>Ga0098058_1000270_pt1 | contig 17609 bp, 30 predicted proteins | sample 19_taG_FD_75061 | JGI IMG/M metagenome (GOLD analysis project Ga0098058, IMG submission 75061) | Marine viral communities from the Subarctic Pacific Ocean - 19_ETSP_OMZ_AT15317 metaG | ecosystem: Environmental > Aquatic > Marine > Oceanic | place: Pacific Ocean | collected 2015-01-19 | reverse complement strand
CCTTCTTTTCGCAAGCTTCCTCATGCCCTCCTCACTACTGACATCAATGGTGGCACCAGTACTCCTCCCCTCTTTTTCTTCTGTTTTTAAATACCCAGGAGGATACCTTTCACCCGAAGTACGTATAGGCCGACCAGTGGTCGTCTTATAGTCTTTCGGCGCACTTGGGGGACGTACAAACTTTCCCTCTTTCGTCCAACCACCACTTGTAGCCGAAGGTTCAGGAAGCTTAATAATCTTCTCAGAATCTTCTTTCTTTTTTTCAGGAGCTACAGCCTTACTTAAAGTAACTGAAGTAAATAAAGACCTATTCAAAGGTGTGGGCTTTTGAGCAAGGTTACCAGTAAGTCTCGCTTCCCGTGCCTCTTCCCTAGCTACTGTTGCGGCGTCTCTTTTCTTTTCCCTAGCTACTGTTGCGGCGTCTCTTTTTTTATCAATAGCTTCTTGAGCTGCAACTTTCTCTGCCGCAATCAAACGACGCTTAGCCATCTCAGGAAGATCTTTTTCTTTTACTTCCGCAGGAGCAGGACCTCCCTGTTTACCAGCATAGTTACCGGCTAATATTTCACGAACTCTTGGGGTTAATTTACTTTGTTCAACTCCCATTAGTCGTGCATATTTATCTTGTCCCTCCTTAGTAGAAACATTGATGTCTCCGTGTTTACCAGCAGGGTCAACAGCTTTGGGTAGCCGTCTAGTGGTAGTAGCAGTAATCTTTTCTTGCTGTTTAGCAGTGGCTCCCGCATATCCTGAAGGATAAGCCTGTTTGAGCTGGGAAGGCGCTTCACGAGCAGCTTTCGCCGTCGCCTCTTCAATATTAGTTGCGGGCCTATAAGTACGCACAGAACTAAATGGAGAACCGTAATCAGTTTTTTGAGACACAATACCCGTAGGGGATGGCTTATATAAGCTAGAAGCTTTTCCCTCGCTGGGCTTTGTACCCACATCCTCAACCTTTACTTTAGACTGCTTAGTCTCAAGCTGCCTACCACCCTTATCAGAGCTAGACTGTAATTCATTAGCTTTAACTAAATCAAAGTCGTCCCACATGGACAACTTCATTTCTCTCGCTTCCTTCGCTTTAGCTTCCCCCTTAGCACCTTTCCAACTTGGTGAAGTCCGCTTTACGCCCTCGTCCTCGTCCTGCTCAGCTTGCAGTGCTGCCCTAACACGCGGTTCATATTTTGATCCTTTAGGAAGAGAAAGTAGATAACCTGTCTGTTTGTCCGCACCACTCCCCAAGACTCCGCGTTGGTGCCAATGCTTCTTCCTGGTAGCAAAAGGCTGTACAATATGTCCTTCTCGCTTTTTTGCCTCTTCCCAAGCAGCGGCAGTACCTACCCCTTCACCCCTAGTCGTAGTGACACCCCTAAGCTTCTTCTGGTCAGACTTTTGGGACTCTGGTCGCCTTGACGGGCTAACTATTTGAGGCCAAGTTTTAGGATCATCTACGAGGCAGCCATCCTTATCCTTCCCGAAACATGGAGCATTATCTTTAAGGAGTGCGGTTGAATGCGGCTTTGCTGGATCTGCTTCCCTAGCCTCTTTCCAACTCTTAGCTTTTTTACCAACATCACGAACCTTGGCTGGCTCCCACTTCTTTTGTTTAGGAGCTTCTTTTACTTTAGACTGCTTAGTCTCAAGCTGCCTACCACCCTCATCAGAGCTAGACTGTAATTCATTAGCCTTAACTAAATTAGGAGCTACAGCCTTACGTAACTTACGAGGACCACCCGCTCGTTGAATACGTACTTCCTCAGTATAAGGATTCATTCCCTCACCAAAGTTTTTAGTAATGGTAGAGTTAAATCCACCCACAGAAGCTGTCTGAGGGTCTACGTTAGCTCCGCGACGAGTCTGTGCAGGGGTGTTCATTCTCGCTGCTAATGCAGGATCAATAGATTTCTTCACGTCAGATTCTCCGATAGACGGGTACTTCTTATGTACCGCTGCCCGTACCCTAGCTTTCTCCGCAGGGGTGCCATGTTTAGCTACCATCGCTAACGCAAACCTCGCGTGCGATTCATCAGGAATAGGATAATTACCAGATTCTTTCTTCTCTTCAGCATCATCAGCTTTGCTACGAATAGCAAAATCTTTCTTGGGTAAATCAGCACGGTCCTCTGCGCTTAAATCACCCTTAACTAGATCAAAGTCGTCCCACATGGACAACCTTAAACTGCCGGACCACCCTCTTTTTTTCAATGAGGGTGGTCCTCCACCTCTTTTCAATCTCTCCGCTACATTCGACGCGCCATGGCTCGCTTCACGCTTCGCTGCTTTTAAAGAAGAAGCGGCCTTTTTATAGAGCCCTTTTGGACTGCTGCTAGCGGCAGCGTCCTTCAACTCTCTCTGAGAATCTCCAGAAAGCAATTGTCTACGAATCTTCCACTCAGGTGCATTTTGGGCACGCTTTCTCCCCGCATCCTTAGCCACATCCCATTTCTCACGTCTCTTCCGCTCCGCGAATAGCTGCGCCCTCTTTGCTTCACGCATTAGGTGTGGCGGAAACATAAGTTCACGATCCGGCGTCACAGCTGCTTTAGCACTCTTTAATTTTCGTGCAGCATCCTTAGCCTCACCCCATGACGAATGAGGTCTCGCCTTCGCAGCTACTTTATCAATCTCTAACTCTTGTGCAGCATCCCTAGCCTCATCCCATGACGAATGAGTACGCTCTTTAGACTGTGAAGGAGCACCCTCCGCGTCATCAGCCTCTACACTCATAGGGGCTTCTAAAGAAGTCTTACCAGCTTTTTTACCACTATCACTAACCCTCTTTTGTTTAGGAGCTTCTTTTACTTTAGACTGCTTAGTCTCAAGCTGCCCACCACCCTCATCAGAGCTAGACTGTAATTCATTAGCCTTAACTAAATTATCCCAATTAGATTTATCCATCATCGTCTCCAAAGCACCCCCCTTAAAAATTTCCTCAGGGGGTTCGACAGGATTACTTGAGTAGTCCCAGATAGATTTATCTAATTTACTCTTGCCAGCCTGACCAAGAGAAATAGCGACTGCTTGTTTCTGAGAATACCCTTCAGATTTTAACTTCTTGATATTCTCGGACACAGTCTCGTCGCTTTTACCTTCGGCCAAGGGCATTAGTACCTATCCATCTGAAGGAAGATAATCATCTCCGATATCACCAATCGGAGTGGGATTAACACCTACAATAGTCTGTGTAGTGTCCACACCCCTAGCAATATCTCTAGCAATTTGATTCTTTTCTTTAGTAGAGAGATTCCCACGAGCTGAAGCATAAGCAATACCATATGCTTCACGCTCCGCTGCCGTCATTCTCTTACGGCTCTTTAAATCAGCAATGTCTACACCACGAGTTACTTGGAATTGCTGGGCACCGTCTAGATTGGTGATTGGTTCTTCTAAAACCTTCTCTGTTAGATCACCACTCTCGATAATTAAAAGTTCAGCTTCTCCATTACCAGTACTGTAATTATAACGCTGACCTTTTTTAAGGTTAACTACAGAACCTGCATTATAACGGTTAGACTCACCAACATACTTAGCACCTTTACCTGCTTTTCTCTTCTCAAGGGAGAAAAACAAGATACCAGTATTAACTATAACTGTCTTATTACCACCTTCAATCTGTTTCTTACCGATAGAAGAATTAGGAGCAAGGTAGAATACATAGGATTTGTAGGCTGGAGTATTGGCTAATTCAATTGCCCGTCCCCCATCTATTTGGGATGTATCTGCGGTTCCATAGTTACGAAAAGAGGTGACATTATTCTTGCCTCTATTCTTCATAATCGCAGAGTGGGTAACATAATTACCTTTCTGCGTAAGCTTACGACGTTTATCTTGTGCTCTAGAAGCCATTACACCCTCTCTTATTACAATTGACGCATAACCAAACTAGTTTTCCGTCTTTATAGGATTTTATCATTCGCCGTCCACACCGGGGGCATTTTCGTTTTCACGAAGCCAACGTACAATACCGCATTAAAAAGGGCAATCATTACTTGCCGGTTAGTTTATCTTCCAGGACTTTATTTTTAACTTTTTCCAACAGGTAGGTATAAATATACAGTTCATCATTTGGTATAACCAGATCTTTATTATTAATTTCACACAAAGATATCTTATCTAAGATTCTATCCAAACCTAAGGTAGCAGTACCAGACATATATGGCATTTTAATCCCTATCTATAATCTCTAATTTAGTAGCCAACTCACACCCTTCACAGGTAAAAGTTTTCCAATTCTTATTGGCCGCTAAATCCAAGCATTGGTCATACAGTTCACAATCGAAATCCCTACATATTCTAGGGAAGGCATATTTATCCTTGCTCCCGAACGGCCCTATCTTTTGGGGTTGTGACGTTTTCCCAGACATTTCCTACCGATTCTAAAAACACATCCCTAGAGACCCCGATTTGATTTGCCACAGCGCAGGCATATTCGAGTGCTCCTAGAGAGGTAACAAATACATTATTAGGGTCTCTATCAGAAGGAACTCCCATAAAGCTACTCAAAGCTTTATATAACTCTTCTATATTTCGATCTGCATCTGACCGAACTTCGTGTTCAATTACCTTACCATCATTTACAGATAAAATCTTTTTAGACATTAGTGACATTTCCTTTCAACGTTATCTTCAAGGTCCATTACAGCATATAGACCTTCAATAAATTCTTCTTTATCGACATCCAGGTACTTACTCATAAGATACCCAAATCTCAAGGCTTCCACACAAGACACTCTAAATTTATCACTAGTAGTGAGTTTATCAGGATCGTTACGCAATCCACATAATGAATACACTAACCACTTAATACCCGGCTCCACTGACAAGCTTTCAAATTCTACACTGTCGTACATTATGCCCCTTTAAGATAGCTTCTCACTTATGAGTGTATGGTGGCTACATACAGGACATATAGTAAATTCATCAGAGTTATTTTTTGAATAACTAAAAACTTTAGAAGTAGCGTAAAAAGCTCCACAACCCATACATAATGTTTTTTTCAGAGCCATATCAATTTCTACACTCATCAGTGTCGCTCACTTCCCTATTTATGCATAACTCTCCCATAAGCACAACCCCCAAATCAATGTTATTGATAAGGGGGTACTCAGATTTATATAACGCAGAATAATCTATTTTTTACTAATCTCTTTCCTCGATAAAAACCGACTACGAGTAATAGCCCATAACTGCTGATTCTCTAATTGTTCGTGTTTATCCAGCAGTTCCAAAATCTGCCTATAGAACTTCCTTCTACACCAATTAGTGTATAGCCACCAAACCCCAACAACCGCCCCAATTTCCCACAATTCCATAACCCCTCCTATATTTCAAAACGCTAAATATAAAAATATAGATATATCTTAATTTGTATCAAGAAATTTACCAGCATATTCCCCCTGAGTAGCTAGGCAACAACACTTGGTACTTTATGCGGTAATTTGTTTACTCATATTTCAGGTACTTGAATTATTACCATATAGAAATATGATTGCTCCTCGGGCTACCCCTAAAAAAACGCCCCCCTTCTCCTGACCGCTTTTTCAAACAGTCGGGAAAAGGGGAGCGCTGAAGGTTAGCCGCTGATCGGCTCGCCTTCTTCCAAGGCGATTGCGGTCGTTGTAATTGCGTTACTCGGTTGTGCTGCAACTCTCGTTACCGTCAAATCATGTGCCACCTTGCCCATGACGGGAGTAAGGGGCAGGGCACCAATGACTTCTTTTTTGAAGTCCGCCATTGCGTCAGCAACGCCGACCTCCTTGAGCAACGCCGACCTAGCATCTTTGTCTAGTCTAATAGCCTGTGGCAGCACCTCTGCAAGGTGCTTCATAGCGCCCCTCCTAGTGCATCCCATTCGATGCAATAAAAGAGCCACAACGGGCAACAACGGAATGCTGACAGTCGGGTCTTTGACGGTATCGTATGCACGACCCATATCACCCGTGATATGTACTATGAGGTCAACATTCTGTGTCTTTCTGATCGTGTTCTTCTTTCCAACACCCGTTGGTGCCATTGAAGTTTGGGCCAGTTTTTTATCTTTACTGCTAATCACGTTAGCAATCGCTAACGTTTCAATCGGTGTAAACATTTCTATATCCTTTGATAGAAAGCAGAACAAAACGAAATGTCTTGCTCTGTTTCTATCTACCATTCTGAGGAATATGGGGTAACTGTCAATCACCTCAGAAAAGGAAAAAGGGGAGACCTACGGGTCTCCCCTGTACCTATGCGTGATGGCTGAGAGCGTGAACGGCCCAGAAGTCACGCGCTTTGATGTGCTCGTCGCTGCCTTCCCCGTGCTTCCGCTCGGCATCCCATGGCTCCATGGGCGACACGTCAAAAGATCGGGTGCCATATGCTGTGAAGCACACCCCACCTTTCAGACCGATCACAACCAACCCATGAGCAGGGCGCACCGTGCGAGCCACCATGCGAGAAAGGCCAGTGCGACCCGCTCGTCGAACCATCTTCACGGCATCATCCGGGACAGGGTCGTCACCGACACAAGGACCGTGCAGAGCGCAAAACAGATCAGGCAACCCAATGGGGAGATCAATCACCGCACAGATAAATTCGCCGTCTTTATAATTGGCCAAAAGGGGCGTGCTCATCAGGTAATTGATGTGCTCTTCGGATAGGCCATGATCATCATGGGCGATTTCTGTAAAATTGGAATCCATCATCTAACTCCTTTGTTTAGGTTTTCTCTAGTTATGATTTTGATTTTTGTGGGGTGGGTGTCAACTCGTCAACGATGCCAACACCCTCTTGATGATGGCATCTTTCTCGTCTTCTGTTCGGAGTGTCATTGCCTCTTGGAGGTCCAGCCTTGTTATAGAAAGCTGCGCCAATTCTTCCCAAAACGAAAAGGCTTCGGGATAGTCCGAAGCGGGCGCAAACTGCTGTTCACGGTTTTCCGCATATTCCCAAAGGTCAGACAAATTCGCGGCCAATTTCCAAACCTCTTCAGAGGCTTGTTTGCTTAGCGCGTTCAATTCCTTTTCTTCTATCCATCCTATGCGACAAGCCACAACTGCCAAAGAAATCAGACTGTCTATAGACAGCAAGCAATCTGTCCCCGTGTTGATATCACGAGCAAAATGCTTGCTGTCAGCGTAAGCTTTCAAGGATATCAAAATGCTCTTGAGCGATGGCATTAACGCCAGATCGATATCTATCGGATATTGCTTAAGAAGTCGGTCACATTTGGCTAACAGTTCTTTATGCGGTGCAAGGTCTTCGGTAGACATTGCAACTGCTCTTTCCAACTGGCTACTGGTGACAGCAGCGATCAGGATATCCTGATCGTCTCCGGTCTGTTGCTCAACTATTCGGAGCGACAGATGAAGAGCGCTCGCGAAAATGTTGATATGTAACATTTCTAACATGGTTTTTCCTTTGTTTAGGTTGTAGATGATTCTGATTTTTATGTGATTGCCGTCAATCCGGGTTCTCCTCTTTCATCTACTAGACGTGGCTGGCAGGAGGATTCACGACGCTAACTCTTATGTGTCTCATTCAATTCCACTGACCATCCGTGGTTGCGGAAATGGACACGCAAATGAAAGATGAAGTCTTCATGATCGTCTGGCTCTAGGAGGCGATCCCACTCTTTCCTCTCTGACCATGCTGTCATCATGAACGACAAAGATTCGCCGCCCTCGAAGCCCTCGAACAGAACCCTTCGAGCGTTTATGAGAGGTAACCTACTCAAAACCAAGTTAGCGGCCTTTTTGAAGCTGGACTCCGCACGAGCCATATCCTCAAAGGTCAGCATAGGACCTAAGAGGGGGTGTGGCCCTTCTAATGAGCCGGGATCATTCCATCCACGACAGGTGTCAAACTCCACTTTATTAGATCGCAAATGAATGAGCATTGCCGGATTCTCTTCATCCCTGCCGTGCCCACCGTGTATAATGTCTATTACTGCGTGCTTTTCCATGTCATTTGCTCCTTTATAAAAATAAAAAACGAGGTGCTTACGTCCCCTTGCGTCCCTTCTTAGCCTTTTGGGCTCCAGTTCGCAGTTCGTTCCCCTTAACACCAGCCCCAACATGCCACAATAATTGGCAAGAAGGGGTGTCCCCAACCTCTATAGCTCCGTCGCCAACGGGGCGAGCTATAAAGTGGCTCATGGGTTAGATATTAAAGGGCGTAAGCTAACGCTGCCTCGCCAGCGACTTCATCCGAAGCGCGGAGCCTTTTTACCACTCAACCAGCGGCCAATGGGTATGATACCGCAACCCAAGCAATGGCGTTGATCTCCATCGCATTTCTCTATTCTGATTTTTATGTACTCTCTGTCAATCAGGGTTCTTCTTGGGTTTCGTTGCAGATAAAATCATTTCTGTGTTGAGGTCAGCGGTATGAAGTCGTGCCGCTGCTAGGTAGGCTTTCAAAATTGTATCACTGTTTTTTTTACTTTTGACGGTGTTGATTTCGATTATGCGCTCAAGAATGCTTAAGGCAGCATCAACGCTGAAATCTTCGCCATCGGGACAAGTGTGATCTTGAGGATGTTTAAGAATCTCAACCACTCGCATGAGTTCGTCGAGGGCTACCTCAACCTTTTCAGGTTGCCACCACACTTCTGTAATTTTCTTCTTCATGTCATTTGCTCCTTTTCTTTTCCATGCCTTCTTCTCCTTTTCAAGATTTTCACAATACGGGTATTCTTCCCAGGGGGGTATCTCCCACCAGCTTTTCTTCTTCATGTCATTTACTCCTTTATGAGGTCCAGATTGATGCCTATAGAACGCAAGTTCTCCCGCCTATCACTTGCGCGTTGCGTTGCTTCCTCTTCCTCATTGAGGACGGGAAAGAAACTTATCGTGACGCATGGGTTACAATGCTCTCCACAACAGCATGTTTTTAACGTAAACGGGTGGCGTTTCACTCGTCCTTTTGTATCGTCGAATACAACGGATTGCGTGATTGCTCCACAATTGTTGCATTCTAGCTGAACTGTCCATTTCATCATCTTTCTCCTTTATGAGGTTTATATAATTCTGATTTTTATGGGATTGCCGTCAACTAGCAGGGTTCAGGCAACTGGTAACTGATTAGGTAGCTAAACGGGTAAACAGCATCATTCATGATGCTTGTAAGATTCTCCGCAAGCATCAAAGCAGACATCTTTGTGCGCTCAACCTCACAAGCTAACGCTATCAAGGCGTCTGTGGTGTCGAGCATGTCAATGCTGTTAAACAGGGCAGCAAGTGCTAGCACGGTGCCACTGTCAACGCTATGGAATATGATGCACCGTTCATCAGGTTTACATTGAATTAGCCAGGATTCCGATCCTTTAATTTTCTCTATTCTGTGAAATTTATAAAGCATGATAATTCCTGTTATGTATAAGGTCCATCAAGTGTGGGGTGGATGCGTAATTTAGGCAAAAAAAAGCCCCCTTCACAGGGGGCTATTGATTGCTAACAATTGAGCGGGTTCCTATGCCGCTAGCTGATATTGAGAACTGAGCAATTGCTCAGACCGGTCAATGATTTGAGCACCATTGTCGAATAGAACGAAAGGTGCTCGCTCTTCCTCATATCCGCCTTTGTGCTTCTTTACCGATCCGACCCATTCCGTTACCGCACAGTGCGCTCCGTAAACTGTATCCTTCCTACCCTTCAACTCTTGGCCGTTGCCGTTGCGAAGTAGGTAGTTCAGTTCAAAGATTGCTCGGCGCTTTTGACCGCTGGTTGTCTGCTCGTCGATAACGGCGGGGACAGGTTTGTCACCAAACACAAGCTTTTGAAAAAACTTATCTGCTTGACCTTCCGACATATCGATCTTGCTCATTGCGCGGCGGCGCTCTGCCATGTCGCCAATCGCCTCTACCGCGAACCCCAGCGCCTTGCGTACTTCATCAGTACGTTCGTCACTGTTAATGTTCTTGGTGTGCTTTTGGCGGCAAAGTCTACCGCTGCGTTTTGCCTCACCGAAGGCGGCGCGTTCTGTATTCGCGCACACCGGCAAAATGCCAGCCGCTGCATACTCTCTAAACGTCGAACCATCGTAAGAGTCGCGAGCTATTAGATAACGTTCCATCACATCACCAGGAACGATCTCAAGCGGGTCGCCTTCGATCTTCGCAGCCATGAAATAGCTTTTACCTTCTCGCAAGGCTCCAATGGTTTCCAACTGAATGGAACCGTCAATCACCAACGTGTCTAGAACCTGAAAGGTGTCCAGAATTTGAGTTGGTGTGTAACCTTTGCCCATGACTGAAAGGTGCTTTCTGTCGCCTTCTCGGTGAACTAACTCGTGAGTCTCAACGAGGTCGACATTGGCTTGAATCTTCTTCACTAGGGCGCGAAGCTTCTTCGCATCCCACTTCTGAAGACTCTCACCTAAACCGATCAAGCGCTGGATCTCTTTGCTGTAGTCAGCAATCAACGAAGATTTGATCACTTTATGATCAAACAAGCCCGCTGCCTTAAGCATATCCTCAACTAAAGCGCCATCATCTAGGACGAGGCTTTCATTAAAGATTTTATTTCCTTTCCACCATACCTTCTGAAGATTCCTCTTCGTTGTAGCAAAGTGGGCGATGCCTTCTGTATTAACGTCAAATAAATGAGCCATGATAATTCCTTATTATGTAAGGGCTTTCCCTTTTGTTGTTCTATCATTCTGGGTTTTATGTAGTCTCTGTCAAGTGGGTAAGAATGCCCCTTCCCTGAAATAAACAAAAGGGAGGTTCAAAGAAGGGGCGAGGGAGTCACTAATGGTCTTTCAGCCATGGTGAATCAAACGGACTCTTAAGATCACCCCGTTCATATGCAGCATATGCAGCCGCTGCCTCCGCTTCACCCTGCTGAAGGTCCAGCTGATCGCTACGGGAACGAAGCAACCCCTTAGGAACTGAATGCCAAAGGTCGTAATAAATTCTCTCTGACGCTATCCACTCTTTGAAAGCGCAATAGAACTCCAGAACAGAATCATGCAAATCCGCATGCCTAAACTGGCGCTCTGCACCCGTGTAGTCAACAAACACGGGCGTACCACCACTAGCCAACATCAGAGCCCCAACAAGTTGAAGCTGATGGGAATCATCGTTCCACTCAGGTTCAGCTTTGAGGGCTATAAACGCCGCACACTCTTTAAGCTGGTGTTGGTTGGCAGCTTCCAAACGAGCAGCGGCGACACCGATACGTTCATAAATATTGTCTTCCATGATTGTTCTCCTTTATTGATTTATTGATATTAGTAGTCTTCGGGCAACAAGAGCGTCGTAACACTCCGATCCCATTCAGTAATAACCCAGAACTTGATCCCAACAGCGGAATGGTAAACCGACATCAGACGGTTATCATTCTCCAAAGCAACAATGTTACTTCTACCATCCTCAAAACAGACATCGCCCCAATCCCCCGTTACGTGGAGCGCTAAGGCATCATGTGCTTCTTTAGCGTGCGAATCACCAAGCGTATTCATGAAATTTGTAGTCATTATAATCTGCCCAAGTTTAAATAGTTCTTCCACCGTTATTCTCCTTCAATCCAGTTCTAAGTATCTGGAAGATTTAGATTTATTAGGTTTAGATTTTTCTTGAGTATTGTCATCAGTAGAGTTGTGGCTTGCCGCCATGGCTGGATTGCCAATTAGCTCATCAACAACCTGCAAAACCTTAGAAAGTGATAGCTCTAGGAAAGCATCAACATCATTAGGATGGTCGTATTTGTATACCTCAGCATTGGGTATGATGATTCTAATTGAGTAATCTGCTGGGAATTTACCAGTATCACCGTTATGACGTGCAGGACGTTTAGTGATTTCCACAACGCCGCCTCTATCAGTTCCGATGCGGGCATATTGATAAGCATCTTTCATCATGTATCTCCTTAGGTTTCCATTTGTTGTATAGACATTCTGAGGAATATGGGTAACGTGTCAAATTACCCCTATCCTCAAGCATCAGTTAAATAAATGGTACTTCCTGTGTATCAAACAAGGTTTTAAGTTCCCGACATTTAAGTACGGTGAACTCATTTCGACCATCGTAATGTTCGGCATCAGCCCACCGTTGGATAGATGCCATCATTAGGTTAAATATCTGCTGTTGAAGGGTTCGGTGCTCACGCATTAGCAAGTCAACGAACTCATCTACATCATGTCCCATGATATTAACTAGCTTAGACAATGCAACAACAGCATCCTTCGCATCTTTCTTTAAAAGGATATTTCTTTCATATGCGGACATCTTATGTCTCCTTATTATATATTACCCGTGTGGAGCGCCCATTAGACTCCACACGGGTAACAAAGTAAAGTAAATAACATTAACAATGGACAGAATTGCAATTGCGATTGCAATTGGTTACCAATTGCCGCAACCAACATACCCGTACTCATCGAGAGGAAGGATACGACGCATAGGTGCATCGATATCTTTCTCCTTTTGAGCTTCATAAACTTGATACCAGCATTCCCAATGAAGTGCATTGAAACTCCCACGATTGAGAGTAATAGTGGGCTTTTCTGCCGCTTTCAGATAAACAACGGAATCCGTATCTTCATGGAGTTCCACTGTATATCGTATACCATTCTCATCGTAAAGGCGTCTAACAATTGCACACAATTCAAGCCAGAGATCTTTTTTAGGTGGTGGATACCCAAGCACCTCACGCAACAAATCTACGTTACGCAACCACATCAAAGGTCCATCTTTACGGATGATGCGACGAAGCAACAGCCTAGCAAGACTAGCTTTGATGTCATGCTCTATTCCTTTATCCGTGAGGATTGAGGCGAAATTATCCTCGGCGTATTCCATCACATCCTCAAACGTGAATGAACACAGATTCCCAGTTTTATTACTGGGCTCATTATCAAATGAAATTACAGTATCGTAAATAAAACCGCTGATGCGTGAATCGAGATTCACCTCCCAGCCGTTACGGGTGTTCCAAGTGTCATAATTCATGACATTTCCTTATTATGTAATGGAGGCTAAACCTCCTTTTTTAAAATATTCTAAACTGAAGTTTCCACTTCAACACCACCGATGTCAATAACGATAACCCGAGAAGGTTCCTCTTCCTCCTTGTTAGGATCGATAGGAACAGCAAACTCCTCCAGTTCATGAATGGCCGGTGGGGCGGGAAGTGGGACGTATACTCGAAACATGACTGACCTCCAATATATAGATGTTTATACATGAATACTTACAAGTCAAGGATACTGGTTAAGTATACCCTGTCAAGTACCTGTGGGGTACTACCTAAAAAGTACCATAGAAAACCAGTGCAAATCAGTTTTTAACAATTAAGTTAACTTTGCAGATATCGGCAGTCTATGATAGATAACGTTCTAAGTTTAGAACGTTAATAACGGGAGAAGGTTACCTTCAAGCAGGCTTCCTAACGATGCTCCCGTTCACCGATACACACCTAACACTAAGATGAATACCCGAGTAGGGCGCTGCCCCCTTAGCGCTGGGTTCTAGTGATGGCTGGTATATACAGCCACAAGGAGGTCGGGGCAGCATTTCTATACTGGTGAGCACCCCTCACAGTAAAAATCTTCAGACAAGTATTTTGCTGTTTGTGGGTTAACTACCTTTTCACACGTTTTACATGAAACCGTATAAGCTTCTAAAAGCTCATCTGCTTGGTCTGCTAGACACTCTTTCCAATCGCTATTGTCCCACGGAATGAAAGCGTCATCATCGCCATCTATTGCGGCTTCTTCTGCATCTTCCCAATCCTCATACTTCTTAGGGTTGGGTTTATGTCCATAACTATCATTTGATAGAGAGGACGGAGAGTAATAAAGCTCATTGCCATCAGGGTCCGTGATTTCCAAACCCCAATCCTCATACATTGCGGAAAATACCCTAAAGGTAAAACCTTCAGGGTGAGTAAAAATTGTCATAACCTTTCCTTTATACTTATTATTGAAAGTTTAGTGCCCTATATTTAGGGCACTATTAACACAATTGAGAAAAATTAACAATCTCCTTTATTCATTATTGATATACTTTCGCAAAGACCAGCCGCTTGCAAGCGATACCGTTCGGTTAAGTAGCGTCCCGCTTGGTATCTATCAAAGCCTTGAGACATAATGGGCACCGTTTCTCCATCGCGAGTTACTATCCAGCCTCGGTGACTGCTGTGGCTAATCGTATCGCTATCCTTCAACTGTAGCCAATGTATATGCTTGGTTGTCATTATCCTTCCTCCGCTTCCGGTCGAGTATCCTCAATCAATTCCGAATCCTCGAAAGAATATTTAACTTCAGAAATACATGCTCCATGATTACCATACTGCCCAACAAATTCCCGAGCTGCTTTAAGCTCGTTAAAGACTGTTCCCTCACCCACATTGTTAGGGTGTGAATGCACCACGTATATGTAAATATTCACCACTGACCTCCGTGTTAATTAAATTATATACAGAATTGTATTAGAGGTGGACTACTTGTCAACCGTCACTTACACAGGCAGCATCCTTCTCCTTCCTATTCATGTAATCCTGAACGTCTGCCTGCATTGCCATCATAGCCAGGGGCGGGAGCATGGAGAAAAATGAATCGGGGGCTCCTAACTCCATGCCTTGCTCGAAAAAGGCGTCTGCGTTGTTTGTGTATTCCATAACCTTCAAGGCTTTGAAGTTATAAATAACAAACTCATGTCCATCAGTTATCTCCCAGAGCACTTCGCTAGGGTCGGCATCTTCGCCATACTCTTCAGTGAGGGCATCAGAGTCGTTTAGGGTATCGCCAATTGCATGAACCTCGATCCAATATTCTGAGGAAGTCATCATCATAAACCTCTTTGTTAATTAAATTATATACAGAATTGTATCAGAAGTGGACTACTTGTCAAGTACCAACCTATTCGTCAGTACCCATTGCCTTAAGCAAGCGGGTCACAGTTTCTTCATTGGTTTCCCGTCATCATCGGACATTGCTTTCAACATGGCTGTGCTACGCTCGGTAATCGTGTGCGTCTCCGGGGTCATTTCCCACCATGGAACGGTGGGCCACACCTCAAATTTAGCACCGGGCACCTCGTATCTTTTCTTTATATAATTTCTGATAACCCTCTCAGTTACCGGTTTGTTAAGATCAATGGGTCCGTTAGCATAGACGGCCCCCTCAAAACGATACATCCAATATTCATGTTTCTCACTCATTTTCTATAACCTCAATAACCTCATAATCATCAGAAAGAAGATTCATTGTGCTAGGACGCTTCCAATCAATATTATCTCGTAGATCCCATGAGTCATCTATCTTACGTTCAAAATTATAAATGGTTCCATCAAACATCTCTAAATAGAGAGTCCCCCACTTAATCCAATAATCCTTCACATCCTCCCAAGATACATTGAACTTCTGTTCAATTTCCTTAACAGGATATAATATACAAGTCGTATACATTGCTTCGACGTGTGCCGGTTTCATTGTGTAACCTCTACAATTGACGACCAAGTATCTACAAGACTTTCATCATCTGATAACAAACCAGTATTAGCTAAGTAGTTAACAGCGCCATACAATGCGTGTTTAATATCCTTATCACTCGAACAACACGCAGAATCATAAGTAATATCGATTGTCACTTTAGCTTTCATTCTTTAACCCCCACGATTGATAGGCACGTTGCAATGCTGCAAAGGCTTTCTTTGCACCAGTATGCAACTCAAACAAGATAACTATCTTTTTTTCCAAAAGCTTAGAATCATCAAAACACAAACGGCACTCAACACAGGTGATATTGTCCTTTGCTTGTTCAGGACAAGGAACAAAGGTAATTCCATCTTCTTTATACGCTTTGAGAGGCATTTTTGCGACTGTTAGCGCAGCAGCATACCCACGAGACATGGCTTGTTTGGCTTCTGTTACGGTGTGACATGATGCAAGCACACTCATGATACCCCAGGAAGCGCGTTTGATTGTCTTCCATGCGTGTGCGTAGGTCCAGGCATCCGTAGGGCGTCTACGAGTCATAAAACGACCAGCAGCACCACCGACTATCTTAGCCTCTACATCAGTCTGGCAACCACCAACCACATGAACCCTCAAATCTAGCAAACCAGATAATTTATCAATCGCAGCAGCTTCAGCATAAGCAATTTCTATAGGTTCATCATCGCTCTTATTTAACTTGGCCGTATGAATGCCCACACGACCAGATTCTCCATAACAACCGTTTTTACGAAGAGGACAATCATCAGGACAACTAGCCTGTGAAGCATAAGTAGCACTAGCAGGGCCAATTTTAGTTGTGTGGGATAACTCCACACCTATAACGCTTCTAGTCATGATTTACCTCCAGGTACTCAACAAGTATACACACTGAGTACCAAGAGTCAACTACTAAAAGTAATTTTCTAGTAGTCGCCGGCTATGTCCATCGTTTAGTCTGATATAAAAAATCCTTACTCTGCTTTTTCAGAATAATTTACCGATTAAGTAAATTAACTCTTTACAAGCTTGGTATTTCGTATAGACTACACAAAGTACCAGAGTAAGGAAGTAGCATTAAACGGCAATACTAACTAATTCAATGTTTCTTTCTCAGTCCCATTAACACAAGCAGAAACAATCTTAAGAAAATCTTCTTTAGAGTTAATTACTGAATTCTCACTATTAAGAACAAGATGATGTTTATTAACTTCAGCAGTTAAGATTTCAATATGTCCCATGATAGCTTCAAGTTGCGTATTCTGTTGAGAGATTATCCCAATCATATCCATAAGCATCTTAGAAACATACGGGTATACACCACCGAGCTGAACGAACTCAGACATTAATTCTTCGTCCATGTTATCTACTTCGTCAGACATTATACATCTCCCTAAACTAAAAGCGGACATACCCCGAAGGGCAGTCCTACTCTTAGATTAAACTCTTTAAGAATGGAATATTATTCCTCTTCTATTTCTTCCATTCCCTCAAAAGACTCGACGATAAATTTATGTACTTCGTCTGTAGTGGCTTCAAGTATAACAAGACTTTTATTCTTGCCCTTCGACTCACCCTTTACATAAGGATAAGGCTGAATTGCAATCTTAACTCCACCCTGTTTTTGACCTTGTAGTCGCATGATAAACTCCATATTGTAATTTACGACATTTAACAATTGCACCCACAATTGTGAGCGACTCTTTCCAGACACCCTAAAGTATCAACCCCTAAAAGTCAAGAGTTGATACCCAAACTGCTATATTTTTTGTAACACTATAGGTCACTGGTAATTGCTCCCAATATACAGAAAATTAAAATAAATTGTAATCCTTTTTAATTACTATTGTTCAACGTTATTGATGGGGGGCTATTGCTAGGGAATTACTCACGACTATTGTCCATGGGCTATTGCCTGACAAGCCCCATTTCATATTGTGAAATACTCTCATAATATATTTTTTTATATCTGGGGAGAGAAAAAAGCTCCTTAAATAGGGATGAATAGGGATGAATAGGGTTAAGTGAATAGGGTTAAATAGGGATGAATAGGAATAGGGTTAAGTGAATAGGGATAAATAGAGTATTGATAGGATAAGGAGTATTGATAGGGTTAAGTGAATAAGCAGTAATTAGTAAATCTCCTTAAAGTAATCAGTAAATGTTTATATGAATTGATAGTAGCTTACTTT
>Ga0098058_1000269_pt1 | contig 17676 bp, 30 predicted proteins | sample 19_taG_FD_75061 | JGI IMG/M metagenome (GOLD analysis project Ga0098058, IMG submission 75061) | Marine viral communities from the Subarctic Pacific Ocean - 19_ETSP_OMZ_AT15317 metaG | ecosystem: Environmental > Aquatic > Marine > Oceanic | place: Pacific Ocean | collected 2015-01-19 | reverse complement strand
TTAGGTCTTCCCTGATGCCTATAGCACCATAGGTTTCCCTAGTATTTGTAGGAACGCCCATAGCGTTTTCCCTCCTTAGTTAAATGTCTATAAAATCCTCTAAGAGTGCAGACGCATCATCAACATGGCCTGTACCCCGAAGACGTTTCATTTGTTCAGTACGTTTTCTTTTGTCAACAGTGGATTTTTCTTTGGGTGATCCAGTTCTAGCAACTCTTGGTTTATTCTTTAACTTCTTGGTCTTCAAAACTTTTTTGTTGCGTTGAGAGTCTTCAAAAGCTTTTGCTTCTAAAAGAATTAATATGGATCGGTGATCTACCAGTTGCAGAATTTCTTCATTAGAAAATCCCTTGGATTTAGCAAAATTCTGTAATTCAGTTGTAACTTTCGATCTAAAAGTATTATCCTGCCATTGAGGAATAATACTTGCCAATTTCCCATACTCTTCTCTAGCTACACGATCAAATTGTACTTGCTGCTCATACTCCTGTTTTTGCTGTTCGACTTGAATAGCTTCTTGAGTCTGATTCATTTTAGACTCAGCTTCACGGTACTCATCCCTTTTTAGTAGGTACTCGTCCCGATCATTTTCTTTCAATTCTTCCCAGTTAATATTCGCATAATTTTGCAAAGCACTATATTCCATCTGTACCATGTTAGCCATTGCATTTATGTACTGTTGTCGGTTCTCTTGAATCCCGGCAATTTCTTCAGCATACTGATTAGCCATGCCTTCGATCTGCCTTCGATGTTCAGAGAGTTCCTGAGTTTTTTTAGTATAGTCTGACTGTCGAGAATATCCTTTAGCCAACTCATCGAGAGATACTTCAACATCTTCGCCATCTACGCGAACAGTGTAAAGTTTCTCGGTGGGTTCCTCCTCTTGGTCAGCTTCCTCAGATTCTTCTTCGGTTTCTTCTTCAGATTCCTCTTCTTCCTCTTCGGATTCCTCTTCTAATGATTCGTCTTCCTCTTCGGGTTGAGACTCTTCAACTTCAGTAGGTTCGGCACTCTCCTCCTCTGGCTTTTCCTCTTCAGGGGTCAGTAAGCTGAGTAACGCCTCTTGCGCTTCGGTAACACTTCCACCTAACGCTGGTATCGGCTCTGTAGCCGGATGCGGGGCTGTTTGCGTATCCGCCATTGTGGTTCTCCTTATATTTGATATTCTTGAATCTTCCTCGCCATATTTCCAGTTTCAATAATACTGGTTAAATGGAGGCGTATCCGTTCCAAGAGTCGTAAAGATAGCCAACACTGCTCACGGCTATCAACATCGTTCACACTTGAATGTGTCCAAGTGTCTAATAAATTTTTCTCTAAAGTGTCAAACGCTTCTACAAACAACTGATCATCGAGGAGGCGTTTAGCGTGCTCCTCTCTTAATTCATTGCTCATCCTATAGCTACACCTCTTTCTTGCTCTTCTTCAAGTTTAAGTTCGGCCATTTTAAGTTGCGCGTCCACAGCATTTTTCTGGTACTCCTGCTCAATCTTCGCTTGCTTTACTTGAACATCAGCTGCTTTTATTTCTAGCTCCTTATGCTTTAGCTCTAATTCCATTTGTGCTACTTGCTGTTGAGGATTGGGTTGTGGGGGTGCTTGAGATGGGTCCGTTAAGAAGTCTTGTACATTCTGGAATCCCATGTTCTTTACCATAGCTGCGCCAATATTGTACATATTTTGAGCAGTCGCTATCGGTAAGCCTCCCTGCATTGCCTGTCCTGCAAACTGCATGATTGCAGACAAATGTGCTAACTGTTGGTCCTTGTTTCCATTCCCTAACGCAACACTTACAGTACAATCATATTTGTCATTCCAAGCATCGGGGCGTACAGGAATCCAATTATTGCGAAGCATCACAACTCGTTCCTTGTCCTGATTCTTTAGAAGTAACTCATATATCCGGTACATAAGTTCTTTCACGCCAGTTTCTGCAAAGTTTCGTGCGATCAGTTCGACACGACTCTGGGCTGCTGACATAACAGCATTAACGGCGGTAGCAGTTGTATGCGAGGTTAGAGCGTTTTCATTCATGCCCTGACTCATTTTTGACACGCCTGCCCTTGATTCCCGTACCCCATCAAGATACTCAAGCATCTGAAACGAATAAGGCTCAAGAGAAGGGGTTGCTAATGGTGTTACGGCGTTCGGAGACTTCACTCTTACTACTCCGCCTGGGCGTTGCGTGAGTAGATCATCTAGATTCGCCTGACCCTCAAGGACTGCGTATCGACCAAAATTCTGGTTGTACATATTATCCATGAGATTTCTCATCAGGGTACTCTTCATTAGCTGAAGGTCCATGACAAGATCGGCAACAGACAAACCAAAGAATTTATGTGGAATCTTTACAGGAGTCAAGGAAACAAATGGAACGCTATCAATTTCTTCGTTTGATAAAACAGTAGAACCAACAGTGCAGACTTTCCTTAACTCGGTGATCCCGTCCCCATTGAAATCTGTTTTTAGGAAAGACTCATGTAGCCAGTAAGTTCTTAATCCATCTTCTCCATAAGTTGAATCGCCCCAACCTTCCCAATATCTGGCTGATTCGTCAAAGTCATATCTCTCTAATCTTTCCATAGAGAACTCAGCCATATCTTCGCCACCACCTCGCAAGTCTTCTACTTCAAGTTTCTTTTCAGGATACATCTCCCTTAATTCAGAGAGAGTCTTTTCAGTCCTATGGCATACGAATCGAGCATCCTGTATAGTCTTCGACTCTCTGGCAATTAAGAATTCTGAAGGCGGTACATTTTCTATACGAATCTTTCCAGTATAACTCTTTCTTTTTATTACGATATCATGGAGCATAGCAGGAGTAGCGCCCGGCACTATTGAAAGATTCTGCGCTTGCGGATCAGGGTATTGAGTATGCTCGATAACCTCAACATTATTTGAAAGAATTAAAGTCTCGAATTCAATCTCGCTGAGCCTTTGGTATTCCTCTCTGTTCCAATCCTCATACTCATCCCACCAAATTTTTACAATACCATTTTTAGAAAGGAGTGCATCGGTGAACCAAGAGTAAAGAATCTCCCATCCTGGGTTATCTTTTGTAAAGACGTAGTTAACGTAATCAGTCGCCTGTTCAGCCATCTGAACATCTTCCGGGCCGCTGGGAGAGAACTTTACCATTTCGTCACCAGATGCAAACACCCTCATTAAAGACGGCTTTATCCATTCAACAGTATCCTGAACTGTAGAATCTACATACTGAGAGCGTCCATCCACCTCATTTCCGAAGGGAAGACCATAATAGTATTGCATGGCCTTCTCTCTTTGGTGAGATATAGTATCCCCCATATAGCCCAAAGAATCGGTAATTTCTCCCCGAATTCTTGTGACTAACTCTTCTTCTGTCATTTTAGATGATGCCATAATTTCTATATTCTAAATCCTTTGTCCATTTCGGGTCTTTGCCTGATATAGCGTGTCTCTGAGACATAAACGCATAACGTGTTGCAGACATAACGTCGTCCCTAATAGGGATTACTTTTCCACCCTTCCTGTGATACATTCTGAACTCTTCCCACCAGTCCGATAGAGTGCTGAATACTTTGAAGTTATCGTTCTCCATAGCCTGAAGCATCGCCATTAAACCTTCTTCTATGGAATTTGATCCTTTGTTCTCTCCTAAAGCAGGAGGATTTGTAAAATGCTGAAGGATGAAATTACATCCTAGATTACGATACTGGTCAGCCAGACCGGGATTACCCATAGAATCTCGTCTATTGCCATCATGGGGATAAGCAATGGGGATAAAACGGGGTCGAGAACGTATAGCCTCCGCATGAACGGCAGGCGAAGCTTTCGATACCCTGTAACAATCATAGACATAGAACCTATCCTCGTCAACTGCGCCCCATACAACAGCAGTAGGATGGTCAAACCCAAAATCTATGGCTGCTATTCTCGGCCAATGATCCTCAATTTGTATTGGATCAATCATTATCTTTTCTTCATGGACAGGGAAGACAAGGCCAGAGCCTATAGAAGGTCTTCCATATCTCCTCATTTCCCTCTCATGCGGGGAATAGGAGGATAGAATCTGCTCCATTACCAGTTCGTTTAGATGCCCGTTATTCCCTTTCATGGACTTTACTTTCTCAGATGCGTCGTCCCAGGTCGCATTTGTGAGAGACTGCCCTTGCTGGAGGTTATTCATAAACGAAGCTACCGTTTCGGTCATTCCCGCTTCCGGTGTAAAGGTCATATAAACCATGCCTTTACGATCCAGAGTCCTCGTTACCGCTTGACTGTAGATATCTCTGCTTGGTTCCTCATCCAACCAGATGCAATCTACACTTCTTCCCTGCCATTTCTCAACACCCATCTCGTAGGCTTTAAAGAATAAAGAAGAGTTCCCGCCGCTAACGTGCCTGATTAAAGCGACAGCTTTGGCGTTAGGGACTCCCGGTTTGCGTTCAGTTTTTATTATATGGTTTTTCGGTATAGTACCGGAACCGAAAGCATCGGGGTCATCAGGGGAACCCAATAATTCAAATTGTACAATATCTCTAGTTGTTTCGTTAGAAACGCCACCGGCCCATGCTATGATGGGCTGAGAATATGTTCTGCCTTCCCACCATTCGGGGTATAATCCCGTTAAATGATAGGACAATTCCATGCTTCCACAATAGGATTTTCCTATGCGGTTGGCAGCCATCAAGAGTCTTTGGTTAGCTTCTTTTCCCGTCTGGTGAAACTTTAGCTGATAAGGGTACGGATCATAAGAGTCAATCCTGGCGTATCGTTCCCTTTGCCGAAGTTCTCGTTCTAAATTTAACTCTCTTTCAATGTCTTTGTTTGCGGAGGCCATCTAGCTCCCTTTGGATATCTGCTGTACTCATTCTTTCGACAGACGTTGTTTCAATCCTTTCAACAGGTTTAAGGCCACTTCTGTCCAGAAGGTCTTTTACCGCGCCAAGTCTAACCGATTCCGACTCAGCCGATTGGGCTAGTTCTGACAGGAGGTACAAAGCTGCGGGTATACGGTCCTGAAGAATTATCTGGACATTTTCGTATATCTGCTCTTTTAATAGTTTCTTTAGCTCATATCCTTTCTGATTAGCAGTCTTCTCAGAGTACCCTGCTTCAATAGCCGACTGGGTAGCGTTACCAGTACGGCAATAGTAGTCAATGAACTTGTCTTGTTTTTCAGTCATCTCTTTCTCAAGCCTTTGAGAGTTTTTGCTAATCTCGCTCTCTGGCCTACCTTCCCCTTACGTTTAACTGCTTTGTTTAACACAGATGTGGGAATCTTCTTTCCCTTTGGAATTCCCAAATCCTTGTGTAATTGTCCTGGTTTTTTAATAGCTTTCTTTATCCACTTCTTTGCCATGCTAAAGTCTACCGGTGAAACGTCCTGCTCCGGGAGACGGAACAGTAAACGTATGGCCTGCTTCCTTTGTTTTCCTCTCCCACTCTTTTGTCTTTTTCTTTGTTATTCTAGGAGAAGGATAAGGTTTCTTCTTTTTCCTTGCCCAAGCTGCTCTTCCACCACCTTTAGGCCCAAGTCTAGGAGTAATCTCCACGGCTTCGACGCTTAACCTCTTTATAATCTTTTCTAACTCGTCCATTAGAAGCTCCTTTCTTTGCCATACTAGCTTTACCATCCAAAGAGGAGATTACAGTTCATCCCCTCCGCCATAGAACCCATAAGTCGGATGCCATTCCCCTCCACCACTTGGGTCTTTACCCCTCCGCCATTTCTTTACTTGCCTTTCGCTAGGATACTTCTTCCGTCGTTTAGGCCTGCCACCAGTCTCTAACTTCTTGATAACCTTGTCTAAATTGTCCATTAGAGTCTCCTTATGAACTGTAATCTCCCCTTTGGTTTGTGGGAAGGATATATATAAATATATAAAGCCTTCGATGGGGTCCATAGCCTCATTGAGGCACACCACTACGGGCATCGTTACGGTATAGTGCTACCTGCTTTCTGATTCGCGCTTACTCCGAATGCGTACGTAACCAACAGCATAGTTACGACACCTATTCTTACTGTGTGAGTGTGTGAGAACAATATCTTATTCTATAAACCCACAACACATATACATACTAATACATATACACAGTCTATCATATAGAGGAACTAACTACTTGAGCATATATACTGTAACTTAACGTAGATGTTTCGACACATCTACTTATAAGATAACAGCAACTGGCATCTTACGACAAGCATCCTTGCGCGTTCCTTTCGCCTTTTTATGGCTCTTGCCATAGAGTCCGAAAGTCATAAGCGCCGATTCCGCAAAACACCTAAAGGCCGCTCCAGTCACTACAGCGCCGTCAACTTGCCGCAATATGCCAGATAACAACATCTTGTACCATCTCCTACTACGGCTTCGCCTCGACCCAACTACAAGGTAGCGACGATACAACAGTCGCATTTTATTAGCACATATGCTATCGACCCGGGCGGAATAAACGCGACCAACGGCACGCGCAAGCGCGTCTTATTTCCTCAGTCGCTCTTCTCATCACTTACGAAATCAACCTTGCGTATCCAGAAAACTGTTTCGTCATCAACATTACAGATTGTTGACGAAAAACTTTTCTTCACGTCGTACCTGTCATTCTTCGCACTAAAATGTATACATTTCAGTGCAATAATTGTCGCGCAAGCGCGTCTTTTAATACGGAAAGAATGCCCTATAGATTATACCTGCGCAAGGCGACCAGATACAACGTGATACATTGTATCTGATCGAATTTGTAAGTAATGAGATGTCATTCCTTGCGGGACGATACGCTCCCTTTGGTTTAACATTTACATACACAGCAGGAGACAGAAAGATGGTTAAGACTATCAAGTGTGTTCATGAAGTACAGTTTAATTGGATTTGGTTCTACCCGTTAGATGGCTCTGCTTCTTTCAAAATTCATCAAAATGATGAGAATATGAGTTCTTATTTAGCTTCCTCAACAGAAAGAAACATAGATGGAGATCATAGTAAGATTCAAGATATTTGGAAAGGTCGGGTTCGTTACCTTAATTCAATTTGTGAACAGCAACAGCTTCAGATTGATCAGTTAATTGAAGAAGTTAAGAAACTCAACGCTCAATAACAACAGGAGACAGCAAGATGAACTCAAACCCTTTTAGTATTTCAATACCAGTATCAGTTACAGCCGTACTGTTTAAGATGCGCGACGAGATCGGTAGGTTACGCAGAGATAAGCGTAAAGACGAAGCGTGCTACATCGTTCTTTTAAAGGAAATCGCAGAACTCACGCTACAATGCAATAAACTAGCGCTTGAGAACAGCGCTCACATTAAACGCATCCACGAACTATATGGTACACTGGACGAATAGAATTTGTACCCCTGACGGACGGCAGGGAGCTGTACCGTCCAATTCACTTAAATCAACTAACTGGAGATAGTAACATGGCTGAACAAACAACAGCCCCTGATGACGTAATGGAAATCGACCCTGTAAAATATGAATTAATCGGATGGTCGATTCAGCAAACAGCAGCAAGTTCAACATTCTGGGCACTGCACAATCACCTCACTAGTACACGCAGTCACTTACGTCTAGAGTCCGCGATACCTACCATAGACGACTGGAACGCTCACGAAGATAGGCTTCGCGGGAAAATTCGGCAACATGACGAAATGGTAGAGCATGGAGTCGAAGAACTGCCTGAGAATGTGATCACTCCGATGGAAAACGCCTCACGTTGGAAGTACATTTGGGATTGCACCATCCAACGCAACACCACGCACTGGGCCTGTAACGACGGATACGCTCCATACGACATCGTTAGCTACTACGCATATCGAATGGGCAAGCTCGCCAAGAACCAGCCCACTGAGGAAAACCTTCGCAAAGCGTGTGAAGAAGCAGCATCTCAAAACCGTGCCTTCGACGCAGATACACTCTTCAAGGCCCGTAACCGCACCAACAAACAGGCACTCGTAAATGCCAATGAGATCGGTGAGGAAATATGTTTGATGTTCCCCTCGCTTGAGATCATCGAGAAACTGCCCTCCGATTGGGAGGAGCAGTGGTTGTGGGTCGAGAGCGGTGCTGCTAAATCAATCATGGGAGATTACACTAAATCCCTAGAGGAAATCGTGAACGACGGGTTCATTGCGTTCCCCGAGCAAGCCCGAACCATCTAACCCTCCTGCAACTTCGCCCCGGCCGCAAGGTCGGGGCTTTTTTTTGACCTGGAAGAGCCTCATGCAAACAGCATTCGCCGAGCTCCGGTTCACAAGGGGCAGCAAGCTGACAGCGATACACAAACGGCCGCTTCCCCTGGCGAACCTCCATCGGCTCACTATGGCAATCGACCAGCTAAACACCTCGCAAGATTACACGGTGCTAACAACATGAAACACCAAACAAATAACACCTACCTGACACCATGGCAAACAACCGCCATGGCGCACGCCCAAAATAGCCCGTGATCCAGCCACACAACAACGGCAAACGATACGGCCAACACAAACCTAACAACACAACACGCTTCGACATACGCGAACTTGATTGAGTTATTCCACGCCCCACCCGGGAGGACCGTCAATCGTTTTATTGAGGCGAAAAAAGTCAACTATTTTAAAGGCTAATTATATTGTTTTTTGCATAGAAAAGTAATATAATTAATCATTAAAAAGTAAATCCCTCAATAGGACGTAAGTATGAAAATTACTAATGAAATAGTAGAAGAAATATATATTGAATTAAGAGAAGGCAAAAGTAGTAAATGGATTGCTGATCAATTCGGTATATCAAGGCAATCAGTTCAATTAATAAACCATGGTAAAAACCACAAGCAAAGGGATATGCAATACCCTATTCGGTCTGTAGAGAAACCCCCTGAGACTTACATTGTTGACGGTATGGAGCATATTAAGACTGGGGCTTATATAAATGCTCATAAAAGGAAAGAATCTTCGATAGCTTGTTCCAATGCCGATGAATATACTTTACATCTACCCTATATTGAGGAGATTTTTTAATGAAAGAACCACCCCTTGAAGAAGAGATGTACACACTCTGGCGTAGAAGCAGTTCTACCCAATTCTGGCTTCGTAAGAAACGTGAAGCTGATGAACAGGATCGTCTTCTCGAAGAGCGTCATTTTGAATGTATGATGCAAGACGAGGAACGTGAGTGGGCAATTGCCCAAATGTGCGATGAAGGCACTTATTTTGAACCACAGGAGTACAAGTAATGGCGTGTAATCATGAGGTTACTTCATTTACTATTCAGCTAGATAATGAAGCTGATAATGAAGAAGTTGTAATCAATACTTTTGAAGATGATCCAATGGAATGGTGTATAAGTTTCCATACTAAAAACTGGGCAAACATTGTTGCTTTGCGTAACGCTGAAAAGCAGATAACCAAAGCTATAAATGCTATGGGAAGTTCTATTTATCATGTTAACAACTCGGAGAAATCCAAATGAAACAGGGATTTACATCTATAGATGGATTAGTACAAGATGTTGATAAGTATAGAAATTTAAAGCGAGACTATATTGCTGATGTTCGAGCAACAGAGATGGAATATATTGGGACAGATGTATTTAAACTCCATATTCCAGATCAGGATGTTAGCTATACTGTTAACAATAACGCTTTAACTCAAATGGCCGCTTGGTCAAAAACTCCAATGAGTTATGTAAATCACATGAGATCAAACAAGAAAGGTAATCTGATAGCAGATAACTTTAATGAATGGTTCTCTAAACCCATCCATGATCATACTCGTAGAATGTATCGAGGTATGAAAACTGAATTCCCAAGGACCGCAAATGACTCAGGTAATTGGCGTTCTTTTCATTCTAATAGGTTCAAAAGAGTAGATCATGAACATGTGTTAGATGGAATAATGCCTGAGTTAGAAGCGCTTGCTGAAGAGTATGGCGATATTAAAGTAGCATCCCTTGGCCTAACTGATGACAAAATGTACATCAAAGTTTTGTTTCCCAAAACAGAGGCTAAAGCTATTGGCGATGTGGTTCAATTTGGATTGTCAATAGGCAACTCTGAAGTTGGCAAGGGGTTGGCGTATGTTTCTCCTCTGGTTTATGTGTTGCGTTGTTTAAATGGCATGGTTCTTCCTGAACTTGGAGTAAAGACAAGGCACGTTGGATCAGCTATTTTAGAAGATGGTTACATTGATTACGGAGATGATACAGTTGAATCAGATCAAAAGACTGTAATGTTAAAGCTTCGAGATACCATCAAGTCAGTATGTAGCCATGAGAATAGAAATAAAATTCTCAATAAAATCAATGAGTCATCGGACTCTAGTAAGGTTTCTAACCCAATGAAAGCTGTCGAGAAAACAGCTAAATTGTTTAACTTTACCGAGAAAGAACTCCAAGATACAACTCTCTCTTTTGTTAAGCGTGGAGACTATAGTAAATGGGGAATGGTAAACGCAGTTACCGCAATAGCTAACACGCATGACAATTATGATAGGGCTTCTAATCTAGAGAGTCTTGGGGGTCGTATCCTCACAATGGGAAAATCGCAATGGCAAGAGATAGCGATGGCGGCATAAAAAGGAAAAAGGTTTATAAACAATTACTTAAAGAATATACCAGAGAATTTATAGAGATGGGCTATGATCGGGAATGGGCGGAAGATCAAGCCTATCTTATGGTAGATGATGAAATGGTGGATCAGAGATTTCATCAATGCTGGGATATTTAGCCTTACGTTTATAATCTTTTAGGGAGGCGTGCTTCTTGGCTCGATGAAAATTATGTTTAGCCACGAAGTTACGCCTCTTTATTCTTTTAGCTTTACGTTCTGTGTGGTAATCATCCATAAAAACATATCCCTCTACTTATATACACTTTAGTAATAAGTGTTTGATTTTAAAAGGTTCCTAGACCTTAAATATATTAGCATATATTTCTTGTCCAAGAGTATATTATACTGTATAATACTCTACATGGAAAGAAATATTACACCACACTTAAAAAAGATAGTAAACGATATAGAAAAGATTCTAAATAGAATACCACATGATCTTAAAAATAAAGGTGGTTTTTATGTAGATCATTACATGGAAGAATGTTTAGAGTCTGTTGACAGGATAAATGAGTTACAAAATGTTACTATTAGACAGAAATTAAAGGCTAAAAAGAGAATATTTGAAGTTTACTTTAAGTTACAAGAATATAAAGGACCGCATATAGCCCATCATAATAATCAACGTATAATATATGCTGGTGGATTAGGTTATGCTTCTGTTTCTAAAGCTGTGTTAACAGAAAGATTAGGTAAAGCTGTAGATCACTATTGGAAACCTACCAAGAAAAGAAAATGTTTACAATTAGATATTAGTATGGTAATATGTAAATTCAAACAAACAACAGAGGAATGGAAATTAGATATGGCAAAACAGAAGAAGAATATATTAAATGAAGTGCATTGATTGCAATAAAAAACCTGGAACCCATCTTCATCCCTTTCTTTTATGTGATGATTGTTGGTCAGAAAGATTTAGCACTCAATATATCAATGGAAAAGATGTTCCATTTAAAGAGTTGTTTCGTGACAACCTTATGAAAAGAGGTCTATGGAAAGAAGGGGAGGAGATGAATGATGACGTAAAATCTAGATGCGAAATAGAGGGAAAGAAAAGTAAATGGCTACATGGAAACACTGCGAGCGAATGATTGCTCACCTATTAGGTGGCGAAAGAACAGGATGTAATGGGGAGTCTCGTAGAGATATCGAACATCCTAAATGGAGTATTGAGGTAAAACATAGAAAGATTTTGCCAAAGTGGATTCATGATGCAATGGATCAAGCTGTTACTGAGGCAGAATGGAGACTACCAATGGTAGTTCTTCATGAGAAGCAGATGAAGTATGAAGACAGTTATATTGTGTTAAAACTTAAACATTTCAAGGAGTTAGTAAATGAAACGAATACAGAGAGTTGACCCCGCTTCAATTTTTGAAGAAATCTTACACCCTTTTAAAGGCAACATGGGAATGTCTCCTAGAACATGGGAAGTAGGGACTAAAGATAATCCTACCGAAATAGTTCGTAGGGAATGGGTTGAAAAGAGATACAAGGCATGGCAAGAAGAAGATGGTTCTTACCATGAAGAATTGGTAAAGGAGAAATCGAGTGAATAAATTAGAGATGGCGTTAAAGCGTCCATTCAAAGTGTCCCAACTTAAATGGCGAAGAGGCCCAGGTGGTGGAAAAGAGCTTGTTTATATTGATGCGCGAGATGTGATGAACAGGCTTGATGAAGTCTTTGGTGTTAATGGATGGCAAACAGAGTTTGATTTTATTGGTGGCCGTATGATGTGCAAACTATCTGTAAGATGGTACGATGAAGACGGGTCAATCAATGAAGATAACTGGCACGAATGGATTTGTAAAACTGATGGTGCTGACGATTCTAATATCGAAGGAGCGAAAGGCGGAATAAGCGACTCTCTAAAACGGGCTGCGGTTTCTTTTGGTATCGGGAGATATCTCTATAGTCCTAGTGCTTTTAACGGAAATAAAGAGCCTGCTGAATGGGCAACTCCTGAAGGATTTGATGAACTAATGGCGAAAAGAGAAGAAGAGAAAGGAAATAAGTAAATGAATTTTAGGACTTCATTTGGTGAAGAAATATTCAGAAAGAAATACGCCCATTCTGAATACGAAACTTGGGCTGATAGGGCAAAGACTGTTGTTGATTTTGTTTGTGGTACTGCGGGTGGTACGAAGAATAATTTAATGGAAAAAGATTCTCAAAATCAACTTGCTCAATATATCACAGATTTTAAATTTATGCCGGGAGGTAGGTACTTCTGGTATGCCGGTAGAGATGCACGTTACTTTAATAATTGCTATCTTCTTCGGCTTGAGGATGATTCTAGAGAAGAGTGGGCTGCTTTAGCGCAACGTGCTATGTCTTGTTTAATGACTGGTGGTGGTATAGGTACAGATATTTCTTTATGTCGTCCCAGTGGCAGAGCATTAAAAAGAACAGGAGGTATAGCTTCAGGTCCATTACCTCTTTTGTATACCTTAAACGAGATAGGTAGGAATGTAATGCAAGGTGGATCGAGAAGGTCTGCTCTTTACGGTTCTATGGATGCAAATCATGGAGACATTTGGGAGTTTTTAAACTCTAAAAACTGGCATAATACCGCTATTCATGGCACCGATCTAACCATTGCTAAAGCAAAACAAGCTAACTTTAATTATCCTGCTCCATTAGATATGATGAATATCAGTGTAAACTATACTGATGAATGGTTGAACGGAGGCAATGATGATGTGTTCATGAAGAACTGTCATCAAGCTTTAATGACTGGTGAGCCAGGATTTAGCTTTAACTTTGGAGAGAAGAGTAATGAAACCTTACGAAATGCGTGTACTGAAATTACGAGCGAGGATGATTCGGATGTATGTAACTTGGGTTCTGTTAACATTGCCAATATCGAAACGATTGAAGAGTTTAAAGAGGTGGTTAATCTCGCATCTAAATTCCTTGTTTGTGGGTTAATTAGAGCGCAGCTTCCGTATAAAAAGGTTGAACAGGTTCGACAAGAGAATTCTAGGATAGGTCTTGGGTTGATGGGGTTGCATGAATGGTTGCTTAAATCTGGATATAGATACGAAATGAACGATGAACTTAAAAAATGGATGAAAGTATATGAATCAGAAAGCAAACGATCCGCTGACGAACATTGTGACAGACTTTTTCTCAACCGTCCTAAAGGATACAGAGCAATTGCACCTACAGGGACTATTAGCATACTCGCAGGTACGACCAGTGGAGTGGAACCAATCTACGCCGTGGCATACCGCAGACGCTACCTTGTCGATGGAACAAGATGGAAGCATCAATTTGTTGTTGACGGTACGGCCCAGTATCTCATTGATAGCGGAGTTAAGCCAGACAGCATCGAATCCGCCGTGGACCTCGCAAAAGATTACGAAAGGAGAATAAAGTTTCAATATGACATACAGAAATATGTCGATCATGCTATTAGTAGCACTCTTAATTTACCTGCATGGGGAAGTGAATCCAACAACATTGGCCATGTAGAAAACTTTGCAAAAGTAATCCGTAAATATGGTCATGGGTTAAGAGGTTTAACTTGTTACCCAGACGGGTCTAGAGGTGGGCAACCTATTGAATCTGTTGAGTATTCTGAAGCCCATTCAAAACGTGGCGTTATTTATGAAGATAATTCTGAGGAGCAATGCTTATCAGGAGTATGTTCAATATGACACTAGAAAAACATAAAAGGTGGGAGAACAAGGCGTATACTAGGTGGGTAGCTACTCATGAATGCGCTGCTTGTGGATTGCACGATGAGACTATTTCGCCACATCACCTCAGGCATATCTATTCTACACTATCTGGTGGTACTAGCTACAAAGCGTCTGACTGGCTAACAATGCCTTTATGTTATACTTGTCATAATAAACTTCATAATGGTAGCAGATGGCTCATTGATTACCAACCTTTTATGATATTATCTACATTGGACAAAGCTATTAGAGAAGGTATAATAGCTTATAAACCTAAACTTTTTGGAGAAGACTTGAATGATTAGCAATGTTGATGCCGCAGAAGCAGCCCATAATGCTCTGTCAGAAACTGATGAGGAGTATGGTAGGCTTAAAGCGTATGTTTCCTTGTCCGCTCAGTATACTAAAATTATAAAGGCTCAGAATTTTTTAAAGTCTTCCGGTACAGTAGCAGAAAAGGAAGCAACGGCTTTTGCTTCACAAGATTTTATTGAATACGCTACTAAATTAGCAGATGAGACTGTAGAGTATCATGTATTGGAGGCTAAACGTGAAACATGGCAAAGAGAAGTTGACATCTGGAGAACCATCAGCGCCAACCAAAGACGATGATCCAGATTGGATGTATTACAAACGAGTTCCTGATGTATGGGAAGAATTCTTAAACAAATGGGAGACTAAAGTGAGTTATCAAAAGCAACAGTTTGAGCAGCAAGATAATGATGGAGCAGCATGGGAGAACACCAAGAAGGTTGAAGACTGGCACGCTGATTGGACTGGCAAAGGAATGATCGGTGGTGATATGTACTGGATCGCAGTCAGCGATAAGGTATCAGCAGCAGGCAAACCTTATAAAAAGTTAAAGTTTAATAGAATGGAGGCTCGTCCTGAAGCAGCCCCAATTAGTAGCTATACACCACAGAAGGGTAAAGATGATGTCCCTTGGTAACATAGCTAGAGAAATGACCAGAGGACAGCTTATCGAGACTGCTAAAGAAATTGTTACACGTACTTTAGTTTACCATGATGAAGATGGAGTCTCGTATAGCGCTATGTCTTGTCCTGTACACGCTGCTTGTACCGATGAACTTAACAGACGGAATAAATTAAATATGGAAAAGTTAATGAGAGAAGAGAAAAGGGATGCTATAATTAGATGGAGAAAAAGGAAAAACAGGGTAAAAAAGAACTTATAAATCAATGAGTTATATACCCCTAAAATCCTCACTGGACCTACCCCCTTACTGAGGAGTTTTACCACTATTTTACCACTATTTAGGATAGCGTATGAGCCAATCAAATACTGCTTTAAGAAGGATGAAACACGCTCATTTAATAGAGTATAAAGACGGCGCTCAATTCTTTCTTTACTATGATAGAGAGAAGCATTCTTATGAAGTACAAACAAGTTTGTCCGCAAAGGTATGGGATAAAATCCCTTCTGTTACTAGGGTAATTGATTCTTGCTTCCCGAAATACCTTATGGATTGGGCAGTAACGGAAGGGGCTGAGTTCTTCCTGAAGTCTCTTGAGCCTTATAGATTGGCACCTACTGATTCTATAGGTACATTCATGTTACCTGCAAAGGTAGTTGACCATATCTTTAAAGGTATACAATCCGCCTCTAAAGTAATCAGCCATCAAGCCGCTGAAGTTGGAGAGACTGTACACTATTGGATTAGCGATGGAATAAGATGGAAGCTTGGCATTATAAAAGAACAACCAGAATTACCTGACGATGAGGAGTCTATTAATTGTGTTAATGCTTTTAAGAAGTGGGCGAAAGGGAAAAATATTACATGGCATTCAACAGAAGAAAAGGTTTATTGTCACAGTGATTACCCTATACTTTGTTTTGCCGGGACTGTTGATGCTGTTATATCTATAGGAGATAAGTGTTATGTTGTTGATTTCAAAACATCTAAAAAGATTTATAAGTCATACTATCTGCAAGTTGCTGCTTATTGTAAAGCGATTGAGAAGATGTATAGCAAAGAAACTAAAGGAATTATTCTTCGATTAGATAAAGAGACAGGTGAATTCCAAGAAAAGGTATTCGACCCACATCCACATTATGAAATATTTGATATTTGTTTAAGGCTGAAGAATTGGAATTCAGTAAGAATAAAAGCTGAAACACCAACAGATTTAAGGGGGCCAGATAAATGAATCTATTAGTAATTGGCGACCCTCATGTCCATCCTGACTATGATAATAACAGGTTTACTTCTTTAGGAAAATTTATTGTAAAAGAAAAACCTGATATTATTGTATGTATAGGAGATATGGCTGATATGCCAAGTCTATCGTCATACGATAAAGGAACCAAAGGGTTTGAAGGAAGAAGGTATAAGAAAGATATAGATGCTGTTATTGATGCACAAACAAAACTGTTTGCGCCAATAAAGAAATTGAAAAATTACAAACCAAAACTTCATTTAACATTAGGTAACCATGAAGACAGGATTACAAGAGCAATAAACTCAACGCCTGAATTAGACGGGGCTATAGGGCTAGATGATTTGAAATATAAAGAATTTGGTTGGAAGGTTACACCATTTAAAAAATGTATTACAATAAAAGGAATTACATTTAGTCACTACTTTACTTCTGGAGTTGCGGGAAGAGCAATTAGTTCTATCCATATAGGGCATACACTAATCGCTAAATTACATTGTTCTGCCGTACAAGGCCATTCTCATCTGTACAATCATTCAGAACAAACAAGACCAGATGGTCAGAAGATATTTGGATTATCTGTCGGGTGTTTTTCTCATCCAAAATACACAGAATCTTGGTGTCAAGATACCGAATACCAATGGTGGAGAGGAATTATACTATTAAAGGGTCTTGATGGCGAAGGTTATTATAATAGTATTGAAACAATTACCCAAAGAAGCATTACTAAATAACATCAGTTACCTCCAGTACACAGCCTCTAGGAAAGGCTGTGATTCCATAGGGGATGCCCTCTTCATTGAGGGTATTCCCTATTTTTATTTCTTTAGCATCTTCGGATACAATCCATCCTATACTGAGAAACTCAGGACAAGTAACATCGCCATGCTCAGTCCAATCTGCATGGCAAATAATATCTGTCCATCTTATATGAACTAATCTTTTTTCTTTCTCTGTAAAGGTCCGGGCAATATCCACCCGAGAATCATCGGTACAAGTATCAGCAGCAATAAGAGCCATCCACCCATCTCCACTAAAGAACCTAACAAGGTCCAGAAATTATCAGGAGCGCAATTAGTCATGTTCTTCCCCTTCAAGAAACCGGATTGCGGGTTCGTAATCATCAGGTCCGATACCGCAGACCCCACAAAGGCACCTGTCGTGCCGCCCAGTATCGGAGCAGCTACACCCCCACTCAATGCAGTCGCCACAGTAGCACCTCCCGCCGTCGCTAGGGAGGTGA
>Ga0098058_1000259_pt1 | contig 18176 bp, 19 predicted proteins | sample 19_taG_FD_75061 | JGI IMG/M metagenome (GOLD analysis project Ga0098058, IMG submission 75061) | Marine viral communities from the Subarctic Pacific Ocean - 19_ETSP_OMZ_AT15317 metaG | ecosystem: Environmental > Aquatic > Marine > Oceanic | place: Pacific Ocean | collected 2015-01-19 | reverse complement strand
CTGCCTATAGTGTTGCGTACTTCTTCGGCACCCTTGCCAAACCTTGCTGCCGCAGCAACAGAATCAGTCAATTGTTGATTAAATTGTCCGAAGAGACCTGTGCCTTTACCTAAAGCTACTCTTTGTTTATCAAGTTCCCCTGTCTGCTTCTTGAGAGCCTCCCACATCTCGGTGGCAAAACCCACCAGCGACGCTTCTGCCTCTATCTGAAGCTGAAGTTCTCTATTTATTTCTTCTTCGGCTTGTCGTTGAGCCTCGGCGGAGTCTGCGTTTTCTTGCCGGCGCTGGCGTAGTTGGTCAAGTTGTTCATTTGAGACCTCAGAGAGTTCTCGATTGAGTTGAAGCCGCACCTCAAGATAGGCGACCAAATCTTCATTGCCGGCTTTGCGGGCGGCATCGATTTCTTGTTGAGCTTTAGCTTGGTCTTCGTAGGCTTTAGTTAAAGCCTCAACCTCTTCCGGAGTTTGCCCCATAGACAAAGCGGCGGCTCTGGTGGGATCATCGCCGCCACCTTCGTCTTCCGGATAATAAAATATTCTTGGGTAGTAAGCCATCTAAAAAACGCCTACTTCAGTGGCCAGTTAATGCCAACTTCTTTTTCAAACCGCGCTATTGAAACATCAAGTTTGTGTCGTGACTTATACGTCATAGGGTTATCTAGTCCATATTTTTTGATAGCATTGAGATACCGCTTCTCATGGATCAGGGCGTTGCTAAATCTCATCACTTGAATCTTGTCGCCCCTGACCCTTACCGGAACTTTTGCCCCCTTGAACATCTTCTCTAAAAGATATTGTATCCACGCGCCAAAAACATTCATCATATTCTCGTTTAATTCACCGTTTTCTACGGAATTAAAATCAAACACAAAGTTCTCAAATTCTTGTTCAGTCATCTTAGATCCCCCGGAGTGACACTGGTCTTAAGTAAATAGTCGGACAAGCCAAATATAAAAGAAAAGGGAGCAAAGCTCCCTTCTCAATATTTCCTTTTTGATTTTGATTTGGCTCGCTGGCTAGCTTGCTTTTGTTGCTCGCCTTCTTTCTTTATTTGGTCTGCGAGCTTTTTAAGAAACCACCTTCTGAGTTTAACGGGCAGGTTATAGGCTTCATAGAAACTCCATCCGCCATAGTATTTTAACTGGAAGAACTGCTCGTAAACGTGGTTAATATATTCAGACGTCAGGCCAAAAAAAGTTAGTTCCAAGAGGCACCGCCTGGGCCTCGGCTTCGTAATCACACGAATCACACTCAAAAGAATGTTCTAGCACAACATTCGGCATAACTTTTTGATATATCTCTCTGAGGTGTCTTGAGTCTCGGGCGGGCATATTGTCAATAAACCCATTGACGTAAACCGGCTCAGACTGTCCATTGACGGAGACAATACTTTGACGCAATTGATTTGTTAAGGCAGCAGAAGGTAATTTATTCTTTCTGCGCTGCTCTTGCATTCGCGTGAGTTTTCGTTCGTCCTCTCCCGTCATCAGCCTACACTCTACTACAGCCTTGCTGGCTGGTGCCATGATCGTAAAGGTATTTGAACTTATCATCTCAACATTTTCGGGGAGTTCTGACTCTTCCGTTTTTTTGATCTCTTCTATACTGAACGAAGTGTTGATAGCCTCTCCGCAACTTGGGCAAGTGATTTTTGTATCATATTCTACGCCATACCCGGTTATCCGAATAGCGATAAGAACTGCATTCTTGTCTCCGATTAATAAATCTTTTGCTCTAACTCGCCTATCTACGATAACGCTATCGATAAGCCGATCCAGCACGATGCCCTTTTTCAGCAAAGCTTTAGAAGTTAAAATATCTTCTTCTTTCGCCGTCATAAAGCGGATCTCCAGCGTATCCTCCCCTTGAAGTGGGTGTCCTTCCGGGTAAAACTTCCCACCGGAAGGTAGTTCTACAAACTCAGTAGGAGTTGACCAAGCCATTTGTCCCTGTCCTGCAATTGCAGCGGAAGAGTCCGAATGAATTGGCTCATTGGACTCTTCTAGAGGATTCTTACCTGCACGGTTGCTATTTCTGCTCATTATGTAACCTTTCAACTATGTCTATACAACTATAGCCTATATTTTTAGCTTTGTAAAGCTTTTTTTTTAGCTTCCGCCCATTCCGGCGACTGGCTCTCCGTGTACTGTCATCTCGGCCCAATCAAACCTAATGGTTATTGAAATCTCTGTAGCGTCGTCGGAACTATAGTCAAGCGTGTCACCGAAGCTAACGCTAGCGATCCAAGCATTCTTTAGCGACCACTCTTCGACCGGCTTACCATCTGCATCGATTTGAGCGATAGTTACCGCTCCACCAAGAGCCGCTAGGGCTTTTGCTTTGCTAGTCGTAACAAAGGAGTTTGGCTGATCGGGGTACGCATACCCTGATGCCATTACAGTATTCAGTAAAGTTTTCGCTAAATCAGGAGCCAAAGGATCAGCCAACGTGGCTGTAATCTCACCATTCCAAGTCACTCTCCCCGGATACCTAAATATATGATTGAGGTAAGTGTGTGTAATCTCAGCGATTTCCATACTTGGTTTAGTGACAGTTTTAACTACCCAAACCGGGATGCCACCGACATAAAGGAAGAACCTATACCCTCTTTTTGGATCGGAGGCTGCGTCCCCCCAGAAAATGCCTTCACCTTGATTTGCCATCTTTTTTATTTTCTCCTGTTATAAGTAGTGCTTCTTAGAAACTTTAGTCGTCAAAAGACGCACCAGTATTCGTGATTACGAAGTCAATAGCGAAGAACTCTACAGAGCGGGTTGGCTTCAGTAAAATCTTAGCGTACATGATATTCCGATCAATCAAATCAGGAGTAGTTGTGGACTCGTCCAAGATAAGACGGAACTCCTCCAAACCAAAGCGTGATTTTACACTCCTAAGAATTGGTTCCGCTTGCCCGATGAAGCGATTCCAAGTAGACTGAGTATTTTGGTCAAAGAGCATGCGACTCGCAATAAAGCTAATCTCCTTCTTCAAGAAAATCATTAGCCGGCGAACATTAACCCGATCAAGAGCAGACCTAGTAACTTGCAATGTCTTCTGTCCAAAGATCACAATGCCCTCGGCGGGGAACTGTGCGATGGGATTAATATTTGCTTCGTAAAGCTGATCCCGCTCCTCAGAACTTAGGCGGCGTGAAACATCCAGTACGGGTACTCCGCCTGCGCCTTCGGTAAGTCCACCTCGGTGAAATCCAGCAGGAGCAAACCAGGGTGCCTTGGTCCGATCAGTGAAAGAATACGCCCCGAGAGCAGCAACACTAGGTGGTGCCCACAGACTTTGGTTGGTAATCGTATCAGAAATACGAACCCAAGGATAATAACAAGCTCCGTAGCTACTGTTAATCCCCCTGTCCTTCAGGCTGTTTACGCAGCTATCAAGAGTAGCGGCACTTCGAGTCTGGAGAGAGGCTGAATTCTCGGTAGAAGCCGTAAATACATTTTCAAGATCTATGACTGCCATGGCATCACCCCGGTCTTCACAAACATCCAACAACTTTTGAGTTACCGTTGTTTTTGTGATGCCCGGTGCTGCGATCAAGTTATACTCAACCACCTCTGGGTCACGAACAATGTCTATTGCTCGGACGAGAGAATGGAGAGCGTAGTCGGCAGTCTCAGAAGCTCCAAGTCCGGAGTTCCGGAAAGGCTCACGCTCTCTAATATCCAGTCCGTCAAAGCCACCGTGGAAGCAAGTCGTGAACTTGTTGAACCCAGCGTCAAGAACATTTTGCCAAGTAGCGTTGGCTTCATCGGCCGCGGCCACATTATCAGCCGTAGTTGCCGGGGCTGACCTTCCGGCAGAGAAGCTGGTGCCACCCGCACGCTCACCACGAGCATACTTTGCCTCCTTCGGCATTAGATCAACCGGTGATACGTCATCTAGCGAGAAAACGTAAGGAACAACATAAAGTTTCGAACCCTCCTGTGCCCAGTCGGTGTTCCCAGCCGTTCCACCAAAGGCAGCCAAGGCTTGTGTTACGTCTACTGTCCCCTCTGGTGCGGGGTTCGACTCTGACCCTCGTCCAAGAGAACGAAGACAGTCCATAACCGCTGTATTAAACTTAGGATCTGAGGTTGTCTTTCCGGTATACATACCGAAGTATGCCTTCTTGGGAGCGAGCCCAGAGCCTTGCGAAGAAGACACAACCAGAGGAATTTCTGGAAAGCGAATGTTTAAGTGATGGTGCCCGGCTGGTTCGACTATTCTAGTATCGAGACCATTGTGCCCAACATATGAATGGAAAGCTGTGGCACCACCACCATCAACCATCGACCAAGCGCCGGCACCGTCGTTGGGAGTTGAAGTAACATCACCAAAGACATTAAGCGCGTCCTCGCCGGCGGCGATGGCAACGTCTCTATATTTTGTGTGCCCGAAGAATCCGAAGGGCAAGTAAAGAGGGTCAACAGCACCGCGATCAACATCCTCGTTCACAACAACCCGAAGCATATCGGACTTGTTAAGGTAGTTACCGTAATAGCGAAGTCTTTTTTCTGTACTGTCGTATGTGCTGTATTTGTCTCCTATTTGTCTTGCGATGTAATTTGGAGAGGCTGGGTTAAGGTTGCAATTGCTGTATCTCTCCAACACAACCGGAGTTGCGTCGGTGTCGTTGATTTTTCTCACTAACACGGTGAATGATCCATATTGCTCAAAATCATTACTTGGAGCTTTAATATCAGTAATGGAAATCTTAACTTCCTTCTGCAATTGCTCCCCAGCATCGCGAGCCTCAAATCTAAACAATTTTTGTTGAGATTCTGGCTTGTATAGAGTATTAGTATTGGTCAAGTCTTGCCCAATGAACCAGCCAGTCGTTGCCTTCTTTGCAGCATAAAGCCTGTCATTGTGTTCTGTGTCTACGCCTGCATTGTTTTGCATCGGCAACAATACACCAAACTTAGGAGCGCCAACGTAGGGGCTGCCCGCTGCGGTATGCAAGAAGTTATCTGAACCTCCGGGGAGGTTGTGTTCGAAGCTTTCTCCCAAGAAAAAGTTTTTCTGTGCCGAGGTGGCAGTAATATCACCGTTCAATAAAGTTGGGTTTGTGTTGAAAACTTTACGAATAAAGCGATCACTTGTTCTGTCGAAATTGAATCTGAACTTTTCGTTAGTGGTCGCAGTGGCGGGGTTGGTGGTGGTGTTGCCAAATGTCATAACAAAATCACCGTCAGTCTGCGATGACATCAGGCGGCAACCCATTGGCGTTAATGTGTTAGCGTCTCCGACATGAGATCCGGAAAGATTCAAAGAACCGCTCGAAACATAGAAAACAGCAGCCAAAGTGCCGGAAAGGTGCAGGGATGCACCATCGCCCCAAGTTCCAGACGGGAAAACATACAGCCCGAAAGCGCCGCCTTTGCCGGCACCCTCAGCGTTATTGGAAATAGCACCAATCTTGTATCCTGCCGCACCAGCAGCACCGTCTGCTACATCTGGGTGTTGCTCGCCCAAGAGGCGAACCATAGTAATAGTTGGGTTATTCTTCAGCCAAGCCTGGGCGGCATAAGCTGCATAAGTTGGAGCGGTTAGATTTCCGTCTCTCCAAACATCCTCACCTTGTCCACCGGCGATAGGTTCACCAAACACTGATACGAATTCAGAAAAGGAACTGACTGTAACTGGCTTCATTCCCGGCCCTTTTCTTGTGCGGCCAATCAACAGGGGTCCTATTGGGGCTGCCTCAGCGGGCAACTGAGAATTGTCGATTTCATCTACGAAAACGCCTGGGGATATAAACTTAAACTTCTTGTCAGACATTTATGGGTTTCTCCTTTTTGAAAAGCCTGTGGCTCTTTGAACTCTCATGTGAGTTTATTCTTAGTAAATAGTATGTCTTAGAAGCAAACGCCATTGGTTTTACGGAACGAGCTTATTCTTCTTATCGACAACTTGGAAAACATTTGGGTCGGCACCTGTTTGTTTCTTCATATGGAAATCTAGCTCATCCTGAGTCATTACTCTTTCTCTCTGAAATTTAACTTCGGCTGCGCCTTCACGCACCACGACAAAGGGTTGTTCTTGATTCTTGTCCTGTCCTATGATATACCCTAAAACCTTTATTGTTAAGGATGTTGCAAATTTTCTTTCGTCTTCCCCGAGGGATGCTGCATTATTCTCTTGTGAAAAATCTGGCTGAATGAAGGCTTCATACTTGTTTCCTTCGTGCTCTGCTCTAAAAGAATTGTGCGCTCCGGTTCGTGCGATAAAAGGAGAAATAATTTCGTTCATCTGCTGAACATATTCGGTCGTGATCGTAATAGTATAACTCATATCAACATAAATGGGCTGAGGAATGGAAATCGTCTCGTAAACTATTTTATCGTTCTCAAGAGGGAAAGTCTGACGCCCCGTATCCGTCTTTGTGGCTGATTTACTGATAGAGGTGGCGTTTGCCCTGTCTCTGGTCTTTTCTTGCTGAACGCGACGTGCAATTTGAATAGATCCGCCCTTTTCATCATTAACTCCCATAATTGACGCTGCAAAGATGCCCCTTGTGCCTGGATCTTTGGAAACGGAGCTTCTTTCAACAGAAATCATCGGATAAATCAAAGTTGTCTTCTTATCTCGCAAATTTACATTGTTTTTTATCATATGCGCTCGCTCTTGGGTCGAAAAGAGCACGGGAACCTTCTTAAAGCCCTTGTTGGTGTCGCAATGAACGTTCATGGTGTCATTTATGTGATTAAAAACCGCATAATCAATCGTTTCTAGGGTAGAAGGGTTAATTGGGATTGAAGTTTTAGTAATTTCGTCTGTTTTTGTTCTACGAGGCATCGAATAAACCCTCCCTAGCCTTTCTACAGGTTGCTACGATTTCAACCTCTTTGTTGTCTTGTCCAAAAAGCTTTTTAGGTTGAGACAATTTAACAATTTCAAAATATTGTTTTTCATATTGAAGAAAGTCCCCGATACGAGCATATAAATCTTGATCTTCGGTTAGTCTACGTTTGTGAAAATGCACAGTTATATTGGCGACCCTATCAATTCCGTATTTATCGCTGGTCTGATCTGACCCTCCCCATTCGATTAGGGCATACACCCGAATCGGAGGTAGGAAAGTTTTCTCTATAGCCTCACCATAAAGCGGGTGAAAATTCGTTCGCTCCACATCGATAGGGAAATAAAGTATTTGTTGTCCAACTATCTTCTCGATTATTTCATCATTTACTTGCTTGACGAAATCTCGCTCTTTTTCCCCCACAAAAAGTGGAGGAGGGGGAGAAGCTGGCTGTGACCATTTGTTGTCGCTAGCCATCTATATTACCCTGTGTAAATGCCGTGAGGAACTCGCTTAAGAACGTTCTCAGTAGAATCTTGCATCTGCTGATCGCCTTCCGCCAACTTGCCGTAAGTAAGTTCATCAAATACGGTTTTTAACTCTTCTCTAAGTTTATCTTGTTCTGCCTGCCCCTCGCTGATCAACGCAGTCCCGTTTAAAGTTACCTCATTGCCTGGGATTGGAACCGAACCGAGCTTTGATCGAACCTGCCCAAGAGTTTCCTTGCACAAGGCCAAGCAAAATCTTCTGATCCAATGTTTGCCTATGGAATTAATATTTTCATACGGGACATTTGGAAAGGGGAGAGCGTTTATGTTATTGATGCCGTCGGCACCATACCTACGGTCGGACTCCTCTTCGTAAGACTGGTTGGCAAGGCGGAAATTTACCCACATCTTCTCAGGCGACGAAGAATTTGGTGTGGGGAACAAACGGAGCCTATTGTTCTTCAGTTCATAAGAAAAATGAGAAGCCCGCAGCTTTAGAGCATTTTCATAAGCCGACGCATACAGTTCTTGTTGCCAAATCGGAGTCAACTCAAAAGTGCTGTCCATGCCGTGTTGTCCCCAGGTATTGTGTCGCGCTCTATTAGACGAGGAAGCCGTGCCTCCAAAAAAACGCCAAGCGGCGTAGTTCGTCTTATAGTAAACTTTTTCAATGAGGACTTTATTATTATCAACAAGTGAAGAAAAATCAATAGGAGTTGTCTTAGCGGCAATGATTGCCTGAAGGTCGTAGTCTTGGGTATCGGCAGTCACATCAAACGACGCGGAATAGACTCTTTCATGTCCGCCCATTTTAGCTTGGGCAGAAACAGAAGTTGCAACGTGAGCAGAATACGCCAAAGTAAATCGTGGAAACTTTAAGTTCGGCTTAATTGTGGTGTCACTGCGATAAGCGGAAAACTCACCATCTTGGTCAAATGATCCAGTAGCACCACCGAGCATATCAGAAAGAACATTTTTTGCCTGATGGGTATTAAGAAGATAAGAATATTCTAGACAAGCCTCTTCGTATGCTTTATAAACATTGCCGGCTTCTATTTCTATGTCTAGGATATTACCTCCAAGTTTTCCATGTACATACGAAACTTGATCTGCTGCGCCACTAAAGAAGGCGTCCGTTGAATAAATGCCGTATGCTAAAGCAGCCGAAACATCACCAGGCGCACCGTTAGAGGGCAACACCTTTGCATTAACGGTACTTGAAGGGTTCAAGGCTGTTGTCATATTTCTTTGTCTCCCCAAAGTAGTTAGGAGCAACCTTACTAAATAGGTTCTTCCTCTTCTTAGTTCCCGCCCTTAGAAAAAAAGAAACCCCGCCACAAGGGCGGGGTTCCTCTCTAAGATCCTATCTCTAGTCTGCTCAGTAGCTTACGCTATTACAGCAGGAGATCATGGACAACAACGACACCGTACATATCAGCACGAACCATTTGCTTGGCATAACGAGTCATCACGCCCTTGCGGGGCTTGAAATCGTCAGGGTCAAGAATGGTAGGTGTGACCTGTAGCGGCACATAGGGAGCGTAAACATATCCGCTCTCTAGGAAGCTGCTACCCTTACGACCAACCAGAACAACCTGGCGTGGGAAGTAAGGATCAACATAAATGTCCATCTTATTACTTAGCGAACCAACCTTTTCTGCTCCCCAGGAGCCACGGTCGTCATCGGACCCAACACTAGCGCGGAAAGCAGCGGTGAACTCAAGGATAGCAGCCACGTCAGGAGAACAAACTAAGAAGTTTGCGCCACCACGAAGTGTCTGGCGGTGAATCACCGCGCTCATATCATTGATAACCTCAAGTAGCGTTTGATACCAATCGCTAACGCCACCAGTGAAGTCCATTGTTGGGCTCGACGTGCGGCCTGTGTCTCTTGTCAGACCATTGCCGGGTGCTCGACTCCAGTGATAAGGACCGATAGCAGCCTGAGAAATAAGATCACCAAGGATCTCTTGATCGATCTCAAGAGCGATCATCTCAGAAAGAACACTTGTAAGCTCAACTTCAGCGTCTACACTATGATAGGCGTTGAGGTCTTGAGCCAACTCAGGGCTCCACTTAGCCTTGAGCTTCTTGGAAACAGCCGTAACAGCTATCGAATCGACCTGAAGATCGATTTCTGCCGTGGCACCGGAGGCGTTGGCTTCAAGCAACCAAGTGCTGCTTGTTGCCTTAACTGCACCAATAGCCGTGGCAGCTTCCAGTGGATCACCGGAGGCAAAGCTCAATTCAAGGGCGTCACCATCATCGAAATCTACCGAGGCAAGAACGAGTCCGGAGCCACCGAGGACAACCAAAGTAATCTGGCGATCTGCAACGCTCTTAACCTGGGTCAGACGGCGCACCACCCTCGCTGAGTAGTTCAAAACCGCGCCGCCGTCGCCGAGCAGGTTGACAGAAGACAGGTTAGCCCTATCCAGTTTAGCCCATACGCCTTCGCTCAACTGAATATCAACAGTGCCGACCTTGTGGGTGGGGTTTGCGGCACCGTATCCGAGTATATCAGGATCACCTTTAATCGCCTCAAGCATCGCAGCACCGGCGGCGCTGGTGTGGACAACATCGGACAGTGCCATTGGTGCCAAGTTTTGCTTGCACTTCTCGTCGGCGATAACGCCGGTTTCCGCAGTGAGCGCCACCTCAGCCTCAGCGCCACCATAGCCACTGTGGAGGCCATAGAATCCCTGGGGACCATCGGCCGCCCTGGGAATTGTGCTGGTTGAGTCAAAGTCACCGCCTGTGGCGAGATTTTTAGCTACAACGCGACCACCGTAAACGGATTCGCCTGCGGAATAGTGGTCAGTGGTCGTTTGATCGCCGTGCTTGTTGTTCGTGCGAGTAAAGTCCATAAAGAACACGAGCCCACTTGGCAGACTCATTGGTTGCACAGAAACAATGTCCTGGGCGATTAGTCCACCGAATACACGGCGAACGATTGGGAATGCAACTGCGGCAAAGCCTTCAACGTCCCCACCGGCACTCATCGAGGATTCCTCTTTGAGAAGCTGGGCGGCTTGATTTTCTAGTAGACGGGCCATACCACTACGACGGTTGTCGTCAGTAAGACCTTCAAGTAGTCCAGTGGCTTCCCACTTGGACACCAATTGCTCGCTTTCGCGAGTTACAGAGCGTTCACGAATGCCCTCTGTAAGTTTGTGTAACATAGACATGTTATTTTTTTCTCCTTAAATGAAATATTATTTTTCTTTTATCCCTGCAAGTTTCGCCCAACGGCTAGTTTGAGGGTTTTCGTTTGTTGATGTAGCCTCTCTACGAGAACTAAGAATAGTAGAAGACCGTTTTGTAACAACCTCAGATAGTGATTTTGTCTTGCGCTTCTCAGAGCGAGATCCCACTGTCTTTTGAAGAGTCTCAAATATTGTCTTCGCTTCATCAACCGAGTGTGCTTTATGGATATGTTCGGCCAATTGCTTGCGCTGCCGCTCATTTAGGGAGTTATCCTCCAGTACACGGTTTATATAGAAAAGTCGTGCGTTCGATAGGTTGATTTCTTGCAACCTCTCTTTTGCCCGCCCGAGCAGTTCTAGTAACTCTTTATTTTTTGTAGCCGACTCAGCGAGCTTATTCTGAAGCTCTGCGTTGTTGGTTTTCAATTCTTCTAATTCTTTTGGATCTTGTCCGTCTTTAAATCCGTGATGAGGGTTGGGACGTTCTTCCTTCTTGGGTTCTTCGTCATCATCGTCCTCTAGCTCGTCCAAAATGTTTTCGGCTGCTTCTGGGACATACTGGTCTGGGGTGTCTGCCGAGAGCATCTCTTTGAACACCTCTACCAATTCTTCCTCGTCAAGTTCTAGCTCATCACGCTCTAGTTCGTCAGGGTGATTTATTTCTTCATCAGCGCGATTGCCGGCAAGTTCTTCCTCGTCGAACCCAGGCTCAAGAGCAAGCTCTTCATCCTCAAGTTCGGGAATGCCTAATTCGCCAGCCATCTCTTCACGGTCCATTTCGTCTTCTTCTCCGGCTGGCTCTTCCTCGGCGGCTGCCATAATCTGGTCAAGATCGATTTCAATCACATCTTCTGCGCCCGAGTCGTGACCCATGGGAATGGCATCCATAACGGCGGCGTCGGGGAGTTCTTCTGCTCCCTCCTCATCGCCCATAGCCATCTCGTCGCCCATAGCCATTTCTTCTTCTTCGCCACCGAGTTCTTCATCTTCTAAGGGATCTTGTTCTAGTAGTTTTTCTACTGCTTGGCGAACTTCGCCGGCATACTTCTCTACAATTGTAGACTCAGCATTCTTAATAGCAGCGTCCTTAAGTGCCTTTGCGTCAATAATTGCCTGCTCTAACATACTAGACATTATTTCTTTTCCCCTCGATGGAAGATGCACGAAGATAGTACATCGTATTAAATAGTTGTTTTGTGACTTAAATGACCAAACATCTTATACCGGATCTAAATATAGCCAATAGCAAGTGCCATTTAGCCAAATCGGAATTCTGTGGGATAGTGTACCCGCTGCATCTAAAGCAGTGGCATCAATTGCTTCCTCTGTGAACAGTTCTAGTGTCGCTAGTTCATCTGTGCCTGTTCCAGCCGAATCTTTAGATCCTATATAAATCTGGTCAGCAGTCAAGGCGGCTGGGGAGGTTCCATTCTTAATTGTTAAAACGCCTGCGGCGGTGCCGTCAAAAGTTGATGTTCCGATGCCGACATTACCTGCGGAGTTTATAGTCATCTGTTGAGCATTATTTGTCCAAAAATACATTGAATTTGCATAATCTCCACCATGTCTATAACCGATTCTTCCTATATCAGTATCGTCTGCATCTCCAAAATAAATAACCCCGCCGCTAGGGTCCAGCAAAGTTATCGCAGTACTGTCATCGTCTTCTATAATAATTCCGTTTGCCTGGTCCCCGGTAACTGTGACGCTTCCGGCAGACGCCTTCATAACATGAAGCGTTCCATCAGGACTAGGCGTTCCGATGCCGACGTTACCAGTAACAGTTAAGTTACCCTTTATATCTCCAGCGCCGGGCTTAAACCCACCTCCTGATCCAAATCCCATGATTATTTCCTCCTATTCATCGATGCCTGCACCGCTAAGTACGGGCATATTTCCAGTTTCAATGCTGGTTAACTCAGCAAAGACACGGTATTCTAAGTTATCGGAACCGGAGTCGTTAGAAATGTATATTTCTTTGCACTTAACGTTCATAGTTATTGAATCCTCGTCGCTGTCTAGTTCAATAAAATGAAAATTGTCGTGAACATCAGCGTCAGCTTGCGCAGCGAAGGCAACACGAATGGTAGAACTGCTGTGATTTATTACAGTGACAGATCGCGTAACATACGGAAAACTAATTGTATGTTCACCTCCATCGTCCAGATTATTTGAACCAGTTATGTAAGGTGTCCCACCGACTAGGTAAGAATTGACGTGACCCAAGCCTACATCTCTATATCCCATGATTATTTTCTCCTAAAATTTCTCTTTTTGTCGAACTTGGTTCGCCCCATACCACTAAGTAGTCCTTCTCTGCGTTGATTTACTTTGCGGATCAGCCTTTCTTTTTCAAGTTTTTTTGCTCGGCGCTTTTCAGAATTGCTCACAAAGTGAGTTCGCATACGAAATTCTTCGATAATACCTGAATTTCTAACTTTGCGATTAAACTTTTTCACGAGAAATTCATTGTCGCCGTCTTTTGTGTTTTTAACTTCCAAGACTCCGCTTATTTCTTCTCGTTTTCTATAATTTTTCATTCCTTTATCACTTCTTTCCTATTTGGTTAGCGATGGTGCTCCAGTTTTGTACCCCTGGAATATTAGTTATGTCTACGCCTACGCTTGCGCCCCTCTCGGCTTCGTCCAGTGGCACTGTGCCTTCAAACAATTTAGAATTAGGCATTCTACTACGGGTTTCAGCATAAGGGTCATTGTTTTTGCCCATAGCTTCAATAATCTTAGAGCGAACACTTTCCCGTGGTGCCGGAGAAGGTGTTTGCGTCTTTTTCTGCTCTACCAAAGGCGCTGTGCCCAATCCTTGCGCCACTTCGGTTACAATTGTCCTCAAAGATCCCTCTTCGAAGACAACCTCCCTTACGCACTCCTTAATAAGCTCTTTTAGCTCAGACTTTCTCACTTATCCCCCAAAATATCATTTAGGGCACGATTAATACGGTCAGCTTTGGTTAAATGAGTTCTAACTTTACTTTCTGCGACCAAATAAGCCCCCGTAGTGCTTGGTTCCGATACAAGATCAAAGCAAAGCAGTTGAAAATCGTCTTCAACCATTGTTGTTCCTCTTTCCTGGCGAGTTGACCCAAGACCACGACTTGAGATGCCGAGTTGGACGCCGCCCTTGACTAAATCTTTGGCAATTTTGCCTGCTGGGGTGTCTAGAATTTTCATTTTACCCATTACATCATCACCATCCCACCAAACTTCGGTGACAAGATGACTTGCGTTCTTCAGTTCCACCACCGAACTGTCTGGGTGGTCTAGTTCTCCGATGGCTCTCCCCTCTTTCACAAGCTTCGTGTAATTCTTCATTTCCCGCTCAAGTATGGGCTTGGGGTAAATGCGTCCGTTGCCGTTCTTTTTGCCAGCGGATTGAATTTTCCCCGCCAAGACAAGATGAATCCCACTCTTGTTACCTTCTCGCTCCTTTTCGTTAAGGAGTTCGTCGCTATAATCTAGGTTCATGAACTCTTGTAATACATATTTCTTCATTTTATTCTCCTTTAAACCGCGGGCGCAACCCGCTCGATACTGCTACCCCTGCAACAACGTGCGACTGGGCGAAGCATCCACTTCTGTGTCCAAGTCCCTTCTAATTCTGTATTCATACCTTATTCCCTCATCTCCGAAAGTCATTGATAGAATATAACTGATTGCCGAACTAATGCTCCCCAAAAGAAGTGCATTAGTCACAGAAATTCTGTAAGTAAATAGTTCTGTAAATGGGTTTAGGAGCATCAGAAATACCCCCACCCAAAACCCCACACACACGGGACAACGGAAGAAATGGTGTTTTGGCCTTATACTGTCAAAAACTTTACCATAAACTAAGATGGAAGTCAAGCCATAGCAAGCAAAAAGAAAATAAAATAAAGACATTTTAGTAAACGTAGCCACCATAGTGCTGATGACGTGGGACTTGTTGTTTTTCCCTAGTCTCTTCTTCAGATGCTACTTCACCAAGTTCTGTTGATTCGTCGTCTTCCGGATTAATAAATCGATCTTCGATTTCTTCATCAAAGTCCTCGCCAAAGCCTTCCTCGACAGCCTCTTGTTTAAAGTATCGCTCAATTTCTAAAAGAGCAACCTGAACAGGGCTCACCTCTTCAGAAGTCGCTAGTTTGGCTTCATAAACCCCATAAATATTACCACCCTCCATTGCTCCAGAAAAAATTCCACGGCGAGATAGGGCGGAGAAGAAATCTTTTTGTTTATAATATACCTCTTCGCCGAAACCCGGATGAGGGATTGTCAAAACTTTATTTTTTGCGGGAATCAAAACTACGTCCATCAACTGGTGGTCACTAATAATAATGTTTCCATCCAGCGACTTCCTGGCTTTTAGTTTTACGGTTGCTTGAGGTGCAGCTACCTCTTCTACCTCCGCTCCACCGGGAGCATCTTTGTTTATGATTATTTTAATCGGCATTGGATTTATACTCGCTTACTAATTTTTGTAGTTTCATTATTTTCTTCAAGTCGTCCTCGGAGAGTTCTCTAGTTCGGAATTCTTCTATTAGAGAAAGAACTTTTTTTGTTGCCGTGATCATCTCTTCATCACTCTTGACCTCTTCCAACAGCAAAGATTCATTTACTGACTCCTTAATGCGAGATAGTTCTTCGTTTAAAAAAACCTTAAACTCTGTGCCGGTATCTCTTGCCGCCGTGATATAGTGAGTTAAAAAACTTCTTTGCTCTGGCAACAAGTGCTTGTATTCTTTGTTGAAGGTTTTTGTAAATTCCTTCAAGACAAGCCCGTCTACCTCTACTTCATCCGACAAAGCTACACCGGTTGTATCTTCACATATGCGAGTAATTATTTTTTGTTCCATCAAGACCTTTGTTTTAATTGGGGATCTGTCGTTGAACATATTTCCTATCGTAGCCAAATCTTTATAATTTGGAACATAGTTTGTAAATACATATTCGCCGAATTCTTTGTTAATGAAGTTTATAAGCCTAGTCTGCTCAGAGAATGTTTTTCTCTGGTCGAGGCTTTTATGTGTTTCCTTAACCGCCTTGATCAATTTTTCTGCCATGGCTGGTTCAACTTCTTTAGCTTCACTCAGCGTCCGGTAGCAATCCAACTCTTTACCCAAAAGAGTATCTCGTGAGAAAAACTCTTTGATGGTTTTAGCCAATCTTGCCTTTCGCTTGTTCTTCCCCTCTACAGCCGCACGAGTAAGTTCCCGTATTAGTGCTTCGTAAACAAACCCCATGTTTCTTTTTTTATTATGCTTCGTTGTCATTTTTGTTCTCCAACTGCTCGATTAATTTAGATATATCTTGCTTTGTATCAAACAATAGCTTTTCATCTTTTTCTAATGATTCTGAAACTCCTGCGCCCAAGCGGCGCAGATCATTGTACCCCTTGAACACATTACGCTTCGATGTAGACGCACTTTGCTGTCCGCCATGGGCAGCCATCTGTCTTTGGCGTGGGCCGCCGCCTTGTCTCATATCCAGTCTTGCTGGGTAATATACTTTTCCTTTAGCGCCGGGTGTTAGGTAGCCATCATCTCGTTTGCCTGGTTCCGCCAAGAGGGGACCTTCTTCGCCAGCCTCCTCTTCGCCGCCACCGAGGTCTTCGCCGCCGCCGAGGTCTTCGCCGCCACCGAGGTCTTCGCCGCCACCGAGGTCGCCGCCCATTTCGCCGCCCATCTCTTCACCGCCGCCCTCTTCGGGTGGTGCGCCGGCTGCCTCATAGTCAGCGACAGCCAATTCAGCCGACTTCTCAATAATGGCATTAATCTTGGCGTCGGAATATCTTTCTTCGTTAACTCTTTCGATCTCTTGTTCGTCAAGCTTGAAGATATTCTTGTATACCCAGTGCTTAGAGAAGAACCCTTCGGTAGCTGCACCGGCAATATCAAACTTGGTACGCATATGTTCCAACTCCTGCAACTCGGCAATTTTAGATGGATTATTCAAAGACAATCTAAAACCAAGGAGATCTTCATCCCTAAAGCCCAGCGTATATAAGTGAACAATTACTATTTTTTCTAGTTCTGAAAGCACAACTCTTTGCAATCTTTGGATTGTTCTTGCAAAGCGAATATCCTTTTGAGCCAAGGTGGACTTATCCTCAAGAGTATCAGATTGAGCCAAATATCCTTTTGGCACCTTTAAGGCAGAAAAAAGCTTATCCCTTAGATACTGTACATCTTCGATAGCATTTGTTAATTGTCCTCCTGCCAATGTCTCTATTTTTGACGACTGTCCCGCGCGCACGGGAATATAATAATCCTCATCAATACTCATAGCGTTGTAGCGCAAGTCAACGCGACCCGTATCTGTATCGAGAATCTGATTTCTCTTCATCTGCGTCTTGACCTGCTCAATATATTGTTCCACATCATGCGGTGGGATATTCCCTACATCAATATAGAATACTCGTCTTTCTGGTGCGCGGACAACACGATAAGCCATCATAGCATCTTCTGCTAAAGTAAGCTGCCGCCATATCCGGCGGGCTGGCTCTAGGGCAGACGTCCCATAAGGAACATATTTGTCGCTTCCGAGTACACGGAAGTGGGCCATCTGCCAGTTTTCAAAAGTAACACCCTCGGTGCTAGCTCCGTTCCAAAAATATTGAATATAATTTGGGTTAGAAGGATCTTTCCCCTCTATCCTCTCGATCTCACGAATGGGCATTGGTATGACGTTGGTGATCCCCACCTCGTCATCAATGTCCAAGTACAAATAATAGTCACCAAATTTGCACATAGATCTTGCCCAACCAAACATATTTGACTCAACATTTAGAACCTTATAAAGAAGGGTGTTTATAATTTGTTTAATTTCTTGGTTCTGGCAATCAATAGCGATGATCGGGTTGAGATCCGAAGAAGTTGTAATCTCATCAGCATAAACATCTAGAGCAGAGGCAATTTCTGGCGTATACTCCATTTCTTCGAAATCTGTGTACCTCTGCACGCGATCCATAGTTGCCATGGCGTGTAATTGCATCGGCTGAAATGGATTATAATATTCCTTTTTCTTAAACTCTCTTCCTGTGTTCGTGCGGAAAGTATACTTTTCTACCGAACTTCCTTTTTGAGACTGGGTTTGTCTTTGTCTCCTCGTGACAATTGGCCCACTAAAAAGTCGTGTTAATCTCTTGAAAAGAGATGCCTGTGAGTTTCTTGGATTATTTCCGTCAAAGTCTGCCATGGTTTATCCTTTATATATCCACGAAATATCGTGTATTCTTCCGTCTGTTCCTACCATCGTTTTTTCTTGTTTTTGTTGTGCGGGGGCATATCCTTGCATCCCAGGAATCTTTGTATTCATTTTTCTTCCCCCTGCTGTAATTCCATTAATCATTGCTCTTCTATATTCTACATCTCTTTGGCTAATTGTTAAAGCCGTATCTCTAACCCAACACCCAATTGCTAAAGCAATAACCAAATCGTCGTTATATCCCCTCATCCCCTGTGGTCGGCCGTTGTGCCAAATAAACGTTTTAAACTCGTTGATCGTTCTCATTGAGTTTATTGTAAGTAGTTTGTTTCTGATGAACTCTTCTAGTTTTGCGATAACTAACGGTCTTGTTTTGCTTGACATAGTAAAACCCGCAACTCCGCCCATAGCTTCTGCTGTAGCCTGGTCCACATATTCATGGGTTGATTTAATACTGTAGTATAGATTATTATATCCCATTTCTT
>Ga0098058_1000255_pt1 | contig 18258 bp, 20 predicted proteins | sample 19_taG_FD_75061 | JGI IMG/M metagenome (GOLD analysis project Ga0098058, IMG submission 75061) | Marine viral communities from the Subarctic Pacific Ocean - 19_ETSP_OMZ_AT15317 metaG | ecosystem: Environmental > Aquatic > Marine > Oceanic | place: Pacific Ocean | collected 2015-01-19 | reverse complement strand
GAAAGAGACTATTATGATTTTTAAAATGAATAATGTTCTGGTTAGAGCTTTAAATGACTATCTAATTAATCAGCTATACAAAGAGGTTGCAACACTGATTGGCTCTTTGCAGGCAGAACTAAAGCCGAGGTTGGGACCAAAGAATGACAACGGCAAAGTCACCATCGAATATTTTTATATTGATAGTAAGACCATGAATTTACTTTTAAAGTATTTAAACACCAAACCCTATGGTGATGTTCAGGCCGCTCTTGATGAATTGAAGAAGTGCGAAATTGTTGCTGAAGATCATTTAAAAACAGATGACATTTTAGACGAGGAAGATATCGAAGATTCTGAAGATATCGAAGATTCTGAGGAGAATAAAAATAATGAGTAAGACTCTTAGTAAGAAAACGACAAAGAAAACGACAAAGAAAACCTTTTTCAGCGAAGACCTATTTAGAAGCAGACTTGATTATGTAGCTAATGTTGTAGAATCTTTAACGAAGATAAGAAACGCCGACGCTGCATGTAATGAGCAATTAATTGACATTATGATTCAGGACCAAACCTCCAAAATAACTAATATGGTGAATAACCCACTTGGCGGCGAAGAAGTAGAATTGACACCTAATGAGGTAAGAGATCAGCAGCTAAACAGCATAATCATGGGCACTGAAGAATATAGTGATAGAATGAATAATAGAGAAATGGTTCCTTCTACATTAAAAGTACCCAAGAACGCTAAGGGTATAACTCCCACGTCAGACGGGCTTTACGACAGAGAAACAATTAAAAAATACATTGATGTTAAGGAATTTCAGGTTCCTGATTTGCTAACTGAACTACATTCGGTTCTTAGTAAGAAAAAAGCCGTGAAGAAGAAAGTTGCCAAGAAGAAGGCCGCAAAGAAGAAGAAGGCCGCAAAGAAGAAGTCAAAAAAATCACCAAGAGCCAACGCAAAGAAGACCTAAAGGAAAATTGTAATTTATGTTTAATATAAATTTGGTAGAATAATAAGAACTTCACCTATAACACGGTGACACTTTAAGGAATTAATAATGATAAAACACAAGCCTTTTTTAAGATGGTTTTTGTTCGCAATGCTTACTTCGGTAGGAATATTTTTTGTAGGACGAGAGGGGTTTTTTGAAACACTCTTAGAAAGGGATTTCACGAATTTAAGCTTCGTGATACTGGTTCTTTTCGGATGGGTGTCTGCCGTGATGGGTCTTAGAATCAGAAAGGTTGGGGCTTGGGTCAAAACTCGTAATGGAGTTTATGACAGAAAAGGCAACTTGGTTGATCCTGTAGAAGTAAAAGAGTTTAGTACAATAGCATGGTTCGTTGCTGCGTTGTCCATGAAGATAGGTATGACTGGTACTGTTTGGGGCTTTATCGCAGCACTAATTGGCTTCATGGGAATAGATATTAACGATCCGGTTGCGGCACAGTCAGGCATGAGCCATATGATATCCGGTGTCATGGCTGCTTTATATACCACTTTTGTGGGGCTGGTATGTTCGTTGTTTATCGTTATTCAGGCTTATCATCTTGACTTCTCAATCAGAGAGAAAAAATGAGCGGAAACAAAAAGAATTTTGAATCACCCACGGCATTTTTAGATTTACTGTTTAATGTGATGTTCTTGTTCGTTATGTTGTTTTTGGTTTCTTTCTTATTAATTAATCCGGTAAAAAAAGACAATACGATGGAAGCCAAGGCAGAATTTATCATTACAATTGAATGGCCCAACAAATCACCAGACGACGTGGACACTTACGTCAAGGACCCCTTGGGGAACATAGTTTTCTATCAAGCCAGAGAAGTAGGACTTCTCCACCTTGATCGTGACGATCTTGGCCAGAGAAATGATACCATACAAATGCCGGATGGTACAGTTGTTAAAGTGGAACAGAACAGGGAGGTAGTCTCTATAAGGGGGATTGTTCCGGGAGAATATGTTGTTAACGCTCATATGTATAGCATGCAAAACGGAACTTTCGATCAGGAAACCGGTGTCTACGGCCCCGGAAACCCAGTTGAAGTTACAATAAAGCTTGATAAAATCAATCCAGTGTTTAGGACGGTTACACAAAAGACAGTCGTTCTAAGACGCACTAAGGATGAAAAAACAGCTTTTAGATTTACAGTAGGAAGAGATGGAGAGATCATCGACATTAACGACCTTGAACAGAAAATAGCTACCAATCCTGCCAATGCAGGCCAAATAGAAGAAGAGGAGAGTGGATAATGATTTTAGGAATCGCTTTATCTTTTTTGTTGCTTGCCGCTGGTATACTTTGGTTTGTGATCGGGTCGAAGGGTTGGGTTATATTAAAGGCTTTCATGATTGTGATTGTATGTGCATCTGCCATTACCGTGTTTAATACTCTGCAAAGTTTTAAAGGATGGCCAGCACTCGATAATACTCCTCAAAAGTTTATGATTAAGTGGGTTGATGTTCATGAACCCAAAGGAACATATGAGGGAGATATTTTTGTATGGATTTCTAAGCCTCCAAAATATGTTCTGAAAGAACCATTAAAAGAAAAGAACAATTTTCTTTACTACAAGGGAGAGGATCACGAACCCAGAGCATACAGGATTCCTTATTCCAAAGAAATGCATAAGATGATGCAAAAAGCGAAAGCGGCCCTGAAAAAGGGTCAGCCCGTTATGGTTGATAAGGGCTCTAAGAAAGGAAAATCCGGAGGTAAGGGAGACAAGGACGGCAAAGATGGCAAGGATCGTCCGGGTCTTAAAGGAAAAGGTGAGGCAAAAGGAGAAATGTTAGGTAGCTGGAATTTTAGTGGCGATCAAAAATGGGAATTTCATGTACTTCCGCCACCGAAGCTACCTAGAAAAGTTTTTGAGTAACATCAAATGAAAATAAAGAGCAATATTACTCGAATTGGTACGATGATAATATTGCTCTTTTTGATTAATTCTTTAACTGGATGTAACGCATTCAAAAGTCAAAAACTGTTTCATCACACATCATGTGGCCCCGAGGCTCTGTTTGAGCTTGAATATCTAATCAAAAACAAAAAAATAGCTCCGTGTTATGATATGAATGAGTTTAACAGGTACAGCGATATCATTAGGAGTAATGATTATGTCGTAGGCTCTCTACTTCGTAGAATTTTGTCTATTGTGAATATAAGGGGACATAAGATAACATGGCCATATGAAATGTATGCCACTTTAAAAGAATTAGGATACACCATAGAGGTTGTGAGAGGACAGGAAGACTATCTTAGGTTAGCGTTTAATTTGGGCAAATTGACCGGACGCAAGGGAATTGTTCTGGTGAAAAAGGAAAACTCTGTTATGTTTCACTGGCAATTTTTCCCTAATAGCAAGTTCGAACTAAATGAGTTTGGAAGAAAAGGTACAGTTCTTAAAGAGATCATTTATATTGTTCCCAGAGGAAAAACCGTTAGAAAACAGAAGTAATATATGTAAACAACTTTGACGGAGGAAATGATATGGTTTTAGGATTAATTATCGGTTTTGTAGGCGGTGTATTTGCTGGCCCTTATGTAAAAGGTCTATGGGATAAATATGTTAAAAAGGACTAAATAGGGAATCATAAAAATGAGAGCAATTATTACTGCCCGAAGAAAGCGTCGTAGAATTCTTGAGCCTCAAAAACCGGATATCGAAAAAGAGGCAGAAAAAGAGAAGAAGGATGACGACGATAAAAAGGATGACGACGATAAAAAGGATTATAACGAATACGCTGTCTGCACTGAATCAGTAGGCTCGACCGCCGGGACTACAGAAAGAAGTAAATGGGATTCTGGAGACAAGGATAGATATAATCGCTGTTTGGAGCACGTCAGGCAAGGTAGCTAATTTAATGAAAATATTTAATATTTTAACAGAGTTCATAGCTCTGTTTTTTTTTATTAATCTTCCGATCTTGAGTATGGAGGATATATATTATGAAAATTGGCTGGCTTCCCGGAGATGGAATAGGAATTGAGGTTTTAGAGGCGGCAAGAATCGTGCTCGATGCGGTAAAATTTGATGCAGATTATGTCAATGGAGATATAGGATGGGAATTTTGGAAAAGAGAAGGCGATGCTTTGCCGAAACGCACCCTTGGGGTATTGAGTAATGTAGACGCCGCCATGTTTGGGGCAATCACATCAAAGCCAGCAAGTGTAGCAAATAATGAATTAGATTCACATCTTAAGGGCAAACAATATACTTACAGGTCACCAATTGTTCGTATGAGACAGATATTTGATTTATATACCTGTCTGCGTCCGTGTAAGGCATATAGTGGTAATGATTTGAATTTCAATGATAAAATAGACATTACTGTGTTTAGAGAAAATACAGAAGGGCTTTATGCTGGAGTTGAATTTAATCCCATCCCTTCTGAGCTTTCAGAGTTACTGTTAAAAATATCTCAGTCTTACAGTAAATTTGACGGCGTTAATGATCTTTCGATGTCATGCAAAATTACATCTCGTAAAGGCTCTTATAAAATAGCGAAAGCAGCATTTGAATATGCCAAATTAACCGGAAAGAATTCCGTTACTGCCGTTCATAAAGCCAATGTTGTCCGGGCGACAGATGGCATGTTCTTGGATGAGGTCAGGCGTGCATCAGAAGAGTACCCTGAAATATCATTGAGCGAAGCAAACATTGATGCTCTTTGTATGTGGCTCCTTAAAAATCCGCTGAACTATCAAGTTCTTGTTGCACCTAATTTATATGGTGACGTTGTTTCTGACTTGTGTGCTCAGATGGTTGGAGGTTTGGGATTTGCATGCTCTGGCAACATAGGTAAGTCTTTGGCCGTATTTGAGCCAACACATGGCTCTGCACCAAAATATGCTGGGCAATATAAGGTTAATCCCATTGCGACAATTTTGGCCGCTAAAATGATGTTAATATGGCTGGGAGAAACAGAAAAGGCTGACAAAATTGAAGAAGCAGTTGCACACGTAATTAAAGATGGCAAAGTTAAAACTTATGATATGGGCGGAAATGATAACACTTTAGAAATGGCAAAAGCTATAAGCGAGGCAATATGAAAAAGACTACAATATTAAAAGAGGCTATTATGCAGCGACGGGCAGTTGTCCTTCCGGGCTGCCATGATGCCCTTAGTGCAAAGGTGATTGAGGATAGCGAATTTGAAGCAACGCAGATTTCAGGATTTGGACTTGCTGGCTCTTTGCTGGGGAAACCGGATGTGGGACTTGTTAGTATGAAAGAGGTGCTAGACATAACATGGAACATCGTTAAGTCGGTTTCTATCCCGGTAATGGCTGATGCTGATACGGGTGGAGGCAATGCCGTGAACGCCGCAGCTATAACAGAGAGCCTTATCACTGTAGGTGTGGCTGGTATGAATATTGAAGATCAGTTTTTTCCCAAGCGTTGCGGACACATGGCTGGAAAGGAAACTATTTCAGCAGATGAGATGGTGGGAAAAATAAAGGCATGTGCAGAAGTCAGAGATAGACTGGACGGAGATTTCGTCATTAACGCTAGAACGGATTCTTATGCAAGTCTTGGCTTGGAAGAGGCAATACGACGTTGCAACTTATATTCTGCCGCAGGAGCAGATTTGGCATTTATTGACGGCATTAAAACAAAAGAAGAAATCAAGAGGGCAGTTGCAGAAGTTAATATGCCAGTATCCGTTAATCTTATGGATGCAATTACGGGAGTCAAAACAGAGCTTGTTCCGGTACCAGAATTGGCAGAAATGGGAGTGGGCAGAGTATCTATTCCTGTAGCTTCTATAATGGTAGCACATAAAGCGTTAACGGAGTTCTTTGCAGATTTACAATCTTCTGACACTAAAACATTACCCGGAGAACACCATCGAATTTCTTCGTTTAAGGAATATTTGTCTTTTGTGGGAATGGAAGAATATAAAGATATGGAAAAAAGATTTTTGCCCAATTACGTTAAGAAATATGAAAGCAATGAGGAATAAATAATGGGAATGACAATCGTTGAAAAGATATTAGCCAAAGCATCAGATCGTGATTCAGTGTGTGTTGGAGATGTGGTCGAGCCAAAGGTAGACTTGGCCATGAGTCATGAAAATGCTGCCTTGATAATAAACAGGTTCAAAACTATTTATGAGGGAACCGGACTTGAAGCAAATGTTTGGGACACCAGTAAAATAGCAATCATATTCGATCATCGAGTTCCAGCAGTTGACCGAAAGACGGCAACGGATCAAGGGACTATCAGAAAGTTTGTCGGAGATCAGGGAATAGAAAAGTTTCATGATATTCGCGGTGATACCGGTGGTATTTGTCATCAGATTTTGGCGGAATATGGATATGTGCATCCGGGTAGAGTCGTTGTAGGAACTGATAGTCATACTACCACTCATGGTGCATTTGGTGCATTTGCCTATGGAATAGGTGCCACTGAAATGGCTTGCGTGTGGACTCTTGGAAAAGCGTTGAATGTAAAAGTTCCAAAAACAATAAAAGTTGTTATAACAGGTAAATTTCATTCACTGGTATCTCCAAAGGACTTGATTCTTCATATCATTAGGAAGCTAACTGTTAAAGGGGCAAATTTCAGCGTTTTGGAATTTCACGGAGAAGTCATTAGAAATATGAACATGAGTGGTCGTTTAACAATATGTAATATGGCAGTAGAGGCCGGGGCAACGGCTGGAATAGTTATGACTGACAATGTTACTATCGAGCATCTAAGAGAGGCTGGATACGAAGGAGATATAGATATCGTTCATCCTGATGAAGATGCGGCATATAGTAAAATACTGGAGGTAGATGTTTCAGAACTTTCTCCTCAAATCGCATGCCCTCATATGGTGGACAATGTTGAAGATATAGAGGATGTAAAAGGCATAGCTGTAAATCAGGTTGTAATAGGCTCCTGCACCAATGGAAGACTGGAAGATATTGCCATTGCTGCTAAGATTTTGCAATTTGAAAAAGTGTCCAAGAACGTTAGGCTTTTGATTTTTCCTGCTTCTGCAAAAGTGTATAAAGAAGCATCGATGCATGGATACATCAACGATCTTATTGACGCCGGAGCAGTGATAATGAATCCGGGATGTGGGTGTTGTCTGGGTGTTCATCAGGGAGCACTTGGAGATGGAGAAGTTGCCTTGTCAACAACAAACAGAAATTTCAAAGGCCGCATGGGTAACTCTGACGCAAAGGTATATCTTTGCTCACCCGCTGTGGCTGCATTCAGTGCCATAAGCGGCAAAATAAGCTGGGAGAAATAATATGCAAAAACTAATAGTAGCAAAAGTTTTCGGAAAAGATATATCGACAGATGTCATTTACCCCGGCAGATATATGGCAACGGGTTTGCCAACAGAAACTCCGCAATATGCATTTGCTGATGATGAAGATTTTAACAAATATCTTTGCACACCTTGGAATGAGCGTGATGGGGCAGAATTCGATAACTTTGCAATTGTGGCTGGAGAAAATTTCGGCTGTGGTTCATCCAGAGAGCAGGCGGTTTCAACATTGTCGGGAAATAACTTGACAGTTATTGCAAAAAGTTTTGCCAGAATATTTCATCAAAATGCAATTAATTTGGGGTTAAATATGATAACATGTCCAGACATTGAGGCGAATCCCGGAGAGAATCTGGAAGTTACACGAAAAGAGGTCAGAAATATCTCAACGGGCAAATGCTATAATAATATTCTTTTGCCAGATGCAGCCCAAGAAATTCTTGATGCTGGAGGTTTGATTCCCCATGTCAGAAGTAGATTGATAAATAATCAGTTATAATCATATAAATTGGTTCTGTTCCTTAACTTAAGCATATCCGATAAATACCTATGAAGTTTATTAACAAAACAGGCAATACGGTAAGACTACCGGATATAGAGCTAAGTGTTCCTTATAGAGAAGACATGGCTGGACAGGTTATAGATTTGGATGTGGTTAAAAAATCCAGATCGTTCAGAAACATGGTGATGCTGGGAAAGTTTGAAGTCGTCGAAACAGGCGAATCTTTGTTCGAGAAGAACTTGCTAAGGGCTCAAGGTATTTTAAAGAAAGACAAGCCCGTCGAGGCCGTGGAGGAGATTGTGGATGACTCCATAGGTACAAAGGTGAAAATAAGAGGTCATTTTTATGAGGCTGGAGGCTATGCAAAAGTAAATCGCAATATGGCTTTCGGTCTAAAAGGCTTGGGACTGAACGTGTCAATAGAGCCATACACAAATGCTAATAATCATCTGTCGGAGGAAGAGCTTAGACAGTTACGACCCATGAAAAAACAAATGGATAGACACTGCATCTGTATTGATAGTGTAATACCAACCTTCCCAGATGGCTCTGGTGGAAAGTATAATATTTTATACACTACAATTGAAGCATCAACAGTGCCTCAGCAATTTGTAGATGTGGCTAATTCTTATAATGAAGTTTGGGTGACATCTGATTTCTGCAAAGAAGTGTTAGAAAAATATGATATAAATCCGAGTATATATGTATTTCCGGATACAATAGATTCTGGCTTATACACCGATACTGGAGATAAATATCAGTTCAGGCCAGCATTAAAAGATTTCGTTTTTGTAAGTCTTTTTGGATGGAGCTATAGAAAAGGATATGATGCTATGCTCAAGGCATATCTGAAAGAATTTACTGGAGACGACAATGTTTCTCTTTTGATTATAAGTCGTTTTCAACATAAGAAAGATGATATCATTAAAAGGGAAATTAAAAAGTACATAGAATTATTCGGCGGCGGTAATCCCGCACACATAGCGAGATACAGCAATGTAATTCCAGAGAATACCCTTCCGTCCGTATATAGGGCGTGTGATTCCTTTGTCTTATTTTCCAGAGGGGAGGGTTTTGGAATACCATACTGTTTTAAGAAAGATACGTCCATACACACCTCCTTGGGCCCAAGGGCAATACAGGATATTCGTGTAGGCGATGAAATAATATCAGGAGCAAATGTAAACAGAATAGTTTCAGAAGTGCATAGTCACTTTTATAAAGGTGACTTTGTAAAAATAAAAACCATGCTGACAGATGATATTTTAGAAGTTACTTCCAGTCACAAGTTTTTGGCATATTCTCCTAAAAGAAATAAAAATGGACACATTAGGGGAGAAAGAAATAAGTTAGAAAATTGGGAACCCGATTGGGTAAAAGCTAAAGATTTAGATCATAATCATATGTTGGTATATCCGGTGAGGCAATTCTGGCCGCATAAAAATTGCGTTATTGATGTTTCAAAAATTTCTAACGTAGAATGTGATGATAATTATGTTTGGAGTAAATTTTCAAATAAACCATATGGCAATCTGACTGCTGCTAAAGTAGCAGAAAATATTGGATGCAGCAAGAGACAGGTGTACCATTTTAGGCAGGATGGAAAATTATCTAGTCAGGTCACAGAAAAAATAGAGAAGTATATATCTAAGGTAAAATTATACGAAGACGACAGGGTGCTGGTACCTAGATTTATTGAGCTTAACTGTGACATCTCCAAGCTAATGGGATATTATCTATCAGAAGGCTCTATAACGTCTGGTGGAAATTGTGTGGAATTCGATTTTCATGCAAAAGAAGAAACATATCACAAAGAGGTTTGTGATATTGTTAAAAAACTTAATTTAAATGCGACTATCAGCATAAAAGGCAATTCTTGCAGAATAACTGTTAGTAGCAAAATATTTGCCGATATATGTCAATACTTTTGTGGAGAAAATTCTAATAGAAAATTTATTGGAAAAGATATAATAAATTCTCCCAAAGAAGTTGTTAAATCTTTTATTAATGGATATATCAATGGAGATGGTGGTTCATATATCTATTCTAATAACATAACATTTTCTACCAATTCAGAACAAGTGGCCCGTCAGATGCAAAAGTTTATTTTGGATTTTGGAGAATGTTGTTCACTGAAAAAGAGAAAGAATTCATTAGAATATCGAGGCGTCATCAATGGTAATACAATTAATTGGATAGAAAAAAGTAAAGTTGGCAAATTATCTAAAATAACTGGAAGAATATATACTAATAGTAAATATGTTTTTATTCCAGTATCTAACTTAGAAACATATTATGATGAATGTTTTGTATACAATTTTGATGTTCCAAAAGATCAATCTTATGTATCAAATATTGTTGTAACTCACAATTGCGAGGCTTCGATGTGCGGATTACCAGTAATAGCTACAAATCATAGTGGTCAAACAATGTTTTTAAAGAAGGACAATTCCACTCTTGTTGATATAGATGAGATAGAGACTGTCGAACAGGGAAGAATGCATGTCCACTATTGGGATGGTCAAAAATTCCCATCTTTAAGATCAAAAGAGTTTATTGAAGAGGCCAGTGATTCTATGAGGTCAGTTTACGATAATTATGATGAAGCTAAAGAAAAGAACAAGATTTTGCAAGGGACTTTGCAAAAAGATTACAATATAAACAGCGTGACCAGTCAAATGAAAAGTCGGCTTAAAAAAATATGGAGCAAAATGAAATGATAGTTTTTCTAGATGTTAATTCAAAGATAATTAAGCTGTATTCTGACAAGGGCGTTAAAGATATACCTTTTTCTCAGGCTAATACGCTAAATTATCATCTGGCAGGTGCATCCAGTGTCATGTATGTTACTCAGGTTATAAATGCCCCCGTAAAAGACGTGATAGACTTGGCATTGTCACAGGCTGGTGTATCAACTGCCGGAATGCCGCCAATTGATCCAAAAAACGATCCCTTACATGTTAGATATACAGGAAAGGGAATACTGAATATTTCTGAGCTTGGATTTACAGATGAAAAAGGAATGGTAAACCCTGAAACCTTTCATGGACCTGTTGATTTCAAACCGCTTAATGTGTTAGAGAAAAAGGGTTTTAATGAATCTGTTCAGGTTCAGGCATTGCTGAAAGCTGGAAAACTGGAAGTAATCCCTTTGTCGATGTGTAAGCAAATACGACTGGAGTGGGAGAAGAGCAATAACAATGATGCCGAACTTGATCAAATGATGATTCCGGAAGGAATGAAGCCAGAAGAATATCTAAGAAAAGTTCAGGCTGGTGAAATTATTTCTGATGGTATAAGTTCTGATGCCATCGAGATTGATATAAATGGATCAGGATTTGGTGCCGGTCAAAGTACCAAGAACGAAGGAAGATTACTTCCAAGCGATTTTTCGGGATAAACGATGGAAATTTTATTGATTCATTTGGGCTCAGTTGCAGAATGCTTTATTGCGACCAGTCTATTCAAAAGATGGAAGAAAGACTACGCAGATAAGGGATTCCGCGTCACTGCTTTGGTTAAAGATCAGAAATCAAAGGCGGTATTCAAATACAATCCGTATGTCAAAAACTGTTATGATATAAAGAATATCCCAAATGATTTTTGGGATAGACATTATGATCTGGCATTAAATCTGAATGTAGATTTCGCTTTGCATGATATGGTTAATGCCAATGAGTATTTAGGACTGGGATACCATAAAAAAGCTGTCCCTTTTTATGATATACTTCAGGGCGGCAAAAGAACCAGAAAAAGTCTGTTTCAGATATATTACAATCTGGCTGCGTATACTTGGAAGGGGGAATCATACTTTTTCAAATATTACCCACGCACGAAAAACAAATCGTATAGGACAGCAGTGGCAGTAGTTAATAAAAACCTAAGCAATTATATTAGTGACAAGTTGCAACTTTCTCTATCTAATACGACTTATTTGCCAAACAAGAAAAATACATTTAAGATGTTAGACGAGCTAAACAAATGTTCGAATGTTGTTACTGACGATTTTTTAACATTGAATTTAGCAACATATTTGAAAAAGCATGTATTCTTTTTAAAGACTAGACCTTACAATTTCCAATTGGAGTTATTTGGAAAAGGGAAGGTCATTAAAATTCAACCATCGGTAATTTTTTAGTATGAGTAAAATCAGGGTTAGAAAATTAGACAATAGTAGTTCGTGTAAGATTCTCTCTGAGGGTACTTATATGTATGATCCATCAAAGTATTTTAAAGACATCAAGTACAGTAAATACAATGGAGAAAATGTCAAGGTATGCATAGTAGGCACTGGAGTCCCTTTTCATAAGGACTTTGGAAACATCGAGGAATATGTCAACTTCTCTCAAGAAACAACAGCAGAAGATAAACACGGCCTTTCAGTGCAGATAGGAGGAATCGTTGGTGCCAATAACCCAGAGGATGGCGTTATCGGAATGGCATTTAGTAGCAGTCTGTATTTTGCAAAGGCATTAGATGACAGGGGTTTGGGAGATATAAATTCTCTTAACGCTTCTTTACTGTGGTCTGTTGTTAAAAATGTAGATTTGGTTGTAATACCTTTTGAATTCCCAGAGGCCAACTCCGCACTTGTGGCAACTATGAAAAAGGTTAAGGATCAGAATATCTGTGTGCTGAACTATGGCCAAAAAGCCAGAAAGGCATTTAAGGGAGTATGCTCTACTCAAAAAAGAAAAAGATATAACATATGGACAACATCATCCGGTGTTGGTGATTATATTAAGCCCTCAGCCAAGGTTGCTAATTTGGGTCTTTCTGCTGCTATAATGACCATTATTATTAGCAAGCTCAAGAAATCCAAGAAAGGGGTTGCTCTGGAAAAGGTTTACTCTGAATTTGAGCGAATAATATAAGTATGTCTGGAACAGGAATAAGAGCAGTATCGGAGCACAGAGGCACTTTTTCACAAAGTACCCTCAGCCTATTACTTATTAAGATCACCGATTTCGATGGTAACCCATGTGATCCAAGTCTTATCACGTTAGACGCTGTTCATGATGATACTTCAGAAGTTTTGATCGAAGACGGAATCCCTACGAAGCAAGCCGTTGGTTTTTATATATACGAGATTAGCCTTGCATCAGATGCCACAATAGGAGACTATACTGTAACTTGGTCTTATACCATAGATGGCACTTTAAATACAGAATTACAGACTATTACTATAGCTGATAAAGATACTGACAAAAGTAATTACACTATGTATTTCGGTGCCGCATCTGTTATCAGAAACACGTTGGAAACCTATATTAGATGTACACAAAGAATCCCGGTATATTGGGAACAGGCCATGCCTACCTCCAATAGAAGTACATACTATTTTACGTTCAACAAGTGGAATCAGGCGGCTGGAAAAACAAGAATATTCAGAAATGATGTTATTGTAGAAGAGGGAATGGAAATCGATTATTTTAAAGGAAAAGTGACTTTTGATAACCCACTAAGTTCTTACGATAAGGTTTTTGCTCAGTACAATTTTAGCTGGTTTTCTGAAGATGACCTAAATGAGTTTTTAAAAACTTCTATTCAGGCTTTTAATTCTTTCCCACCTCATGGGTCGGCGTCTTTTGCTTCGCTAGAAGACAAATATATTCCAGCAGTTCTTTATGGTGCAGCAGCAGATGCTATTCGAGAAATGCTAATGTGTCTTAATTTTCAAGAGCCAAGATTAATTTTTGAAGATGCTGATAAGGCATTCCAGAACCTTGAGACTCTAAAAAAGAATTACGAAGAAAAGTGGAAGCTTTTGGTAGAACAGAAAAAACTTGGACCCTATGTTGGTCTACACAAGGCAGTAGTCGTGCCAGAATTTACCCTTCCCGGCGGTCGCAGTCGATGGTTCCGCCATATATTTAAAAGCGGCATTGGATAATATCTATAAAGTCTTATATAATAATAAGTTATATGAAATACATATAATAAATATTAATTATGATCTCTTCGTGTATTAGATTTTTCATAAAATTATTTTAATGTTTTTTGATTTGGTTCCGACACATATGTATGAACCAAGATTTTAAAAACAAACATCTTTATGATTTTTTAACTAAAGAACTGCTAGAAAAAGAGTATTGCATTAATGGACTGCCAGATTCTGCCATAGCAAATAAATACAACATACCATCTAAGGCAATTGTTTGGAGAAAACGTAAGAAGTTTGGTATATCAAATAAGTATAAAAATAAGTCTAATAAAAATGCTTCTAATAACAGAAGGTTTAATATCACATTAGATCAGGCAATTGGTTTCCGTAAAGAAGGTTTAACATATAAACAAATTTCAGAGAAACTGGGGTGTAGTCCAAGGGTGGTCAATAGAAGATTTAAGGAATTGGGACTTGTCAATGCAACTGATCAAGAAGAAAAATACAAATATTTTAATGTTAATCTTAGTAATTCTCAAAAAAATATGATTATAGGAAGCCTGCTTGGAGATGGAAGTATTAATAAGTCCGGAGCATATTCATGCTCTCATTCACAAAAGCAAGCAGAATATTTTTTACATAAATTTCATCGTTTGGACAGCGTATTTTCTGGTAAAATACAAACATATTCCCAAGTGGTTTCTGGTACAAATTGCCATTCTTTAAGGGCTACTACGGGGTGTAATGAATTTTTATTACAGCTAAGAGGCGTGTTTTATCCATTGGGGATTAAAATTATACCTTATTACTATCTTGCCAAGCATTTAAATGCTGAAAGTTTGGCATATTGGATATGTGATGATGGCAGCTTTCATAAAAAGCATAGATACACAAGAATATTTTCTCAATCATTTACTCATTTTGAACATGTGATGTTGAGGCACTTATTTTATAAAAAGTTTGAATTGTTACCAAAGATAGTTATAGAAAAGGCAAGAAACGATCAACCACACTTAAAATTTACAGCATCTGATTCAAGAAAGATGATATCATTAATTAGTCCATATATGATATCATCCATGAAATACAAAATAGGAGAATAATTTTGTAAATGGAGAGGAGTAATGTGTTTAATGATGAATATTGAACCATAAGACATTATATTTAAATCAGGCATAGGATAATGAAAAAGATTAAAACAGAAAAAGTTGCTCAGTCACACCCAAATGAATGGGTCAACTCCACAAATCACGAATCCATAGTTCCAATGAGAGACTTGCTGGAGCAGGTAGTTACTCAAATAGACCAGCTTGGCCAAACTTTTAATCATGTAGAGGAAGAATATGCTTACAAGGCCGGAGACGCACTTGATAATGCAAAAAAACATATTTTACAAGGCAAGGATTGGCTTGAAGACGTTGGGTTCAATTTAACACCTGAAGACAATCCCCTCATGGATATGGAAAGAGAAATTTGAAAAAGACTAAAATACGCAACCTTTCCCGGCATACATAAAAGAGGCTTTTAAGCCTCTTTTATGTATTTATAATTGCGTTTATACGGAGATATTTATAATGAAAGTAAGCACATTCTATCTCCCATATATTAATAGGGGATTGGTCAAAGATTCAGATGGATTTTCGGCAAAGGCTCAACAGTTTGGCTATCAAATCATTGATTATAAGCTGCCAGAGGTCTGGTCTGAGACACAGGGTGAGGGAATCAAAATAGCCGTCTTGGACACTGGGTGTCAGGTTTCTCATCCAGATTTGACAGGATCATTTGTATCAGGAAGTACACACAACAGAGATGAAGATGGCCACGGGCACGGAACTCACTGTTGTGGGATCATCTCTGGCAATAACAATAATTTGGGAATCGTAGGTGTTGCTCCAAAGGTTACCTTGGAGCCAATTAAGGTTCTCGGAGATGACGGGAGCGGCTCGTTCGGTGGAGTGACCAATGGCGTATTAGATGCTATTGATAGTGGCGTTGATATTATTACTATGTCTTTGGGTGCAGCTTATAATTACAGACCCTTGCGTGATGCCATTAGAAAAGCATACGACCTTGGGATTCCCACTATCGCGGCTGCTGGCAATTCGGGAGATAAGGGGAAGCTAGATTATCCCGGTAATTATCCTGAAACAATTTCTGTAGGTGCATTGGATGATAAAAAGCTCCGTGCATATTTTTCTCAAACCGGAGCAAATCTTGATTTTATGGCTCCCGGAGTCTCTATACTTTCTTGCGTACCCGGTGGAGAATATCAATATATGTCAGGAACGTGTTTACCTGCCTCCGAGTTGGTATATACTAAAGATGGACCAGTTTCAATATCGCTTTTACAAAAGGGAGATGAGGTATATTCATATAATTCAGATAACCAATCTGTTGAGCTAAATAAGGTAAATAAGCAGTGGAGTAACGGTGACAAAAAAATAAGAAAAATTTATACTAATAAAACTTCTTCGAGATGCACAGACAATCACCCAATTTTAACGCTAGAAAGAAATGGAAAGGGTAAAGAAAATAATATTGCTTGGAAAAGAGCAGATCAAATTATTGAAGGGGACTTTGTTATTTCATCTAATGGTTTTGAAAGTTCATGTAGTAATAAGGATATAAGCATATCAGATAATTGGAGTGTTAGGTTAAAGTCTCCAATAAAAGTTACTAGACAAGATGTTAGAAATAAAAATATAGATTTAAGTGTTAACCTAGATACAGCAGTGGCATTTTTAAATTCTAAGCATGGACTTAGATATCAAAGGGCCAAGTCTGTTTTGGAAGCCTTTAATATTAAAAGATCAGATTTGCTGTTTGGTTCATGTGGTTCTTCTGGTAAGTTTGAATTGCCAGAATTTGTTGACGAGAACTTGGCATATTTATTAGGATTTTATTTGGGCGACGGCTGGATATCTGAGGATAATAGAAATAAATCAGAAAATAGCAATGGATGTAAAATTTTATATTTCGCCAAGGGGGAACATGAAGAATTAAATATCAAAATAAGAAAGATGATGGCAGAGTTGTTTTTAGTAGAATTAGCAGATTATAATGGACAATTTATATGTCGTCATACTGCTATAGCTGATATTTTTTCTAATTTAACTTGCAAGGAAAAGGCAAAAGATAAATTTCTTCCAGATTGGATTTATTTGCAGCCTAAAATTATTGTGAATTCCTTTATATCTGGACTTTTAGACGCAGATGGTTATTCCAAGAGAAATAATACTTTTGGATTTTCCTCATGTAGTAAGAGACTAACTGAGGGGCTTGCTTGTTTGTGTGATTATTATGGCATTAGAAGAAACAACGTATCATACAGGCAAAGAGTTGTTCATCCCCCTAATTCTCATGAGCCAATTATCGCAAATGAATATTCTTTAACTTTGTCATTTGACAATTCTGCAACTATGGCTTTTAAGAAGCATAGTAGTTTTATAATGCAGGAGGATTATTCAGGTACAATTGGAGATAAATGTGGATTACTACTGGGGTGTGATGTTAAATTAGACAAGGTTACAAAAATTGATGAGTGCGATGGCGTTGAAGAGGTGTTCGATATAGAGGTTGAGGGTAATCATAATTTTATAACAAATAATATTGTTGTTCACAATTCAATGGCGACCCCTTGGCTTGCCGGGGTATTAGCATTAATTATTGCCAAACACAGAACACATGGTGGAGAAACCCCAGTTGACACAGTTGAACAAATGCGTGAGCATTTAAAGAGAATTGCAGTTGATCTCGAAGGGGTCGGCAAGGACTCACATACTGGCTGGGGTCTGATCGATGTTGGTAGAGCGATAGACATAATTCGCGGCACAATGAAAATAATCGTTTCTCAAACTCAGTTCGATGCCCCCGGAAAAGAAAGAGATAATTTAAATGAAGAGTGGGTTGAATTTAAAAATATAGGAACCGCTGACGCAGATATGGTGGGGTGGAATTTAACTGACAATGCAGGCCGCTGGAATTTCGTTTTTCCAGATGGGTTCAAGTTGGGTGCAGGTAAAGCAGTAAAGGTCAGAACTGGTACTGGAAATAATACTGATACTGATTTGTATTGGGGATTCAAGAGGGCTATCTGGAATAATACAGGAGATATTGTTAGACTTAGTGATGTCGGTGGTAAATCATATTTGGAGTTTAGGTCTGAGTAATGAACTGGTATCGCTTAGCACAACAATCTTCATATAATAAGAGATGGGACAAGACTCCTGATGGATTTGCGGAAGACACCTACACTCAAATAGGTCATTCCGATGATTCCATATCTTGGCTATGGGATGGTCAAAACTTTCAATCTTTTAAAGGTAAGAGTCATATGTTTTATGACGCAGCGGGAAAGGCCGGATTTGCCCAGACTGTTTGGAGAGGATGGTATGAGCCTGATACGGGCATAATATCTGTTATCCCTCCTGTGGGAAGAAGTCACCTGTTCCAATCACTAATTGGGAAGGATGTTAAAATTCCCCCATTTTTAGAAAGGATGCTGGATAGGAAGTTTAGTCCGATTGATATAAAGGTATTTGTGTGATTTTTGGGTAGAAAATAATAGATTTAAAGGAGAAATATATGAAACTTTACAAAAGTGCAAAAGGCAAAGACATG
>Ga0098058_1000243_pt1 | contig 18630 bp, 17 predicted proteins | sample 19_taG_FD_75061 | JGI IMG/M metagenome (GOLD analysis project Ga0098058, IMG submission 75061) | Marine viral communities from the Subarctic Pacific Ocean - 19_ETSP_OMZ_AT15317 metaG | ecosystem: Environmental > Aquatic > Marine > Oceanic | place: Pacific Ocean | collected 2015-01-19 | reverse complement strand
GAAGAGAACAGCAAAGAAGGATAGGGTGGAGATTTTTAGAGTTACGAGCGGAAATAAAAAAATGGAAAACGCTACCAATCTTTTAAAGAAGGCGCTTTTCAATATTAAGAAAAAAAATTATATCAAGGACAAGCGATCGTGTGTAAAATGTGATTTTTGCAGATCATCGGAATGTCCATAGAGGTTTAAATGACAGAAAAAAAGAAGATTTTGGTGATTGCGGATCACCCAATGGCTCCTTCGGGAGTTGGAACTCAAACGAAATATATTATTGAGACACTACTAAAAACAGGCAAATATAAATTCGTTTGTCTCGGAGGGGCAGTAGCTCATAAAGACTACAAACCTCAGAAAATTGAAGGCTGGGATGAAGACTGGATTGTTTATCCGGTCAAGGGGTATGGAACCCAAGAAATGGTTCGCTCCGCCCTCTTTAATGAGAAACCTGACATGATTTGGTTCATGACAGACCCACGGTTTTACGGCTGGCTGTGGATGATCGAGAATGAAATTCGAAAACACATCCCAATGGTCTACTATCACGTTTGGGACAATTATCCACTTCCGAAGTTTAACAACAAGTTTTATAGCTCAACGGACGTCATCGCGTCCATTTCGAAGGTAACCCACGATATTGTCAACAATGTTTCTCCCCACGTCGAAAATCACTATGTCCCACACGCAGTAGATACCAGCATTTTCCGGCCCTTTCCGGATGAGGACATCAAAACGCTGCGAGAAAAACACTTTGATGGCGACACAGATAATCGGGTAACTTTCTTCTGGAACAATAGGAATGCACGCCGAAAGATGAGCGGCTCCCTGATTCACTGGTTTAGTGAATTCGCCGACGAAGTCGGCCCAGAAAAGGTACGACTCATTATGCATACCGACCCCAAGGATCCAAACGGCCAAGATTTAGAGGTCATCCTAAATAACATCGGAGCAACAGACGGTCGCATAATTCTTTCAACAAATAAAATTTCACCGCATGCCCTCGCGGCGATGTATAATATGGCTGATTGCACAATTAACATTTCAGACGCTGAGGGATTTGGATTGGCAACATTGGAATCTCTTTCCTGCCAGACTCCAATTATCGTCAATATGACAGGTGGATTGCAGGAACAGGTCACAGATGGAAAAGAGTGGTTTGGAATAGGTCTTACGCCGGCTTCAAAGGCCATCATAGGCTCTCAACAGGTTCCATACATCTATGAGGATAGGATTTCTAAGGAAGACTTTATACAGGCTCTGAGAGACGTTTTTTCGATGACCCCGGAAGAAAGGAAGCTTTTAGGCATGAAAGGTCGACAACACGTCGCAAAAAATTACAATTTCGATAATTTCCAAAAGCAGTGGATTGAGCTGATCGATTCGGTTGTAGAAAACCATGGTTCTTGGGAAACGCGAAAGGGATATAAGCCTTGGGCATTCACGGAGATTACAAAATGAAGCAGAAAATAGTATTAAAAGGACCAGTCCTTTCACAATCTGGATATGGAGAGCAGGCAAGATTTGCCTTGAGATGTTTGAGATCGAGGGAAGATATCTTTGATATTTACGTTATTCCCACGAATTGGGGACAAACTGGCTGGGTCAGCGAAGCAAACGAAGAGCGCACCTGGACAGATAATAGGATCGCACAAACTCATATTTTCACCCAACAGGGCGGACAGTTCGATATGTCGCTACAAGTGACAATTCCAAACGAATGGGAAAAACTTGCTCCAATCAACATCGGATATACAGCCGGTATCGAAACGACTAAGGTGGCACCAGTTTGGCTTCAAAAAGCCAACGAGATGGATAAGATTATCGTTGTTTCAAATCATTCGAAGGATGTTTTTAAAAACACAACTTATCAGGGACAAAACAGCCAAACCGGACAGCCTGTCCACCTAGCTTGTCAAACTCCAATCGAGGTGGTCAATTATCCTGTTAGAAATTTCAAGAAACAAAAGCTTAATTTAAAGCTCGATTACGACTTCAATTACTTTGCAATTTCCCAATGGGGCCCAAGAAAGAACTTTGATAACCTCGTCAAATGGTTCCTGGAAGAGAATTTTGATCAAGAAGTCGGACTTGTCCTCAAGACTTCAGTCAAAAATAACAGCATCATCGACAGGGAGCACACCGGATCAAGGCTTAAATCTCTGCTTCAAAGATATGGAGGAGACAACTGCAAATGTAAAGTATATCTTTTGCATGGAGATTTAACTCCTGAAGAAATGAATGGCCTATATCAGCATTCCAAAATTAAGGCACTTGTTTCCACGGCACATGGTGAGGGTTATGGGCTACCACTTTTTGAAGCAGCCTATAACGGACTGCCAGTAGTTGTTTCCGGATGGTCGGGTCACTGTGATTTTTTGTACATGCCAGACGCACGAAGAAAGAATGGAAAGAAAAAGCCAATGTTCGCATCTGTCGAATATGATCTTCAAAATGTTCAGAAAGAGGCAGTTTGGAACAATGTTATTCAGGCAGACTCACAGTGGGCATTCCCAAGGGAGGGATCTTTTAAACGCCGACTGCGCGAAGTTCGCAGTGAATATTCTCGGTTTAAGAGAAATGCCAAAAAGCTTCAAAAGTATCTTGTTGAGAATTTTACAGAAGAGGCGATGTACAGCGCTTTTGTCAATTCAATAACTGACGGAAATACCACTTATTTAGAGAATGTATCATCGGAAGATGAGATGGTTATTTTGTGAGAAGATGAGCAATTATTTTAAATGTGAAATTTTTGAAGAAGAGGGATTTGAGCCCTCGGATAATTTTGAGATTATACAATCGGAACTAAAAGTCGATGGTAAAATAACAAATAATATTACCAAAAATTCCAACTTTAGATTCAGAAATCAAAAAATACAATATAAGTGTCGCTGGAAGTGTCAAGAAAATTGGGATAGCAAAAAACCAACAATCCTAATTCCCATTAGAGATAATGTGGAACTCATCAACATAACGATGAACAACCTAAAAGAAAAAAAGATAGCGGATTTGTGTAATATAATCGTGATCGACGACAGATCAACGGAAGATATAGAATCTCAGGTTAGTAAAAATGGATTCTCGTATTTGCGAGTCGACAATGAAAAAGGCTTTAATTTTTCTATGCTCAATAATATAGCAGCAAAAATTTGCTATCATTTATCGGTAAAGGAAATTATTTTGTGGAATTCTGATTTATGGTGTGTGGAAAAACAATGGTTTTCCGAGCTTTTAAGGAGACATAGGGAGAATAATTCTGTTATATCTGGAAGCAAATTAATATATCCACCGGAAGAAATGTCCCTCAACGACGAAGAGGATACACAAAATATTAAAAACGCCTTTCCTAATATGGTGGGAAAACAATGGAGAAACACTGTCCAGTTCGGCGGACCCGGCTGGATATCCACGCCGCAATCTATCATATTTATTTCTCCAATTCATTTAAAAAGATTCTCAGATTTGAAAGATGAGAGAGTTAATTGTGATAGGGGGGTATCTTTTATCACAGGTGCTCTTCAGGTGTGGGATCTAAAATATTTTATAAAAATCGGAGGCTTAAACCCCAGCTTAAGTAGGAATTTTCAGGATGTCGACATATGTTTGAGAGCATGCTCTGACGGTAATATACCAATGTATTTTGGAAAAGATATATTCTTTTACCATGACGAATCAGCAACTCTCGATTCTGGAAAAGAAAAAAAGAATAATCTTCAAATGATCAGCGATCACATATTATTTGGTAAAATATGGAATGAAAAAGTAGCAGGAATTGTCTTTTGATGCTTGAAGAATACAAAATTTTTGATCTCATTAAATTTAGAGACCATCGCGGATATTTTTATGAATCTTTCTCTCGATTCTTGAATGAAAAATTGAAAAAAGACTTTGTTCAGGATAATATATCTTTCTCACAAGAGGGCGTAATCCGAGGTCTACACTATCAATGGGAGGAGCCGATGGGAAAATTGGTGCATGTAATAGATGGGGCAATAATTGATCACATAGTCGATATTAGGAAAAAATCAAAAAATTTTGGAAAGGCCTTTAATTTCCATTTGAATTCTGAAAATAATAAAGTATTGTGGATCCCTGCTGGGTATGCCCATGGCTTCGAGGCACTGGAAAATTCAATTGTAGTGTATAAATGCACTAATTTTTATAACAAGCTTGGAGAGGGATGTATAAATTTTTTTGATAAAAATTTAAATTTAAACTTGACTATCGATGAGAAAGATGTTATTATATCCGAGAAAGATAAGAAAGGAATAGCTTGGGAAGAATATAAATCTAATCCCAAGTTTTAGAATGGAGATAAAAATGAAATTTGTTGTTACTGGTGGTAGGGGATTTATTGGATCTCATTTTGTCGAAGCCGTCTTGGAAAGGGGAGATACTGTCATCGATATTGATAAGATGACATATGCTGCTTCCAAAACCCTTCCTTGGGATAAGCACCCCAATTACGAATTGGTAGAGCAAGATATTAGCAAACTGGAGCACCTGCCTCCGTGTGATATTTTAGTAAATTTCGCTGCCGAAAGTCATGTTGACAACTCTATTAGAGATACTGATCCTTTTATTCAAAGCAATATTATGGGGGTCCACAACTTATTGGAGCTGGTAAGGGGAAAACAAAATCATGATCGACCTCTCTTCTTTCATATCAGTACTGATGAGGTTTATGGAGATAAACTGGAAGGATCATTTACCGAAGAGGATAAGCTTAGTCCATCTAATCCCTATTCTGCCACCAAAGCATCAGCAGAAATGCTTATTTTTTCTTATGCCAGAACTTATGGCTTAAATTACATTATTAGCAGAAGCGCAAACAATTACGGCCCGCGTCAATATGAAGAAAAATTAATTCCCAAATGCATTGATAGTATTTTAAGAAATAAAAAAATTCCAATTCACGGTGATGGATCCTACATCCGAGATTGGACATATGTAAAAGATAACGTCCAAGGATTGTTGGCTATTATTGATGCAGGCGTGAAAAACGAGGTATTCAATGTGGCCGCAGAAAACCACATGACAAATCTACAGGTGGTAGATGAGATCCTATATTGGCATGGAAAAGATCGCCAATCGATTGAGTTCGTTGAAAACAGGTGGGGTCAGGATCTAAGGTATTCCATCAGTTCAGATAAATTAAGAAAATTAGGTTGGACCCCGGCTTATAAGAGCGGTATTTATAAGTGGCTCTAGGTTGTTAATCAAGTGAAATTTATTTTAACTGGCGGTAATGGTACTTTGGGAAGAGAGATTATGAAGATCTCAAGATCTTATGATGTTTCAATAAAAAATCCCACTTCTTATGAATGCGATATTATGTCTCACGAAGATTTAAGAAACCACATTACAGAAGATATAGATGCTGTTATTCATGCTGCTGCATTGACAGATGTTAGAGGAATCGAATCAAACCCAATACCTTCGTGGGATGTTAATGTTATTGGAACAATAAATGTATTAAAACGATGCGCCGAGATTAATAAAAAAATAATTTTTATTTCAACCGATTATGTCTTTGATGGAGAAAAAGGAAGATACAAGACAACAGACCCCATTAATCCAATAAGTAATTATGCCAAATCCAAAGCAGCGGCAGAGTTATTAGTTAGAACATATGAAAACTCCTTGGTGATTAGAACTAGTTTTTTTGGCTATGAATTTCCATATGAAAAAGCTTTCGAAGACCAGTGGTCTTCAAAAGATTATGTCGATATAATTGCACCAATGGTATTGAACGAAATTATTAATAATAATAAAGGAATTATTCATATTGGTTCCGATAGGAAAACTTTGTATGAGATAGCAAAAACAAGAAATCCAAATGTTGCACCAGTGAGTCACAGAGAATTGGGATTTGCGATCCCGAAGGATACCAGTTTCTATGAATAATCAAAAACAAAAAATAGAGCTTTTTTTTAAAGATTCTGAATCCTTGGACTTGCTAAGAAAAGTAAACAATAAAATAGCCGAAAGGTGCTTTCATTATCAAACACATATACTGTATGATCTGGCAAATTATCTTAACAAAAAAAATATTAATTATTTAGAAATTGGAAGTTATGTGGGATCTTCGGCATGCCTAATGTTGGAGAATGAAAATATTAAGAAAGTTTTTTGTATTGATCCCCTCGTATTACCCCAATCACACTTTAATGGGAACAAGAGCCAAGAACAGACAATAAAATCAAATTTATCTAGATTTCCGAGTGATAGATATTCGATTCATGAAGGCTTTTCAACAGACAAAAAAGTATTACAGTTTTTCAAAGCAAAAAAAGAATTTTTTGATATTATCTTTATTGACGGAGATCACAGCTATAACGGTGTGCTCAATGATTTTAATAATTTTAAACATTGTCTAAAAAAGGGCGGTTTTCTTATTTTTGACGATTATTTTGATTTCAAGCATAGCCCAGAAGTAAAAATAGCAGTTGACAATTTAAGTATGCTACAGAGTGTTGTAGATGAGTTTCACATCATAGGTACACCAACAGGCCCGCGAAGTAAAGAGCTTGGCAGAGAATACGGAGAATTTATCATGAGAAAAAAAGATGATTAATTATATTCAAAATAAAAAGATGGATATTGATAAATTCAAAGAAATCATAAGCAATTCAGAGTCTTTAAATCAGTTCACTAATTCTGGACCTGCTAAGAAATATTTAGAACAGATTCTCCATAAACTTTTAAATATAAATAGCGACAAAGCAGTTTTGTGTGTCTCTAGTGGAACTCATGCTTTACATGCGATCAAATTATTTTTTCAAAGAAGAGGCCCTAACTTTAGCTGGGTATCACCTTCTTTTACTTTTCCATCATGCACTGTTGGCGGATTTAAAACCGCCATTGTTGATATAGAATTGGAATCAATGACGCTTCCATTGGAAGAAGTCAAAAAATATGATGGAAGTATTATCACATCTTTATTTGGAACTTATCCACATAATTTAAAACAATTATTATCCTTCGCAATGAATAATAATAAAAAAGTTATTTTAGATGTCGCAAGCTCGCCTATGACTACGATTGATGGAAAAAATATATGTAATTTTGGAGATTATTCATTTGGGTCTTTACATCATACAAAATATTTGGGATTCGGTGAAGGTGGTTTTATAGTACTGCCGAAGGAAGAATATGTAGAAATGAGTTCTATTTTGGCTTTTGGTTATACCGCAGATCAAGCAGTCAGAAAATATAATCCCCTAAGTTCGAACTATAAGATATCTGATGTTGCAGCAGCAGCAATAATTCAGCATCTGCAAAAATTAGATTTGGATTTACTTTTAAATATACAAAATGATTTTATAAATAAGTTGGATAATTTAGAAAATTCAAGCCTGTTTCTGTATAATGAAGGCACCGTTTATGGAAATCTGCCGATTTTATTTAAAAAGTCACAAAGTAAAAAAACTTTTTTTAAACAAGGTATAGAAGCTCAAAAATATTACTACCCGCTATCCACTGATCACAATAATTCTATGTCTATATATGACAGGATCATTAATTTTCCTCTTCATGTAGATTTGACTTCAAAAGATATTAATAAAATTATCAATTCAATTAAGGAGATAAGATGAGTTCTTTTATAAGCGATAAAGCGACAATCGGCAAAAATGTAGAAATAGGACATTTTTGTATAATTGAAGAAGGAGTTGAGATAGGATCCGGTGTAACTATTGAATCTCACTCTATTATTTCTAGAGGTACTAAAGTTGACGACAATGTTCAAATAGGTCCACATTGCTTTATTGGGCCTGAAGTAAAACTGCGACCTGAATGCATAGTCGGCCCCTACTGTGAATTAAAGAACAATGTAACAATTCGCAGCAAAGCAAATCTACAAGGAAAAGCGCGCATTGGTAAAAATACTGTTATTGGCGAGAACACAATAATAAAATACGGAGCCATCATAACCTCTAACGCTTACATCTCTAAAAATTGTTTTATTGGGCCAAACACCATATTGATAGGCAGTGATATTTCTAGAACGGCAGAGTTCGCCGGAGGAGAGAACTGCACTTTTATTGGAGAACGTGTATTTTTAGGAGCAGGTACCCGAGTGAATGCTTCATGTAAAATAGCAGATGATGTTTTTGTTGGTGCAAGTTCATATGTTAAAGGCGATATTACTAACAAAGGATTATTTGTCGGAACCCCTGTTGAAAAAATAAAAGATGAACCACCAGATTATTGTTTTACAGTAATAGATGGAGTTGGAGTTACTGGGGGTGTATAATTCAAAACAAAGAAAAGAAATTTTCCGAATTGCAGACATAATAAATTTCTTGGGCTCCAAAGGTATTGAAGCTTCTTTTGAAGGAAATATGGAGCAAACAATAGCAGGCTTATCACATGTTGAAAATCCGGAGAACAATACTATAATCTATTCAGAGCGCGACAAAATAAAATTTGATAATAATATTTTGATATTAGCAAAGCAAAAAGGCTATAATATCATTAACACTGAAGATCCTAAGTTAGCATTTTATTATTTGTCACACTTGTTTTATAAAAGTGAAATAATAAGCAACAAACATAATAACAACAATGATATTTATAAAAATCTTGTAATAGGAAACAATGGCTTCATCGGCGATTGTATAATAGGCAAAAATGTTATTATAGGACACAATACTGTCATAGAGGATGGGGTTATTATTGGAGATAATACAGTTATAGGAAATAATTGTTCTATAGGATGTTTTGGCTTATCATGGACTTGGGACAATCAAGAAAAAGTCTTTTTGTACGCTGTGGGTAAAACAATTATCGGAAATGATTGTAAAATTTCATCGAATGTAAAAATAGTTAGAGGCGTATTTTCTAAATCGACTATTATAGAAAATAATGTTTTTATTGCTCCCGGAACAGCTATAGGTCACGGAGTCACGCTAAGAGGCAATGTTCACGTTGCAAATAATTGTTCTATAGGCGGCTCGGCAACAATATCAGAGAACTGTTTTCTAGGATGCTCTTCAACAGTTTCTACGAGTGCTTTTATAGGTAAAAATACTATTTTAGCATCCTCCTGCTGCGTTAAATCAAATCAGATTCTAGATGAAGATTCTGTTTATATAGGCGTACCTGCCAAGAAACATAAAAATATCAAAAATAAATATTCACTAAAAGGAGTGCCAAAAAAATGAGTATACAATACGGTGTCTTAATAAAGACTTATAAAAGAAAAAATAATTCAACTCCCGCTTATTTGACTAGGTGTTTAAAATCAGTTGTCAATCAAAGTTATAAAAATTATAAGGTTTTTTTAATTGGCGATAAATATGAAGATCAAGAAGAGTTTGATGAATTAAGCTCGATCATACCACCAGAAAATCTGATTGCAATAAATCTGCCAGTTGCCCCAGAGAGAGATAATCCCGATCTACAAGGCAAAGCCCTTTGGTGCTCTGCTGGATGTCATGCTGCGAAATATGGCATGAATCTCATGAAAGAAAAAGGTATTTTTCATCATTGTAGATTAGACGATGATGATTATTGGCTGCCAAATCATCTTGAAATATTGAATCAGGGGTATACAATGTTTCCAGAATCTGTATATGTATATTCTAATGCGCTCTATACAGATCCACACGGAAATACAAGAACATTCCCACCAGAAAATATTTCACCAATGTTAAGGTATAATAATTTGCCGCCTAGACCAGAAAGAGTAATACAATCTGCTGCTTCTTGGAGATTAGATAAAATTCCTGTTATGCCACGAACTGTCTTAGAACAAGGTCGAGTGTACCCCGGTGATGCTGATTTGTGGCAGAGGATGCGCGCTTATTTTAATGAGAATAATTTAAAAACTCTTTATATACCTTTGACAACGGTAATAAAAGATTCGGAAGGTTATCAAATAAAAGAACGAAATAATTAAGGTTTTTCCTTGACAATAGTCAAGTTGGGTGTTATAATATAGATACAAAGGAGATAATTATGCATTTATCAAATCAAGCAATCGGCGCAGTAATGATGGCGCTACAAAAATCATTGATGGAACAGTCAGATATTGTTCCTGTCTTTCAGGAATTCGTCTTTAAGGAGACCGACGATGGGTTGGTAGTGGAAAATCCGCCCATTTTGGAGTTCGGCCAACAAGAGGAAGAAGAAGGGGATGCCTAAATATTGTTACTTTTGTGAAAGCTGTAAGACAGGGTTTGAAATCACTCATTCTATGAAAGAGAAGAGAGAAAAATGCGAACTTTGTGAAGCATTCGCGCTGAGAAGGATCCCTTCCATCCCGAATTATATAAATAAATTGAACAAGAGTTCCGACAAAAAAGTTGGATCTGTTGTCGAAGATTACATAAAGAAGAACAAGGAATCCATTTCCGAAGAGAAGAGAAAATTGAGAGAAAAGGAATATAAAACATGAGTTGGTTAGCAATTTCGGTCATTTTACTTTTATTGTTGACGGCGAGCTTAGTTGCCCATGGCGGGGCAGTATGGTATTTGATCAATCTACTTAAACAAGTAAAGTACTATGATGAAGAATTAACAGAAAACATCACAGTTATCAATAATTTTACCAATCACTTGAAGTCGGTCTATGAACTTGAGACTTTTTATGGTGATGAGACATTGAGACATCTACTTGCACACGCAGAGGATTTAACCTCGGTGTTCGACCAATATCAATTATATTCCGACAACGATATAACAGAAGAGGAATTAACTGATGACGACCCAACCGAGCCCTAAGCCGAAAAAACGACGTAGAATTAAAAGAAGCAAAAATTCAAGAAATTATTTTACGAAAGTCAACGAAGACGCGATTATTGAGTATAATAACTCAACAGATCTAAAGCGAAGAGAGGAACTTTATAGAACTTTAATTCAGAAGCCACTCGGTGAAATGGTGGATAAAATAGTTTTTACATACAGGTTCACAACTCTTCCAAACATAGATACTTTGCGCGAAGACTGCAAAGTTTGGCTCACGACCGTTCTTGATAAATTCAAGCCAGAAAAGGGCTCAAAAGCCTTTTCTTACTTCTCTGTGATCACAAAAAATTGGTTTATTCAGAAAGTAAAGAAAAATAAAAGGAGCCGACAAAGAGAAATAGAATTCCAGGATCTTTCAAAAGAAATGGAATTAAAATATGTCGCCGTAGAAATGGATTACGACGAAATAAGAGAAAAAGAAGAGTTTTGGGCCCACCTATGGAAGGAAATAGAGGGCTGGGACAAGATGAAGCTCCGAGAAAATGAAAAGAAAGTTCTTGAGGCCATAAAAATTATCCTAAGTTCGCCAGATGATATAGAAATTTTTAATAAGAAGGCTATTTATTTGTACATAAGGGAAATAACCGGATTGAATACAAAGCAAATTGTAAATTGTTTAAACAAGATGCGTCACCGGTATAAAATTTTTAAAACTAAGTGGGACCGTGGAGACTTATGAAAAAGCTCGAAAAATATATTACTGAAGCAATTGATAATGTCCGAAAAGACAGGGATATCACCCGTCGTCTGCTGGATGATGTAATGATTTATCTAAGCAAGAGCGACGAGAGACACCGCGAAGTCGGCATGACAGCCGCCAAATATGTCGAGACATTGCAGAGATCCAACGAGCAGCTCGTGAAGGTAGCAGCGCTGATTCAAAAGAAGGAATCTAAACAAGAAGGCCTTACTGATATTGATAAATCAGAGATTTTTGATTTGCTTCAAAAGGGAGGCGAAGTTGAATAATGGGGTTTTTAGACTCTCTCCATAAGTCCAATATCGTAAATGATCCGGCTAGCCAATTTGACAGAACCAACATTGGCAGTGGTATTTTACAAGCTCGCGCAGCAATAGCAGAGGCCCTGACCCGCGATAACCCACTCTTAGATAACGCAGAGTTTCCAGCAATCGCTCTTTGGGTCTCTCCTCCGACTGTGATTACCCCTATAAGCGAATATTCCAGCGCCTCAACACTGCCGCTAGCGCCCCTGAGTACAACATACGTCACAATTCCCAAGATGATGATAAAGATATATTTTAGAGTTCCACTCCTTCATTCGGGCCTTCCGCTTCCTGAGAAATTCAGTTCAACCGCTACGGACTCTCTCTCAGCGCTTAAGCCTGATGCCCGCGAACAGTTGCTTATTTCATGCCATCCATGTTTATATGCTGACTACGAAAATTTTTCAGAGGTCAACGCCGGCGACCAAATAGAAATAAAATTTGATGATAAATCCTATAGTAGTGCAAAAATAATAAAAATAGAAAAAAAATCAGTCAACAATATCGGATCAGAGATTGTAAGTTTTGTTTCCTCAATCATAGATATATTCGACGATGCCGCCGAAACAGCAATCTTGGGATCAGATATAAAAATCAGCCCAGAGGCTAAGAGAATCGGGGAAATATTATATAACAACATGAAAGAGCGGGACGCATGTACCTTTTTAAAATTTTGGAAGGAGAAATGGTTTAAAAAAATTGAAGGAGTCCCCGCAGCCGCACGCAAATATCCGGCCTCCGCCGCCGCCATAAAGGAGGCATCAAAGGCATATAATTTAAATGAAGAAATGATGAGGGGTATTGCGCGAATTGAGTCTGGCTTTAATCCCCTCGCCGGCCCGAATCCCCGCTCAGGCGCCCTGGGCCTTTATCAAATCTTGCCGGGTTTTAAAAAGCGCTATGGAGTAACAGATATAACTATCCTCGACCCCAACCTTCACGCGCTCGCTGTCGCAAAAGTCCTGTCACAGAATATAGAAGATGCCACTTTTAGACTCGGGCGCCCTCCCGAACCGTGGGAAGTTTATGTAATGCACAACCAGGGCCCGGACGGATTTTATGCCCAATCCGTTGCTTGTCAGTTATACGGCCCAGGTGGAGGAAAAGAGGAGATACAAAGAGCAACCCAACTCATTATAAATAATAATTTTATAGGATCCTATCAGGGATCTTCTCCTCAGAGTGGTAGATTTTTCATAGGCGGCCGCTCAAAAAAAGTTTCCATAACCAACCCCGAACACCATGTTGGCCTAAAGCCAGATATCCCATCTTTAAAAAATTTAACGCGGATATAAAAGGAAAAAGATATTAAATGTCGGAAGAAGAATCAAAAATAAGAAATCAAGAAAATCTGCAAGCTCCCCTTCGAGAAGCAGCACAAAATAATCCCAATAAATCCGCCGGCCTAGATGGCAATTTTATTTGCGAACCTGTCCCTTTTTATGATAAGACAGAGACAGAGACGGTTATCAAAAACAATAATAACGCTTGGATTATTCTCGGCCGAGATCGCCCCTCAACGCCAGGATCGGGCTATGGGGGACCAGGCGGTACCCAATGCGCCTCGATCGACATCGTCGCCGGAAGAATGTCTTCCGTTAAGGGAGGTCCCAAATCAGATACTTGGGTTAGTCCGAATTTCGCCTCCGATGCGGCAAGAATTTATATCAGTCAGCGAACCAATATTGATGAGAATATGGACTTAGTTGCTGGCGGAGTCGGAATATCAAAAGGAAGATCGGCAATAGGCCTAAAAGCAGATGCTGTTAGAATTGTTGGAAGAGAGGGAATAAAGTTGGTTACGAATACCGATAAGAAGAATTCCCAAACCGGAGATATCAATTCAACTTACGGAATTGATCTCATCGCGGGAAATGACGATGCTGAATTAAGCGGCCCGCTGCAAAGTTTTGAGAATAACGACGTTAATTTTCTTCAGCCACTAATAAAGGGAGAAAATTTGACCCAAGCGCTAGATGAATTAGCAGACCAGTTGGGAGACTTGGCGACAAGATTTGATAAATTCTGCGCAGCGCAGGTCAACTACAATGCACATCTCCTAACTCACACTCACTTGATACCCCCGTTGCCTTTTATAGCTATACCGTCATTAGATTTAGTTGGCCCATATGTAAGTACTCAGATTAAACAAATTATAAATTCATCTTCAAAATCTTTGCCTCAATTGAATAATGTATCAACTTGGAAGGCCAATTATTTGTTATCAACGGGCGACAGGTGGATCTGTAGTCGCCATAATAGGACAACATAATGAGTGTATTTGATGACATAGCTGAAAAGGTAGCAAGCTACAGCGCAATGCGCCGCCCACTTGATAGGTTGGCTATTAAAGACAAATTAACTCTCTCTACTGCGGAAAAAGAATTCATCAAGGAGTCGATAGACGCGAAAAAAGAAATTGACGTTGGCCAAGGTGCATCAAATGTCGGCGGCGCCGATGTTTATCTTCAGCCGACGGATGGCAAACTCAACTATTATATTAATCAGTATAAGGGTTGGCCAAACACTGATCTTCGAGATGGATTTAATATTGCTTGGGCAAAGAAAAATTTTAAAGATTTAGGGTCGCCTACTTTTACGAGACTTTTCGGCGATAAATTATGGAACGCCGTAAAAGAGACATCAATTAGGCAAAATTCCCAAGCTCTCTTTTCTCCCGAAGATCTTTTTTACTTTTACGGTGGCGCCCTACAGAGACTCCTTGATCCAAAATGGAAAAATTATAATACAATAATTTTCGAAGACACCCCTCTTGGCCCAAATTCCGACCAAGATCAGTGGAGGTTTGAACCTCTTAGAAAAATGGTACCAGATGCTTTCGAGGACTTTATCTCCGAAAACGATGCTAAATTTAATGAATTATTCGGGACTTATCCCGGAATTTTCGAAATTGGCCCAAATTCCATCCCTCTTCCGCACGGTAAAAAAGGCGTAGTTGCCGGCGCAGCATCCCGCTTTGAGGATTCCCTCGCTGTAAAAATCTTTTGGTATAGGGCATTTGGTTCTGATGTATGGACATCGCTCAGATGGGATTCGAATATCTACAATGCTCGCGGTAAAGGCCCCGGCGCAACAGAAGACGAGATGTTAGGGGACGAATTATGGCCCTCGAAGGATATATACGGACTTTTTGATTTAGAGATGATTCTAAACTTGAGAGATGATATCGAGGCAAACGAGGATTTGTACAGGGATTATTACTCTACTTGGGGGAATGTTGCACAATCTTTTAGTGTGAAAACTCTCATGGGCCCTGGAGCAGGCCTAACTTTCGAACAGACTTTAAAATTTTGGCAAGTATTTATTGAAAAATATCTTGAAGGCGATATCGATCAGGCATTGTTGGAGCAATTAGAGAGAGAAGGGAAAGAGCAAGCAGATCTTTTCATTTTCAATCCAGATATGTGTGAGATTCTAACAGAAGAAGCAGTAAAAGATCCGTGCCCCCCTCCGTGTGTACCCAATCCAGATGCCATAACAATTGATTGGACAAGGGCGCCCAACGAACAACCCTTTTTAAACGAGAAAACCTGTGAATATTGGGTACCGATAACAACAGAATATGAAAATGTCAATGAGAGGCCAGCAACAGCGATAGTCAACGAACAAATAGAGCCTGGAATGAAGCTAATCTTAGACTTCGTGGGTAAAGAATCAACTGAAGATATCATTTTATCTCTTTTTTCTCAAATCACAACAGATTATTTTGTAGATTTCCGGACAAAATCTAAAGTAAAAGTCCTAATCAAGCTCCCCTTCGACGCTGCTTTCGCGCTAGAGAGTAAGGAGCCCAAGACGGAAGATGAAACAACCGATTCTTCAGAGTTTCCCCTCAATGTTGTCCTGACAGCAAAGGATATTAGAGGAAACGGCTCCATGTTGAACTTGGTTAGTCGCGCAATAGGTAATAAATACTCACAGCAATACGAAATTCTAAGATACCGGGGAGAAATGTCAGGTATCCCGCAGGATATTATGCTAAAAAAGGAAGGAGATCGAATAAGACAATTTAAAACAGCTCTAATTGATCTTCTGAAAGATCAAAATTTTAAATTTAATCCGACAAGGAAAAAAACCGGAGTGCTTGAGGCCGTCGAAATAGGCTTCAAAGAGGAATTTAAGGGCATAGAGTATGTAAAAGCCAACAATATAGGCTGTGAAGCTTCCGAATTGGGTACAAACAAGGAGGGAGTAGTCGAAGGAGGAGCCGGCTGGAAGTCCTTTTTGAAAAAATCGGTCGTCAATTATCCCACTACTCTAGCTTTTATGGCAAATATTCCCTCAATCTACGAAAATGTTACTGCCGATAGCCCAATGGTCGTAGATTTATTCCTAAAATCATACTTTTTCCCAAGAATTGAGGAAACTATAGGTCAAGAACTGACAATGACCGAGGAGTTTGTCGATGAAGGCGGCTGCAACACCGCAGAAATGGTCGCTAATTTACTCAAGCCGGCTGCAATACTTGGATCTGAGGTGGCAGGCACGGCTTTATCCTTCCCGGAATTGTTTTTCAAGTCAACCCCGCAAAAAACATGCCTCACTCTTGAGGGAAAAAAACAGCGCGATGCAAAATATAAGGTGCTTAAAGACGTTGAGGAAAGGTGGAAAGACGCCGAGCTGAGAGAGCTGTTCACCGGCGATGCCGTTTTCGAAGATTTACCACACAAACTCGATGAAGTCAACAATCTGAAGGAATTATATTCAGAAATACTGAATAAACTTGGAGTTTGTGGTCTTTCCGCTCTTGCCAAAGGAGCCATGAGCTGTTTACTGAAAGGTTTAGATATCGAGGTTTCGATGTCGGTTCTGGTCAAGTCTTTCATCAAAGGCGCCACAGATAAAGAGATGGAAAATGTGTTTTTCGCCCTTCATCCGGGATTGCAACAGTTTGTTCGCGATTCAGTGGCAGAAATAACGTCAATTCCCCTACCATGGGAAGCTGGATATCGCCCCGGAAGCTATCAGGCCGCCGGCGTTAAATATTCCGCCGATTATTCCGCTGCATCCGGCTCTATAGAGACGAGGCTGGAGAAATCTGAAGAAAAAGACCCAGAAAAGTTAAAACTAAAAACCGACGAAGAAGAAAATCTCAAAAGATTCCGCGCAAGAACAAAAACAACAATTCAAGAACAGGAAGACAAATTCAAATCATCTGATCCTGTACCATCTGGCGAATTGGACGCTGATGGAAATGAAATAATGGTGGCCCCGCCAGATAGAGTCTCGGCAGCCCCAGGACTCGGCCCGCGCTCCTTTGCCGGCCCGTTTGCACACGCAGGGTCGGTTGGTACGGCATTGGATGCAGTTCAAGATAATGCCATAGAACACTTAAAAACAGCCCTTCTAAAGGCAATTGCAGAAGAAATAATTTCACCAGCTGCAATAATGAGTCTTGTCGACAAGATTCCTGGCGCAGAGTTACTCAAAAGTTCAATTTCAGAAACCCTAGAATGTCCTCTTCCTCCTCTGTTCTCGCCTCCGCTCGATGACATACTAAAGACGCTAGAACTAGATTTTTGTAAAGGCCATTATGCGATAACACTACCCGTTATAAGAAAATTCAAAATTAGGCCGTTCCTGGGCGACATAAAAACCATTCTCATCGAAGCTGCCGAAGATGCACTTGAAAAGTTAGTAGCAAAAGCTATGATCACGATACTCAAAAAAATATTGACTGTCTCGCTAAATGCTTCTTGTGAAGTTTTGAGGGACGCAGCTGCACCCGCCAAGGCCATCGCAGGCGGATCTGAGTTCAGAGAAATAGTGGCCGAAAACATTTGCGGAGATAGCTTAAACGATGAGGAATTAAACGCCTCTTTGAATAAGCTGAATGAGTCTCTCGGGTCGCTCGGTCTCCCCGGGGCCCCAAAGCCCACCGATCAAGATATGGGCGATTTTATGGACGGCGTCTCGGCCATCCTGAATCAGCAAGAGCTTTTGGAACTTTTGGAGGGAGAACCCACTCCCCAAGCAGTTGCATATGTCAGGCAAATCGTCAATGGGATCCCCAACCTAGCTATCGCGCTACCAACCGATGATCACATCCGAAATTTATTTGCAGGAATGGGGAGAGTTTTCGATAGAAGGAAAATAAGAGACAGAATCAAGTCCACCTCCTACAAGCCAATCAGTCCCTCGGTCTGTGCAAGCCCAGAACATCTGATAATGTTTAACAATATTCGTTGTTCTATCTTGGTCGACAAGGGACTGACTCCTGAGCAATGCGAAGAGCAGCTTGAAAATCTAAAAGATAGGGCCCTCCTTGATTTCGAAGACCTTGCTGATGTTTTAAATCAAAATTATTTCGGGGATCTGGACATATTAGGCGATCCAACATGCCCAGGAAGTGGAATATACCCCAGCGAAGACCCAGAAACAAAAAAGCAAACACAAGAAATGTTTAGTTCTACCGATGCTGCGATAAACTCTGTTTTTATGACAGAATTATTGACCCGACGAGGGATGCTAAATATGATTCTTGCTGACACAAACGGCGCCGGATTCAAGAGGCACAACGAATTCTGGGTTAGCTTATTCGGCCAGCCCAGCGCGTCTGATTTGGGATTTTTTGATTTTTATACAAACGAGTCTGGCGCTGCCGGCGCCGCCGCAGTTTTGGTAAATAATGTGCCCGCTATCGGTACAACGGGGTATTATCCAGTCAAAGTAGCGCCCTATTTACAGGAAATCTTAGCAGGAACTCTCAATGTTGACTTCGAACTGTCCGAAGATCCAAATTTAAGTTTAAAATTTGATAATTGGGAAACAGATAATAATGCTCCAGGATACGTCAAGGTAGATTACAGCTATCAAAAAGATAATGACACAGTGATCAATATGAAAATTTATTCGGAG
>Ga0098058_1000240_pt1 | contig 18811 bp, 30 predicted proteins | sample 19_taG_FD_75061 | JGI IMG/M metagenome (GOLD analysis project Ga0098058, IMG submission 75061) | Marine viral communities from the Subarctic Pacific Ocean - 19_ETSP_OMZ_AT15317 metaG | ecosystem: Environmental > Aquatic > Marine > Oceanic | place: Pacific Ocean | collected 2015-01-19 | reverse complement strand
CCGTTCAAGGGGAAGGTATACATTGCTGGTGGATATGTACGTGATGTAGTCCGTGGCGCTAATCCAAAAGATATTGACCTTGTAGTAGCAATGCCTGAAGGTGGAATTAAATTTGCTGAATGGGTGACGAAGAAGTTGGGAGTATACAAACGTGGCAGTAACCCTGTTATTTACCCGAAGTTTGGGACTGCTAAGTTTGTGATGACCGGTGTGAAACATAAGGGACAAGACCTGTCCGACTTAGACATCGAAGCTGTGATGACTCGTAAAGAACAGTATCACGATGGTGATAGAAAACCTGACGTATCGCCAGGGACTCTAAAACAGGACGTAGAACGTCGTGACTTCACCGTCAATAGTTTGCTTAAGGATTTGACTACGGGTGAGATCAAAGACCTTACAGGACAAGGCAAGGCTGACATTAAAAAGGGTGTTGTTCGTACACCATTAGATCCAGACGTTATCTTTTCTGAAGATCCGTTAAGAATGTTGAGAGCAATTCGGTTTACTGTTAAGTATGGTTGGGATTTACCTTTCTTTATGATGAAGTCAATGAAGAGAAATGCTAAGAAGATCAACAATATTTCTAACGAACGTATACGTGATGAACTAGATAAGATGCTCATTACCAAACGTCCGAAGCAGGCAATGAGAATATTGAAACTCACTGGATTACTTCAACACGTTATGCCTGAAGTCCAAGCATTGGTTGGTGTGAAACAAGGGAAGTATCACGACAAGGATGTATGGAATCATTCGTTGGACGTATTAGAGAAGGTGCCACCGGTACTGTCGAAGAGATTAGGGGCACTGCTCCATGATGTAGGTAAGAAAGCTACTCAACAGATCGTAGATGATGACGTTCATTTCTATACACACGAAAAGGTAGGGGCAAAATTAGCTGGAGCAATTCTTAAGAGACTGAAGTATCCAACTGATATGATTAAGAAGATTACTACTAGTGTTGAACATCATATGAGACTCAAGAGGTCTGGCGATAAGGGTGAAACGATTAGTGATAAGGCTCTCCGTAAAGTTAAGAGAACTATCGGTGACCACTTAGAAGATTTGCTGGACATTGCTGACGCTGATAACAAATCTCATTCAGGTGCTTCGACTCAGGACGATCAGATTGACGGTATCAGAATGAGGTTGAGAGATCTAGACAAAGTGAAACTACCAGCGAAATTACCTATAAATGGTGATGACCTAATCAAGATGGGAATGAAACCGGGACCAGAGTTTAAGAAATTGCTGGGTAAGGTTCAGGATGCTGTAGATGAGAATCCTAAACTTACAAAACGTCAGGCACTGGATATTGTTAAGAGAATGAGGAATGGATGAAACACAACTAGTAGACCAAGCAATACACTCACCTATTGCTCAACAGATAAGTGTTATACTTGGTGAGATATGGTGGTTGTTTGTTGTCGTTGCGGCATTTATGATGTTTAAGGAAACATTGAAATCATTTGTAGCCGGTGTCATGGTATTAAGAGGTGGTGAATATAATCTAGATGACATAATCATTCTAGAGGATTCACCAGCTAAGATAGTTAGAAAAGGGATATGGAAAACAACTTTTTATGTCTACCACATTAACGAACAAGGGAAGATGTTTTTTACAGAGCGTTCGATTATGAACGAACAGTTACCAAACGTTAAGATAGAGATACCACAGCAACGTATGGATCAAATCATACCTGCAGGATTTTTTAACACCAAGTCAGCAACGGAGAGTGAAAATGAAGTTGAATGAGCTGTTGAATGAAGGTAGTAAAGATAATGATGTTATTGCCGATAAATTACATACTGCCCAAGAATCTGGAAAGATTAAATGGGAGACTGAATATAAATGGCCTGATTTTATTAGACGCACAGGCGTTAAGAAAAATGTGATTGTAAAATTTGCAAAAACTCATGATTGGTATAAAGATGAATTTCCGATTGAGTTGACAAAAGATGGTGTTTACCTTGGCGACCCGAGGGAACTATAAAAGGAGAAATGAAATGAAGTTGAACGAAGCAAGAGTAACAAAGGTCACCGATTCTGGTGATGCTGTAGAAGTATTGGATAGTATTGAGAACGATATTAGTAAGGTGTTACTATTTGTAAAGAAGGATTATCGTTTCAAAGACAAGGCAAATGAACTTGCAAAGGCTCAGAAGATTGTTGGTTCGTTGAATCACATTATGAAACAAGCAGACCGTGATGACCACGAAATGTGGAAGGAACGTGGGGGACAGTTTAGATAAACAAAATAGTTTACAAACCTTTCTTAATAAGTTATATTTTATGACCGTAACAAAAGGATGAAGAATGATTAAGAAGGAAGTTACACCATACGAATATTTTGATGACCCTGTTAATACAACTCTGATTAACGAAAGAGGTATTGAAATCCCACTAGGTATCCGTTACCTAGACCAACTCGACATCAACAACGTTATCGAAGTTGGTTGTGTTATGCCCTTCTATGGCTACTGTGAACATCTAATCGTAGATCAGTTTGAAAAAGAACATCCCGCTGGTGAAGTGTTGAATGTTGATGCTATGACGTTTGATTTTACTGGTAGGGATATTTTGTGTCTGTCTACGATTGAACATGCAGGCAAGACGGATTACGAAAACACAGATATTGATCCAAACAAAGCTATTGATATGCTCAATAAGTTTCATAAGGAAGCAAACAGCTATTTGATTAGTTGGGGTACTGGTTATCACAAAGAGCTGGATGACTACGTGAAAGAGAATCTAGACCGATTCGATTGGTGGGGTTTTTGCAAGACCGCCGCGACGGAATGGGATTTTACGGACCAAGATATGAAGGTATGGTCTGAAGATTATGCTTTCGACAAGAATTTTCGTTATGCTAATGGCAATGTTTTTCTCTCAAAGGGTGTAAAACTAGGTTAGAAAAAATGAACAAAACATATACAACAACAGTACAAGAAGATGCAGAAGGAAATGCCTTTATTGAGTTATCACCAGAACTATTAAACCAATTAGATTGGAATGAAGGTGATGACCTTGTATGGGATGAAACGGAAATATGTGATGTCGATGGTGAATTTAAGGGTGCCGTTATTTATAAAAAAAGTAAAGAAAAGCCTTGACAAACCTCTAATTATTTCGTATATTATAGTATAAGAATTTTTAGAGGTTTTACTTTTTAAAGGATGATAATAATGAGTGAGAGTGGTGGCGCTAAGGCTAGTAGGCATGGTAGGTTACTTGAGGAAAAACTTGTTGACTATACTGGTCAGCAATTAGATAGAAAGTCTTATACCAATGCTGAATATATGCGTAGGACGGGGTTAGGAAAAAACGCTCCTCAGTATTTAAAAAACTCTCCCACCATTGATGTACTCGCTCGGCACATTGTAACGCAGTGGCCTTATAGAACTGTAGACCCCTATCACGATTGTCGCCGCGATTTTGTTATTATGAATAACGGTCAAAAGATTGAAGTCGAAGCCAAATATCAGAACACTGCTGGTTCTGTTGATAAGAAAATAAGAGCAGAATTTGATGATATAGGATTATCGGATTGCGATGGAGGTTTTGTGGTAGTGGCTGGTCCCTATTGGACTATAAATAAAAAAGACCTAATTCCTCACCTAAAAAATCATGCGGAACGGTTTAGTAAAATACATGGTAAGTATATTGATATTTTTACTGAAGAAGAATATTATACTTACATTTTTGATAATAAGGAGATTCTTTAATTGAAAGTGAATGAAATTTATTATGGTGATTGTATGGAGTTATCCAAAAAATTACCTAATAATTTTGTAGACCTAGTAGTTACCTCACCACCTTATGCTGATACGTTATCATATGGAGAAGGAATTAATACTTTCCATGTAGATAATTATGCGGATTGGTTTTTACCGTTGCTCCATGAGGCTAGCCGATTCTTACAACCTACAGGTAGTTTTATATTAAACATAAGTGATAAGGTTTTTAGTAAGAAACGAAGTATTTATGTGTTTGATTTAATATGTCGTATAGAAAGAGAAACCGGTTTATGTTTGCATGACCGTTACGTGTGGGCAAAGACCAATGGCATTCCATCGGGAGCCGCTCCAAGACGATTAGATGATAGAATGGAATTTATCTTTCATTTTGTTAGGAAAGAAATAAATAAAAAGAGTGAATACAAAAAAACACCCGAATCTTTTAAGGCGAATGTAGATCCGATACGCGAACCGTATGCCGAAATATCTCTTAGGAGAATGAAGAGTTCATTAAGTTATAATAAAAAAGTTGATGAAAAAGGTCTTGCCACACTAAAGGATAAAAAGATGACACCAAATCATAAAGGTAAGATACCTTCTACAGTTATGAAGTTCAATGGCGCAGGTACGTTGCGAAGTACAGGTTCCAAACATCCGGCACCTTTTCATCCCGACTTACCTACATGGTTTATGAAGTGGTTGACTACAGAAGGTGATGTGGTTTTGGACCCTTTCATGGGCGGTGGAACGGTGGCTTCTGTATGTAAAGAGATGAATAGAAATTATATTGGATTTGAATTAAATGAAAATTATAGACCTTTGATTGAAGAAAGAATGGCACAATCTTAAAAAAGCCTTGACAAAACAAGAAATATTATGTATATTATATATAGACTTTTACCAAAGGTGTGTTTATGATTGTGAGGTTCCCTTGTAAAGACAAGAGATTGAAGAATAGTACGATAAAAGCTGTTAAAAAAATATACCAAAACAAAATCAAGAAACCTATTCACATATCATTTCGTGATGGTATGCAATACCATACAGGTACCCACGCATTAGAAGTGGTTAGTAGATATAAAAGGTATCCTGTTGAGCTAACAAAAGATGACGTAAAACTTATCAAAGATAAATTCAATGGAATGTTTCATGTAATTCAATTGTCTGAAATTGATTTTATAGAAACACATTACGGTCTAAAAGAAAAAGAGATACCTTATCCTTGGAAAGAAATATTTTCCAAGCATAGAATTATGCGGCATCCTCAGTTGTGTTGGTTTAGTCATATACTAACCCATGAGTTGCAACATGCTTGGCAGACTGATTTGGTTTTAACAGAAGATGGTGACAACTTTCGTTACCAACATAACTACATTAACAAGAGAAAGAAGAGAGGTCTATCTGCGTGGGCACACCGTAACGTGTGGGAGTATGATGCTGAAGTACACTCAAAAGAGAATAGCAACAAAATGTTTTCGATGATTAAGAAAGGTCTTAAGAATGAGTAAATGGTTTTTAGTAATAACAATGTTGGTGGTTGGCTGTAATAGCAAAACCCCAGCTCAAGTTGTTAGTTATGATTTATCAAATATAACAAATGTGAATATCTATGGTACCCATAAGAACCACAAGTTTAGTCATAGTTTAGCTTCGACATTGGAACAAACTGGTTTGGTTGGATCAAATCTTGTTCATAAATTGCAAGCATTCAAAACAAGACAAGCTGAAACGAGTTCTTTTAGAGGCAGTTTCCTTTTGGCGTCTGGAAGTATACAAGGATCGTCTGAAAGTATTAGAACATTGACATTTGCTGTACAGGTCGGTGAAGAAATTGTAATGGCTACACTTCCTTTAGAAAGAATTGTGCTCATAGCAGACACAACAAAAACTGTACCAGAAATGTCATTTCAATTTCGTCTTGCATGGTCTGAAATGATTAAGTTGGGTTTAACTAACGGTGGTTATTTGAATGACCGCGAGTTAAAAAAGGTGATTGGTTTTATTCGATCTAAGGGAAACTTTATCAAACACTTTACTCAAACCGCTACCATTAGATTACATCCAGATCATATGCCAACATCATATGAGTTAACGTTATAAGAAAGGTTTTAAGAATGAATAAAGAACAGATTAAGTTAGCGATAGAAGCACTCGACTTGCATATTGATAACTATGTTACGTCAGATAGAAAAGAAGTACTCACTAATATTGTAGAGACATTGGGACCTAGGTTTTTCATTAACTCAGCTTCGACGAAGCTAGAGTATCATTCTTGTGAGGTAGGTGGACTACTAGGTCACACCTTACGAGTGATTGACACAGCAATCCTGCTGAATGGCACAGGGGTTTATGAGTGTGACCCTGAGAGCGTCTTGGTTGTCGGACTACTCCATGACATAGGAAAGATTGGAAGTGTCACAGACGTTGCTACAGGTGACGGTGTACCATTCTATATTGAAGAGACAAGTGATTGGCATAGAGAAAAGTTGGGCCAGCTGTACAAGAAGAATCCTGAGTTAAATGATTTCTTAACTCACTCCCTCCGCAGTTTGCGTATCCTTACGCAGTTTAATTTTCCATTGACAGATGAAGAATACGTATCTATTATGAGTCACGACGGCTGGTTTGAAGAAGCCAACCGCTCGCTTGATGTTATGCGCTGCACCTATCCTCTACTAAAACTCATTCAAGCAGCAGACCAAATGGCTACGCTACATGAGAAGGAATTGTTTAAAAATAGTTGAGTGGTACAGATGTGGATAGATTGAAAGAAAAAATGGCTAAAGACAACGGTGTAGAATGAAACCACAGAATATGAAAACAGCAATTGGTTTTGACGACATAGACCTACTACCCAACTTTTCAGAGGTAGAGAGTAGGAAAGATATTGATACGTCTAGTCACATTGCTAAAGTTATATGGCAAAAAGAAGATCAGACCGCACTGACGTATCCGATTATTTTATCACCTATGGATACAGTTTCTAGTGTAGAATCTTGTATTGCTATGAATGAGATTGGCGCTGCTGGTATACTTCACAGATTTCAGTCGTGGGAAGATAGGCTTGCTCAAGCGAAAGAGGTTAAGGAGAAGAGTGGCAAGAGTTACTTTGCTATAGGTCTAGATGATTTTGATAGACTAAATCAATTGCAAGACATTGTTGATCTATTTTTTCTAGACGTAGCTCACGGTACAACCAAACAAGTTTTTGATTTCATTCGTGACTATAATTCAACTTATGATTGGATGCAAATTCCTATCATTACAGGTAACACACTTACAATGTCCTCTGTCGGAAAACACTTCGATCTTGGTTCAGACGGTGTACGTCACGGTATAGGTGGCGGGTCTGTCTGTCTTACTACAGAAATGACTGGCATAGGTTGTCCGTTTCTTACTTCCAACTACTATGCTTGGAAAGCTCAGAATGAATGGAAACACAGAACTGGTAATGTCTTTACTCCAACAATTTTACAAGACGGTGGTATTCGTAAACCAGCAGACCTAGTAAAAGCTATTGCTAGTGGTTGTAATGCTGTTGTTGTTGGTGGTTTATTTGGTGGTTGCAGAGAAACCCCCGGCGATGTCCAGTCGTTTTCAGAAAATGGTGACAACCCTTACAAAGTTTATCGTGGTATGGCATCTGCTGGTGTACAGGAAGATTATGAGTTGTATGAATCGATTGAAGATAAATTTGTAGAGGGTGACGAATACATAGTGCCGTATACTGATAAATCTGTAAAAGATGTTGTGTACGAATTGAACAATGGTTTACGTAGTGCAATGTCATATCTTGGCTTTAATACACTCAAACAATTGAAGGGTTCCCTATGGACAGACGATGTTATGGCTGTGCGTGTTACACCTAATGCTTCTTATGAAGCTTCTGCTCATAGAAAAAGTTGGTAGTGGTTTATTTATGTATAAGAAAACGTTATAAGGATTAGTATGCAAGCTACATTGAAACCATTACAATCACAATACAAATCTACTGAGGTAGTTTTGGAAGATAGAGTGTTGGGTATTAGTGTAACCGTAAGTGTGTGTGATGATGAACAATGGATGGAAAATTTAGACTATCCTTCTGATCGTGAAGTAACGAAATGGGGATATGAAACTTTAGATGAAGCGGTTGCAGATGATATGATTGACACAATTATGGATTCTGATTATGAAAAACAAAAAAATTACTTGTTTGCAAAGAAACTAATGGAGATTGTTAATGGTTCTAACCAAGAATGAAGAAGAACAAATTATCGAAGAGAATCTATGGTTGGTAGATTTTGTTGCTAAGAAGTATAAGCATCTAACAGACTATAACGATTTGGTTTCTGCCGGTCATTTTGGTTTAGTAAGAGGTTTACGAAAGTATGATCCGTCTAGAGGTAAGGCATCCACCTATCTTGTACATTGGGTGCGTGCTTCTATTATGGAATGTCTCTATGAGAATAGAAACGTTCATGTACCTTGGAATAAGATTAACGATTATATCAACAATCGTAAGAGTGGCGATAACGTGTATGGTGAATCGCTTGTACCCAAGTGGGAGATTAGTTTAGATCATAGTAACGGTTCACAAGAGAACAATGACGGCGATGACATGGGAAGCGACAACATAGAGTTTCAGTCGTCACTGTCATCCGAAGTTGTGAGCCGAATGAGAGAGAATGATACTGCAGAACACATTGCCTTCGCCATCGACTCGAGCAATTTGACAGAGATAGAACGTTATGCTATTGTACATCGGTTTGGGTTGAAGGGTGAAGATGATAAAACGTTATACGAAATCGCTAACCTTAAAGGCTACACAGCAATGGGTATACAAAAGGCTGAGAAACGTGGCCTAAAGAAACTAAGCAAAAACAAACTGATGAAAGAGGCACTAGAGTAATGCAAGGTAGAATGATTGGCATAGGTCCGCCACCGAAACCAGAACCTACAAAGTATACACAAGAAGAATATTATTGTGAGCGTTGCGATAAAATTTTAAAAGAAGAAACGATATACAATACGCGAGTTGGATTGTATATATGTGACAAGTGTAAGCTGGAGGTACAGAAAGAAAGTTTGTAGAGGATTTGGAGAAAGCAATATGATATGCCAACAAAGCTATTGAGCTATATAAAAAATCAGAATCTCCCTAACATTTTTTCCCTAAGTTGAATATGCAATGAAGCTATTAGAAAACATAAAGAAAAAGTGGAAGGTTTTGCAAATACTGAGTGAACAAGAAAATATTAACCTTTTTGAAAGAATCGTAAACGAAAGAGAAATCAAGATGAAAACAATTCAAGAACTACTAGCTCTCAAGAGAGAACTAGAAGTATCTATCAATAAATGTCAGACTGATGAAGCATGGCAGTCGATGGTAGATTATCCAGATACCCGAATAAAAGTATTGAAAACTAGACTGTTGTTTATCAGTAACATTATTGATAACTTCGGTTTGTATGATTGGATTTTCAATAGTAATACACAAGCCAAACGAACAGAAATTGTTAACCCCTCTAACATCGAGATTATAGATGCCCAACAAGCCGCAGAACTCTCCGCGTCGAGCTTCTAAAAAAACTCCTGCTAAGAAAGCTGTTCCTAAAGAAGATGGATTCCCGATCCGTTTACATGTGTCTGGTTCGATGATTGATATTATTTCACCTGTACCACGGGAACAATTCATTAAGGAAATGGTAGAGGCGATCAATGAACATGGCGCTAGACCAGAGTGGTCTGGCTGGTATACCTTAAAAGGTATCAACGGTAAAATTGTATCGGTAAGAGTAAGAGAGATAGGAGCAGCTGAAGAACTATGATTGAAATACTAAGCATTATAGGCTTGTGTTGGTTAACAGATTATGCCAAGTTAATGTGGCACGGTGTAAAGTCTAGAAGTGTGATTTGGATCATTGCTCATTTTATTTCTGCATGGTTTCTGTTAACACTTGCAGTAGGTGATGCACTCAGCTGCAGCACGACATTGGCCATCACCTTCTTACTTGTGCTCGGTCATGTATATACGATTGACGCAAAAAGTGCTGGACTATGGTATGGTAAGTTGTGGTCGTGGTTATCGTCACACCCGTTTCAGTTGCTGGCACTTGGTTCATTAGGTTGGCATTTCTTCTGGGCCGCTCCGTTGGTAGGAATAGGAAACCTAGTAATGTGGATGGACCTTGTTAGAATCTATACGGCGAACGAAAAGTATAGACTACGACCGAAACATTGGACAGAGAGTTATTGGGAAAGGTTTAATTAATGGGTGACATACTTAACCAAGCCGAAGTAGATGCTCTGTTGGCAGTAACAAACGATAATGACAAGATATTAGAGTTTCCTGCAACCACTTCGGTTAAAGAGGAAGAGACAACAATCAAGGAACAACTAGAGGGGGTGGCGAAGGATACTATGGATAAGTTACACGAAGAACGAAGAAAGAAAACTGTGTGGATGGCAATGTCTCATTTCCCCTATGAAATGGCTGATGAAAAACAGTACGACATATGGACAATGTTAGCATTTCTATTCAATTCGCTGGGAACTACTAAAGATGAAATTGATGTATTACCTGAACATTTACAGAAGTGTTTCACGGAGATAAAGAGAGAAGATAACGCTTGACAAATGACCCAAAATGTGTTACATTATATAGTAATGATTGAGAGATATAAATGGCGAATTTGATTCAAAGAATTTTGGTCCGTACAGATTTAGAAATGCCCGTTGGGTTACTTGCCGCTCAAGTAGCCCATATCCATGCAGCCCCGTTTATTCAAACGTATAGGGTGACGCCCTCACCGGGAACAGAATTTGGTGACTGCGTTGAAAACATAAAACAATGGATGAGCACACCTTATCTATTTGTTCACAGAGTACCAAACAAAGAGGTGCTCAATTATTTCATTGATGAATGCACAGACAGAAACGTTTGGTTCCATGAATGGAAAGACACAATCTACATAGACATTTCAGATACACAGAAGAAGGCATTTGATAATGTTACGGTAGGTATATCCATCGGTCCCGCCGATTCCGACGAGATCAAAACTATCGTAGGGGATTTACCTCTGCTTTAAAGAAAGAAAAGTTATGGCTACAAAAGGAACATTTTACGATACGACAGTAGAGTTTGAAGTGAACAACAATGGTGGCAAGGCAAAGAAGGTAAAGGAATATTACCTAGTGCTTGCTGATTCCGTTACGTATGCTGAGGCACAAGTCGCCGCGCTACTCGAAGCCGAAGGTGCTGATCCGTGGACGGTTATCTCAGCTAAGAAGAGTAAAGTGACCAACGTCGTAACAGAAGAGATCAGTACATGAAAGTAAAGGAGTGCTCAAGCTGGCCGGTTCATATTCATATGGCCGGCATAGTTTCCGTTGCTGGTGCTGTATGTAGAAAGTTTTGTGATGACATAGGGTTGTGTATTCGTATCAACAAGACCACATTCATATACGAAGGTGGAGAAGAAAAAGGTTTCACCATCAGCCTTATGAACTATCCTAGGTTTCCAAAGACAACGGGAGAGATAGAAAATTTGGCGATAAGGTTGGGAAAGCTCTTGCGGGAAAAATGTAAACAAGAATCATTCAGCATAGAGACACCCAACACAACAGTGTGGTTTAGCGACAGAGAAGAGGATAATAAAGAATGATTTTATCAATGACGTTCAACACTTTTCAGGGGTTAAGTATAACGGGTATTGAAGAAGATATGAATAGAGATGTGGACGAGATTAAGTATCTTGCCCACCTATTGAAAACGTGCTTATATAAAGACCAACTAGAAGAGTTGACCACAGAACTAGAAAACTACGATAGAGAAGGCTCGTAACAGCCAACGTATTATTATAAAGATCAAGACAGTAGATTTTGTATAATTCCCTTATATTTATAATATGAGAGGAACAATATGAAACTGAAGCGAATCTTAAAAGAGGCATCTTACTCTGCTTGGAGAATGCCGGACAGTAAGAATCTAAAGCAAGAGTATAATGTCGAATACAAACATCATGTACGAAATTGGGCTGGTGATATTTGGCCCACGTACAATGATTTTGTAGCAGACGTTAAGAAAGCTAAGAAGACAAAAGTATCAAATAGTATGGACAAAAGTATAGGCAACAGGTCACGTACGAAAAACAAAGAGCAACTGCTTAGGTTAATCAAAGGCTACGCTTCCTATCCAGAGTTTCGTAACGAGAAATCCATAGACAATCTATACAGCAGAATAGACAATAACGAATCGCTTGATATGCCACTGGTGCTAAAGACTAGTTCAGGTTTACAGATTATGGCTGGCAATACACGTATGGATGTAGCCTTTCACCAAGGCGTATCGCCAACGGTATTAGTTATCGACGTATCGGACAAAGTGTAATGAAGTTAAGAGACACATTAGTTGAAGGTATCTCGCCGGTGGTCTATCACAGCACCAGCGTCCCTAACATCATAAGCATACTACAACAGAATGCCATTCGTATGCGACCATACGTAGGTCAACCAGCAGAAGCTGGCATAGGTAAGCCGAAGAAATTATTTTTCTTATCAACAGCACGTAGCAAACGCGGCGGGTATGTTTCAGGAAACGATTTCACTGGCGTGTTTGTGTTGGATGGTAGAAAGTTAGCACAGAAGTATAAAGGCTCGCCGGTAGAATATTGGGACAAGGCCAGCCGTGATGTAGACAGAGAACGTCGCACAACAGAGATGGAAGATAGAATCTATGGCGACAAGCCGACGATACCAAACGCAAAAAAGTATATCACAGCGCTACACATTAAGTTGCCCGTTGGCCGGACCGAAAAAGAAAACCGCCGGATACGTGATATCCTAATGGTGACAAAAAAGAGTGGCATACCTACATATTTCTATAGAAGCAAGAACGATTTTCTCAATCAAAATAAAGCAAAGGCTGAAAAGATTGATATCAAATCGCTCAAGGATGCTGGGAAAAGGGAATACCCTAAAGGTGGCAGTGATTTCTCCAAGCGAATGGCAATGAGAGATTTGGCTTGGATCGTTGAACTTTACAAAAAGAAACCCGGCCAAAAGTTATCGAAAGAAGCTGATAAGATGCGTGCTGCTATTGTGTATAGAGAATACGATAGACATGAAGCGGGTTCGCTGGCTGGCGATGCAATATCTAGCACATCTAGAGAGAATCTGCCGATAGTAAACAAAGTAGTTCAGATAATGCAGAAGCTAAACTTTACAAAGACACATGAATTGATTAATTACCTTACAAAAAAATGGACACCAGAAGGTGAGTAATGGAGCACGTAGATCTTATACAAACAATCGTACTCTTAGCATTGGTTGTTAGCAACAGAGTACTTAAGTTAAGAATTAAGAAGTTAGAAGAGTTTCGTATCACCGACACCGGCCGTCCCCGACGAGTTCTTCGAGGACGGCCGTGCGGTTGGCCAACCGCAAAGTGCGCTTTGCAAACATAGTACAAAACTAAAGGTTCCAAATGAAAAAAGAAAAGCCGATGATGAATAAAGATAACATCTTTTTTCTGTATAAGAAGAACCCTTTGATGGAAAGACCTTTCTCCGGTTCGGCGAAGATCGAATACATAGCAGTCGAAAATCATTCAGACAAGTTGACAATATTTTATCGTTGGAATCACAGCAAATATAGGTGGGAAAGCTACGAAAAAAAGTATGAGATAGATTTAGCAAGACAGTTATGGGATCAATTGATTGTGCTCGGTTACCAAAAGACAACAAACCCATATCCGAACGTGGCCACGCCTGGCTCCGCCACGCCCTACGTCGGGAGGTACGGTGACAGGAAATTACAACAAGTTAACAAGCCGATGGCCAAAGCACTCCGAAACGTTAAAAGAAATGACAATTAAACGTATCAATAGAGTATAACATGAAAAAGATACACTACCTAAGAGAGAGCATGACCAATAGCCACTACCTTGCTTTCATCGAGCAAGACCATCTTTTTGCAATTGACGTATGGGAAAAACCAAACTTGTCTTTAGAGTGGCATAGACAGACACCGCCCAATGGATATATATATTATACCTACCGTCGTGCAAGAAATTGGTGGAAAGGTAATGTACTATTAGGTTGGGTTGAACACACTGCCGAGATACCAACACTGCTTAGTGATAACTTGACCAAAACAATGAACGAAAAACTTCAACAGTAATCCAAAAAAAGTAAATATGCTATAGAGACAAAATGAGTATAGGAAGGTACCAAATAACAAACAACTATGTAGACTATGTATTTGTAGTTCAACATAACTACGTAGACATATATAAAAACTATGATCGTGTAAACTTAAAAGGTTTCAGTGTATGGGAGTGTCAGTAGACTTTAGAATAGAGTTATAACACATGAGGATATGAGAAAACGTTGGTCGGGAACTGTTGAGCAAGGTTTTAAAAGGGTAGAGAAGTATAACGCGGCAGGATAGATTATCTTGTCACGTTTTTTTGTGGCTAATAGCGAATGAAAAATCCGAAAAGGCTCCTTGCGGGAGTCAGAGCGATTGTAAAGTGATTTACCTAGTCCTGAACCCTGTTTGGCCCCATTGAAAATGGGACACGGTTTCTTCCTGCAAAATAAACCTATTTACTATAGGGGAACAAGAGACAATATCCCCTGAGCTAGATGAAAATAAAATGTGGGTGAAATTCAGGAACGCTAAGGTATTGCCACGGTCCGTACGTGTGTGAGTCCATACTCTGACACCCATTTTCAATAAACCCCGTTAGAAGGGACTACAGGACCATATGGGACAACGTGAATATAATGGTAAGTATGAAGAGATATTGGAATCAAAAGAAGAGCTTACACCGGAGTTTATGGAAAAAATGGTGGATAGGCGTGTCTATACCCAATATTCGGAAGAAGTAATACAAAAATTGATAAGAAAATCGAATGATGCCTTCTTTACAACGTTTATAATTAGATATAATCAATTACATGAGATGGAACAGATACGTCAAGGCAAGTATGGCCGCAAGTTTATGGCTTGGTTACGACGTGTAAGTATGCGTGAGAAGCTGCCCATGCATAATAAATGTGTTCAAATGGCACTGGAATACTCGGTTAATGCTCATTATAATGAATTTAAGCAATTAAACCTAGCAAATTATATGAAATCATACAGCAAATTGTAATCATCTCTAGATTCGCCGAAAAAAGCAGAGGAGACCCGCCGCGGTATATTAATAATCATATGCTATATTTATATTAGACACGAAATGCTTGAGCATACGGCAGACGACGGGGAGATGCTCCTCGAAAATATATTACAAGGTAGAGTAGCATGAAGCACCGCGATACTTAGCATATCTACGGATCACTGCGGGCCGGGTTAGCTGGCGAAAACTTGGACGATATGAAGCGACAGACGGACAGACAACAGCCCCGATCAAAATATAGACGTTGACCGGGGTATTGGTGCGCATACCCATATAATATATGGTACTATGTGACTGCCGTAAGTCGTTGCGGCACTATCACTGTCACGATTTTCAATTCATCTAGTTAGACTGGCATTTGATTGTAGCCGCGAGCAATCAGATCATTCCATTGCTCACGAGCTTGCATGAGGGTGTGGAACTGGATGACATCATTGTGGGTGACCTTAACAATCCGTCGAGTCGATGGCCATCTTTCTGGTACCTCATATTCATAACTGTCAGATTGAACGGGATTATTTGGATCACCAGAGTATACTAACTTATAATATTTCATCTAGTATATTTGTAACCGAATGTTTCTACGATGACTATTCATCTAGATTCCTGTTGTGGACATAACCTTCTGCGAGGCATACCCGCCATAGCTTTCGAGCACGGTCAATAGAAAGGATGGTAGAACCATTTAATAGCACTCTACCATCCTCTCTAATAAGAAACCGCATATTCAATTCTGTCGGATGATTCATTACATAGACAGTATCTGGAATAGCATTATTCATTTTACTTAACTCTCCAGCCGGTGTCGACCAACCGGCCCCAATGTTTACGCGCATCTTCTAAATTATGACGCGTCATGCCGGCGTCCCTAGTTATAATAATGAACACAGAGCCACCGACGGTGCCCGTGTCGTCGAAGTATATTTCTTTGTCACTACCTTCTACGTTGCGATGAAGAGTATATCTCATCTTAGCTAATCAACTCAGCAACCTGTTCCATGAACATACGCGAACCCAACTTCTCCCGCTGATTCTTGATGAAAGCGTTACGCTTCTTGGCCAACGTAGCGTCAGCGTCCAAGCCTTCCATACGATCTTCAGCGACTTTCAGATTCTTCGCACGAATGAAGAACACCGAATGATAACCAGCAATGTCGTCACGGTAGTAGAAACCCGTCTTGACCAGAGCCTTGCACTCATCCGCGCTGATCATACGGTCGATAGTATCGTATGCCTCAGGATACCTTTCCGGTATATCAAAAGAACGGAAAGAGTTGGACAGATCACGTTTTGTTGAACCATAGATATAGAAGTTAATGATTCTCATACCTGTGGTATCATAAAACCAATCAAGCCAGTTCTGAAACGAAGCAGCATAACCACCAGTACGTGACGGACGATAATGACGCTTGGTCTTACGGTCCAACATGACAATACCACCACGACCATAACTACCGTCACCATGAACGCTTTCACCATAACCACCCTCACCATCGGTAAGGAAAATTGTGTTGACAACCTGCAAACGATACTTAGCACGAAACTCATTGACTACCTTAGCAGCTGCAACAATGGCATGGGTCAACGGTGTGCCACCCAAACGGTGCCAACCACTATTGGCCGAGATAGGATTACCAATATCCTCGGTATAGTAGAACTTCTTGACAAACGAATCCTTGACCATCGAAAGATAGGTCATGGCATTTTCAAACTGCGTGTTACGCATCGTGCTGGAAAGATAGTTGATCAGCTTGAACGTACCCTGACCACGACCATTCTTGGCCTCACTATGTTCCAAAGCCAGTTCGCCATCAGCGAATGTGAAGCTAGGTTCGAGAATAGCTTCACCCTCGTAATCATAATTATTGGTACCACTGAAAACGCCAGTGTAGTGACCATTGAAAGCATATACGTCGAAAGGAATATTAACTTGACGACAGAACATTGCCATAATCTGAATCTGTGAAATGGTATCAACGATGCAATTCGTCATCGAACCACTCCAATCGACAACCATGACCAAACCGTGGGACTTGCCCTCGGCTACGACAGCAGCCTTTTTGAACAAATCTTCATTGAACTTATACGTATGAAGGATCGACGTATTCAACTCACCGGTCTTGGCAAGGCTGGTACGCTGGTGTTCATCAGCGCTCTTACGCATTTCAAACTCTTTGGCGAGATAACCGACAACAGCCTTATTCTCGGTCTTGAATTCACGCCACACCTTATGATACTTAGCAAACGCCTTGCCCTCAGTGTCATGGGGATCTACACGATTCTTAATATCGGTGTAGACCTCTTTCCAACCAAGCACGCTAGCGTCGAGTGCTTCAGGAATGTAAGCATTCTTAACTTCGTTGTAACGATCTTCGCGGGCCAGCAGAGCAGAGGATTTCTTATCAAAAGCCGTCTGTGTCTCTAACTCAGGGGTAGGACCGTCAAGCGAAGGTGTGTAGCCATTAGACGAACCCTCTTCCACGCTGTCATCACCCTTATCGGAATCTTCGTCACCGTCAGTACTATCAACCTTACCATCTTCATCATCGGTATCATCAGCACCCGAACCGGCTTCGTCACCGTCATCGGTATCATCGGAACCCTTGGAGCTGTCATCGGAATCAGAATCGCTGTCGCCAGTACCTTTGGAACCGCCATCGCTGTCGTCAGCATTCTCATCAGCGTCAGTCTGTTGACCGGGATCGTTACCTTCGGAATCACCTTCGGAATCATCGGCTTCGCCATCATTTTCCTGAGGCATACCGGGACCGTCCTGATTCTGCTCATCTTCTATCTGCTGACCAACGTAGTCATACAGCATTTGAGCAGCCTTAATAACTTCGTCCCAATCGGACGCATTAGCCATGGCATCTATAATCGGTTGTTCCGTATCAGAAAAAGTGATACCCGTATGGTGAAACCCAGCCTTAAAGAACATATTGGCTCGGTCACCAAGATTCAACTTACTATAGTCATCAACCTTACCAAAGAAGCCACGCCTAATAAGGTCAGCATAACCACTACGGAAGGAACGCTGAAGGCCCGGATATTTGCTCTGGATAGCCTTTTCGATACGAACGTCCTCGACGATATTGACGAAAGGACCGAAACCCTTACGGCTCTTATCAACTTCATTTGGACTTATGACAGGAGTGTATAAGGCATGACCCACTTCGTGACCGATAAAAAGGTCGTACTCTTCGCGGGTGAGATCATCCTTATAATTCGGGATAGTGAGCACTCGGCTCTTAGGGTCAAAGCTGGCTGTCTCAACGTTGGCAAAATGTACGTCGAGATCTTCGGTGGCCATGAGCTTGGCTACCTGTGCCTTAATATCGTGATTCTGTGTGTTCATATTTTCTTTCTTGGAATTCATATCTCTTGACTCTCTACTATATAATATACAGCATTATGGCGTATAAGTCCATCTCTAATATTAAGTGCTGTATTAACAACATGTTATGGCACTTTTCTGACCCAATATGTGCTGATACCTACCTGCCTAAGTCGTTGTGGCACAATGTGTTATCTGCCTACCCCGTAGGTGATTTGAATATCGCTGTAACTCGTTGTGCTGGAATGTGTTAGAATGGCGTGCCGCGCGAGAGCGTCCCCAAAAAGGTGAGGTCAAGCGCTTGACTTTTTGACCAAAATATGCCAAAGCGATGCGCGAACCGGCACCCATTTTTGAGCTGTGGGAAAAACATTGTCCTAACCCCTTTATTTTCAATCACTTACGCCCATATTTGACGATAAATGAATACTCCCCGAAAAACATGGCCTAACCCCTTGTAAATATTGGACTTATATTGGATATATTTAACCCCTTGTAAATATTGGACTTACGGTCGCTCTGGTTCCTGCACAGATGCGCGATTTTGCTTGATATATTGGGGAATCGGTGAT
>Ga0098058_1000238_pt1 | contig 18845 bp, 21 predicted proteins | sample 19_taG_FD_75061 | JGI IMG/M metagenome (GOLD analysis project Ga0098058, IMG submission 75061) | Marine viral communities from the Subarctic Pacific Ocean - 19_ETSP_OMZ_AT15317 metaG | ecosystem: Environmental > Aquatic > Marine > Oceanic | place: Pacific Ocean | collected 2015-01-19 | reverse complement strand
TAATTTTTGAAACTTTGTAACATCTTTTTCTTTATTTAATTTCTTTTTCTCTATTACTGTATCTCTATTATATCTCTATAATAATCTCTATAAGAGTGCGTGCGCGCGTATACTGATATTTAATGGATTATGCAAACATTTTTATATTTCTGTTATTATTTTTATATTATGCCATGGACATCAAGGAAATCAAAGGCATCCCGCATAAGCTCTATGATGATGAATCAGAGTTTAAAGTATTTAATCCCAATGAACAGATTGTTGGTAACTGGAGACATGGGGATGTGCATGATTGGGTATTAACTGATGATGGTTATGTATGTCAAGTTCTTGGTAAGAGCAAGCTTAATCATCCTGGCTATAAGACACCACGTACTTTGATTAGAACTATTTGTGGTTCTTTCATTGTTCAGCAAAAGACTCATAAGATACTTGGTGAACTTGGGGTTGCTGAGGATGTTTATGCATTTTCAGGAAATTATGATAGAATATACGATAGAGCAAAGAATCGTAAATTAAATACAAGACCGTTTTTATTCGCGAGCTATGTGGCTGCGGGGGATAATATTATTAGTGCTTACAAGAAAGCATACCCAAAAGCTAAGGATGAGGACTATATTAAGAAACAATCAACTTTTTTATTAAATAAAGAGGAAGTAAGGACTATGGTTAAAGATGAAATAAAGAAAATACTTGCTGATGAGGGTATATCTCCTGAATGGATTGTGGCAAAGTATAAGGATATTGCTGATTTGTCTGATAGAGACACTGATAAGCTTCGTTCACTTGAGGCTTTAGCTAAAATGGCTGGATTATTCGATACAGAGAAGAAACAAGAGCAATTAACAGTATTTCAAGGTTTTACGCCAGAACAAATGGAGGCAATATCAGGTGGAAAAAAAGCCGAACTCGTTGCGCACAAGGACAAAGAAGACTAAACATAGAGACCCTTGCGATGTTTGTGGGAAGGAGCTTTACTATAATAGCAAATATAGCCAAAGAGTTGGTTTATTTGACATGAAGTCCATAAAACACGATATTATTGGCTGGCAATGTCCGTATTGCAAGAGCGAATTTGATATTGACGATAATATTATGTATATTTATGGCCAAGATTACGTACAAGGAAAGAGTTAATGAAAATAATTTATAAATTTACAGCCATAGATGGAAAAACCGAACAGTCCTCTCTATCTCACTACGCTCTAAGTTATAGCGAATATCCTAATCCGTTTGTGGCTGGATATTGGACATACATTGGCTAAATTCGGTAGTAAATCAAAAGAGAGGCTTGCTAGTTGTGATGAAAAATTGCAAAAAATCTTTAACGAGGTAATTAAATACGTAGATTGTAGTGTTCTTGAAGGAAGTAGAGATGAAGAAAGGCAGAATAAGTTATATGAAGAAGGAAAAACTAAAGTTAAGTACCCAAACGGTAGACATAATCACTACCCTTCTCGTGCTGTTGATATTGTTCCTTATCCCATTGATTGGTCTGATAGGGAACGCTTTCATTTATTTGCGGGGTTTGTTTTAGGTATTGCGAGGTCTATGGGCATTAAGTTACGTTGGGGGGGCGATTGGAATATGAATTTTGAGGTGGATGATAATAAGTTTGATGATTTTCCACATTTTGAACTAAGGGAGTAAGATGGCATTTATTGATAAACTATTAGAAGGTGGTTCTCCATATGGTATGGAGATTGAAGAACCAAAAGGAGACGATAAAATTAATCGTTTGATTTTCGATAATTATATGCAAAGCATTGTTGAAAGTTTAGTTATGGGAACAATGGGAGGTGGCGCAGGAAAAGGAGCAGATGTTATAAGAAAGATTATGGCAAAAAATGCAAAGAGCCTTAGAAATTTAAAGTCGGGAACTGTTAAAGGTCAACAAACATTAAAACCTCAAGATAGACAACATCTTTCTGAGGAATGGCGCAAATGGGAAGAGTTGACTAAAGAAATATCAACAAAGAATCCTGATACTTTGGATGGGGCAGCTTCTTTTGGAATAACAATGGCACTTGGCCCTATATTGGCTGCTATGACTCAAGCCCCAAGATATAAAGGTTATGGAAAACTTGGAGGACTTCCAAATATAGGATTACCACCAAAACAAAGATAATGGCAAATTTAAAAGATATGATAATTGATTACATGAAACCAAAAGCACATGATGCAATTGATTATATAACTGATTTGTTTAAATCAAATGAACAAACAGAATTTGAAAATTTATTAAAAGATGCAGGAATAGTTTCAGATAGTAAGGAAGCTATGATTTTAAAATCGTATATGGAAAAAGCTAACATGCCCTACATAAAATCCTTTGAAGATGCATGGCCTGTTTTTAAAAAAGGGAAAAGAACTCAAGGTGAACCAGATACTTTAAATATTAGACCAGGAAATATTGATGATTTTATAGAAGAATTAGCTCACGCTATCCAATATAATCCAAGAATAAAAGATGGAGAATATAGGGATAGATTAGGTTCTGTCCGTGATAGTTTAAGATTTGAAGCTTATAGGCAAATGAAAGCTTATGGAGATTTGAGATATAAATATCCTGGCACTGTTGAACATCAGGCACATCAAGTGATAGCTCCATCTATTTGGGATGAATTTAGTGATGATTTTATAGAAAAATTTAAGTATAAACATAAATAATGGCAAATTTAAACCTTAATGGCAATGTATCCCAAAATGAGAAGGTTCTTGAGATGGCATACAAAGACCTTATTGTTTTCGGCAAACTATTCTCCCCTCAAGACTTTTTAGCATCATCAACACCAGATTTTCACAATGTAGTCGGCAAAAAACTTTTAGATAGAAAAAATCAACAATTGGCACTTGTATTGCCTCGTGACCACGCAAAGTCAACCTTAGCAGCAACGGCTGTATTACATAGGTTCTTATTTGCGAAAAAAGATAGCCCAGAATTTATCGCTTGGGTTGGCGAGGCACAAGACCAAGCAACAGATAACCTCAATTGGATTTCTAACCATATATATGAAAACCCTGCAATCCATTACTATTTCGGTGATATGGAAGGTGATAAGTGGACTAAAACCGAAATTGTATTGAAAAATAATTGTAGGCTCATAGCAAAGGGAACAGCACAAAGATTAAGGGGTAAAAAGCAATTATCAACAAGATATACTGGAATTATACTTGATGACTTTGAATCAGAGTTAAATACTAAAACTCCTGAAGCAAGGATGCATATTAAGAACTGGGTGACTGCTGCTGTGTATCCAGCTATTGATTTTGATAAAGGAGGTTCATTGTGGTGTAATGGAACTATTGTTCACTATGATTCTTTCTTAAATGGACTTGTTAAAGGATATAATGAAGCAAAAAATAATGGGGAGGAGTATTCTTGGGATGTTACTACATATAAAGCAATACTTGATGATGGAACTCCATTATGGCCTTCACGTTGGCCAATAAAGAAATTAGAAGAAAGAAAGCAGTTTTATATAGATTCTGGCACTCCATCTAAGTTTTACCAAGAATATATGAATCAAGCCAAGTCTCCTGAAGACCAAATCTTTGGTGAGGAGGATATAACTGATAATTTTTATAAAGGAAGTATTAAATTTAATCAAGAAGCAAATTCATGGTATTTAACATTAGATGATGGAAGGAAAGAATATGTCAATATTTATATCGGGGTTGACCCTGCTTCAACGCTTAGTGTTAGGAATGATTATAGTGTCATTATGGTTATTGGTGTTACCGCTGACTTTGATTATTATATTATTGAGTATTGGAGACAGCGAGTCCTCCCAATGGACTGCGCAGACGAGATATTTAAAATCGCTGAACGATACAACCCAATCAAGAGAATAAACATTGAAACCATATCATATCAGGAGATGCTTAGAGATTATGTTCATAAAAAGAGTAAAAGAGATGGAAAGTTCTTACCTGGGATTGAACAAGGAATTAAAGGTTATGGAAACCAAAAAAAGAAAGATAGACTGTTTGAAGGGCTACAACCTATGTTCAAGGCTGGGGCTGTTCATCTAAAGAAGAATATGCATGAGTTTATTGGTGAATTACTTGATTTTCCAAAAGGAAGTCATGATGATACAATTGATGCATTTTGGTTATCTACTCAATATGCAAGAGGAAATAAAAAGGCTGGAAAAGCTAAGAAAGTTAAAAATAATAAGAATGAATGGGAAAACCCTAAAAAAACATATAATTGGATTACAGGTTCACGTGTTTGATTATTATATAAAATTGTTATATATTATGCACTATGATAGAAACAGATAAAAGAGCAGAACATACAAAAGAACTATGGAGAAGGTGGTCTGATGCTAGAAAAGAGTGGGAAGACCATGCTCGTGAAGATATTGATTTCTATTTAGGTAACCAGTTTAGTGAAGCAGAGGCTGATGAACTTGCATCAAGAAATCAGTCAAGTATCCCTCTTGACAGGATATATTCAGCAATTGAGCAGTTTAAAGCAATCATAACTTCAAAGCCCCCAAAGTTTTCAGCTACACCAAGAGAAGATTCTGATAGTGATTTAGCAAGTGTATGGAAAACATTACTTGAATATGTTTGGAACATATCTGATGGTAATGAAGTATTTAAACAAACTATACATGATTATGCTGTGACGGGTCTTGGTTATTTTTATGCATATGTTGATAGAGAAGCTGATTATGGTAGAGGTGAAGTTAAATTTACATATGTTGACCCATTTAGAGTAGTAGTTGACCCAAATGCTAGAAGTAGATATTTCGATGATGCAACTGGAATGATGCTATCTACTATATTTACAAAGTTCCAATTACTTGATTTATATCCTCAATTGTCTGAAGAGCAAGAAGATGGTAAAATGATGATTGATTTAATTGAAGGTTATTCTGAAGATGAAACATATCCATCTCCTTTAAATGCAAGAACGAAAGGAAGCTTTACTCCTGATTACACAAAAGACTTCGATAAAGGAGAAGGGTCAGAGAAATATCAATTAATTGAACATTTTTCAAAAATTAAAGTTCCGTATTATAGAATACTCGATATGCAATCAGGTCAAGAAAGAATACTTGATTCACAGAATATGGAGAAGTTTTTACAAGACCCTAAAATAGCAAAAGCTATGGAACAGGGACTTATTGATGTTGTTGAAGTACAGCAAACAAGAATTAAATTGATATGCACTCTTGGGCAAATAGTTTTATATGAATATATTTTAAATACCGATAAGTATCCAATTGTTCCAGTTCCAAATATATGGACAAACACTCCATATCCAATGAGTGATGTAAGAAAGAATAAAGATTTTCAAAGATTTTTAAATAAAACAATGTCATTAATAACATCTCATGCACAAGCCTCATCAGGCCTTAAGCTATTAATACCTCAAGGAAGTGTTGATGATATTGAAGAATTAGAAAGAGATTGGGCAAATCCAAATGCAACGATTGAATATGACCCATCATTTGGTGAACCACATTTTCCCTCACCACAACCATTATCTAACTCTGTGATGCAATTACCACAACTTATTGAAAAGTATATTGATTTGAATATGGGTATATTTGAAATGATGCAAGGAAATACTGAAGTTGCACCAAAGACATCATCTGCAACAATGATGCTTGAAGATTTTGGTCAGAGAAGAAGTAAGTCTAAGTTAAGAGATATTGAAGGCTCTTTAAGAAGACTTGGTAAAGTTATATATAATCTTGCAAAAGAGCATTATACATATAAAAAAGTATTTAGAGTAGTTCAACCAAATAATGATATGAGTGAATATATGGTTAATCATTATAATGATAAATCCCAAGCAATTGGAGAGATGTTTAATGATTTAACTATCGGTCAATATGATATTGATATTATTGGTAATTCAACAATGCCATCAAATAGATGGGGAGAATGGTCAATTTATATGGAAGCTTATCAAGCAGGTTTAATTGATAGAACGGAAGCTTTAATGAAAACAGATATATTTGATAAAGAAGGGGTTTTACAAAGAATGGATATTGTACAACAATTACAACAACAATTACAGCAAGCACAAGAAGCTGTTAAAAACTTACAAGGTGATTTACAAACAGCCAATAGAGAGTCAGTCTCAGCAAGGAAACGTACAGAAGTTGAGAAATTCAAAACTGAGCTTAAATCACAAGAGTCTGAATCCAAGTCCGCTAATAGATTGGCGGTTGGAAAACTTGAACAAGCAGTTAAACTCGAAGCAGAGAAGTTACGTTTACGTAGCCAGTCTCAAGAAAAGCAAGAGAGATTGCAGAAAAAAGGAGAGTAAATGGATAACGCATTAGAAAATAACAATCTTGAAGAAGGTCAAGTTACTGATAATGTAGGGCAAGATGAAGCAACTCAGCAGCAAGAGTCTGGAAATGATTGGGAATCACAAGCTAAGTATTTTCAATCAGAGAAAGATAAACTTCACACTGAAAACCAAAAGTTAAAGCAATACGAGCAAGTTGGACAAATGCTGGAATCACGACCTGACATAGTTCAGGCAGTTAGCGGAATGCTACAAGGTGGTCAAACAGCACCAGAGCAACGTGTTGAATTATCTAAGGATGAGTTTGACCCTTGGGAAGCCTATAATGACCCATCGTCTAAGTCGTATCAATTTCGACAACAAGAGTTACAAGACACAATTAATAAAGCAGTTTCAAGCCAAGTTGGTGATGTGAAGAAAGAAGTTGGTATGACTAAACTTCAATCTGAGCTTGCTAATAAAGGATTAAATGCAGAGCAAATTGCATCGTTTATGGATTTTGCAAGCAAGAATCCTGCCGAATATGGTATTGATGGTGCTATTAATATGTGGCAAGCTGTAACTCAAGAATCTCAAGCAACTCAAAATAGCAATCCACTTGATGCAATTCGTCAAAATGTTAGTACACCACAACAAGCTGGTATATTAACAGGTCAAAGACCACAAAAATTGTCCGATAAGGATGAAGTATGGAAGGCAGTTTTGGGGGCTGATGATAACAAGAAGTTTTAATTAAATAATAAAGCCCTACTTGAAGGTATAGTAATACAGTTGATAGAGGGTTTAATTGGAGGATGACATGGCAGTAAATACTGGTGTTTTAAAAAGCACTGACATTACAAATGCTGCTACTAGTGTATCTGGTGAATCTACGCCAGACCAAAGACGATTATATGACTTTGGTGACAGAGTAGCAGAATTAAGTCCAGAAGAGTCTCCATTTTTTGTATATTTAAGTAAAATGTCAAAGGCATCTACCGCTGACCCTGTATTCAGGTTCTTAGAAAATAGGTCAAAAATCGATTGGACAACTAGAACTTTTCAATTAGCAGCTACAGTTGGTACAGTTACGGCTGGTACTCAATATGCATTTACTGTTGATGATTCAAGTTCTGGTAGTGCAACTGATGTTAATTGGCTTCAAAAAGGTATGGTGTTTGCGGTTAGAGTGTTAGATAATAGTGGTACAGTAGGTGTTGCATATGCAACAGTTAGAATAGATAGTGCTGTAACAGATACAGGTAGTGCAAATACGTTCACAGGACGTGTTATTTCGTTACCTCATTCTGATTTTAGTACAGGGTATAATGTTTTATCTGATGATGATGAATGCCAAGTTATTGGTACATCTTTTGAGGAAGGTTCAGGTTCTCCTGATACATGGTCTAGTCAATTAGATGATGATTATGGTTATACTCAAATATTCAAAACAGCCGCTGAAATGTCAAATACTGCAATTGCGACAAATCTTAGAGGATATGCAAATGAATGGCAACGAATCTGGAATCTTAAACTAAGAGAACATAAGGTAGATATAGAAAGAGCAATGCTTTTTGGACAGAGAGCAAGGCAAGATAGCATACAATACTCAGAAGGTATTGTAGGTCATATTGTACTTAATTCTGCTCCAAGTAATGCTGACGCTGATTTTTCTTATTCACCTGGTGTAGCATATAATAGAACTATGGCTGAAGGGGAATTTACATATGATAGATTATTATCTGATTTTGAAGTATTGTATGACCCTGCACGTGGTGGTTCTAGTGCAAAACTTGCATTAGCTGGTCTTCCTGTAATGAGTTTGTTTAACAAATTCGGAGCAGGTGGTTTAATAAAAGAAACCAACGATGCAAATACATATCAACAATATAATATTGACAAAGAATATGTTAATGGTTCTTATGGACATAAACTATTGGCTGTTAATACTATACATGGCGATTTAAATTTAGTTAAAGAACCTCTTTTTAGAGGTTTCTCTAAAGCGTTTATGTGTATTGTTGATATGGGTAAAGTTTCTTACAGACCTTTGGTCGGAAATGGTCTCAATCGTGATACTCATATTATAACCAATGTACAACAAGCTGATGAAGATTTACGTAAAGACATGATTCTAACAGAAGCAGGTCTTGAAATAACTCTTCCTGAGTCACATTGTTTATATAATTTTGAGACATTAACGTAAGGAGATTATAATGAGAAGCGATAGATTAAATTCAAATAGTGGTGATTATGGTGAAACTAATCAAAAAATTGTAAATATTAATGTTGCAACATATACTGTGTTAGCAGCTGATTCAGGAACAGTTTATGATTTAAATCTTGCAGCTGGAATAGCAATTACTCTCCCAGCAGCAAAACCTGGTTTAGTGTATGAGTTTCACATAGGCACTACTTTTACTGGTACTTTAACTATAACAGCTGCTTCAAGTGCAGATGTTTATCAAGGTGTTGTTGCAATACATGACAAAGACCATCTTGGAACTGTTAAAGCGTTAGATGAAGCTATAGATACTGATGGTTGGAATTTTCCAGCAGCAGCTGACTACATCTTAACAATGGATGCAGACACAGATGGAAGATTTATTGGTGGTATGATAAAATTCCAATGTATATCAGAATCTAAATGGGTTCTTAGTGGCGACACATTTGGTGATGGCACAGCAACTCATATCTTTAGTTAATTTACAGGTAATGAATAATCCAAAACAATAAGGATTGATAGTTTTGTAGAACTATGGGGGTTGTCGTATAAAGGGCAACTCCCGAATCTACTAAAAGACAATATAAAATTTAACAAGCCCATTCACGCACAGCCAGTGCTTAGGGCAGGAGGTAAATATGGCATCAGGTTTACATAAAAGAACAGTTCAAGAAGCTTTAAATGCTTCAATGGGTCAAGCAGGCGCTAAATTTATATCAGATAATGAAGAACACACAGGTAGTTTTGTAGCAATACAATGCATAGAAGATACAGTATTTGCAACTTTAACTCCATCTGATACAACATACGGATATGGTGTTGGTTCATATAATGGAAATACAATGGCATCTGAAACAATTCCTGCAGGAACAGTTATATATGGTAGATGGACTACTGTTGATTTAACTTCAGGATTAGTTATTGCATATGTAGGTTAAGTTATGTTAGGCTTAGGAAATAACTTATCTAAAGGTGGTTTAGCTTCACCTGGAATTGTAACAAGCAATCTCGTATTAAAACATAAATATGATGCAGGAGCAGTCGTACCTGTAAGTGATGGTGCTGCTTATTTTGATACTACTGATGATTATATAGCTGTAACGGAAACTACACTAAGTGTTCACGATACAGCCTATTCGTTTTCATTTTGGGTTAACTTAACAGATGTTGGTAGTTGGCAGCCAATATTTGGTGATGATGATGCTTTTTATAATTTCATAGCTATAGACCAAGAAAATGATAGACTGGTGATTGAGGGAAATTCTGATGGTGATAATATGCAATGGAATACTCTTAATTCTGGCACTGCTCTTACATTAAGACAATGGTATCATTTTGCTGTGTGTTTAAATGGTTCTGGTTCTGCAACTGCTTATCAAAATGGTGTTGCAATGCAGCTAACTGATGATACTATAGGAACTGATTTAACCTTTAAATATATAGGAAAAGGTTCAAATTATTTTTTAGGTGGATATTTATGTAATGTTGCTTATTGGTCTAGTCAATTAACTCAAGCACAAGTCAAGTCTATTATGTGGAAAAACTATGCAGGTTTATCTACAAGTGAAAAAACAAGTTTAGTATCATGGTGGAATTTAGATAGTAGTTTTAGTGGAAGCGTTACTAATGATGAATTGCTTGTTTATGATAATCATTATAATGCAGGAACAGATATTTTAGGAGATAATGTTTTATTAGATGGAACTTTCACTGAAGATGTTGGAGAAAGCGCTTCAGGAACATATTGGACTACTGGTGCAGGATGGACTATAAGTGGAGGTTCTGCTACGTACGATGGAGGCGGGGATAGCAATACTCAATTAGATAGCGCTGTTAATTCTAATATTGTTGATGGAAATGTGTATCAAATTAAGTTTGATTTAACAGACACAGGAGGTGGCGGAGTATTTGTTAATTTGAATAATACGTGGTGGTCAGAAGGTGGAAGTGATGTAATAACAGGAACAGCTACACATACAATATATGCAAGAGCTGGTACAGGGACTAATAGAATTGAATTTGAGACAGGACATGATGATAAAGCTTTTTCATTGGATAATATTACCATAAGAAAAGTTAATGGTAATCCAGGAGTACTTTTATAATGCCAGCTACTATACAAACAATTCAAAAACCAACAAGAGCCAGAGCATTAGATACTTCTACGTCTAAACACGTAATATCTGGAAATTTAGTAGCTAATGGAGATTTTGCTAGTGGAGATTTAACTGGATGGGACCCTGTTTCAGTAGGTGGAGGTGAAACAGCTCCAGCTTTCGATGCAAATGATGGAGTTGGAGGGTCAGGATGTTGTATTATAGATGTAGAAGATGATGGTTATATAGGAATAGTAAGCGCTACAACTACATTTGAAGATGGAAAAATATATAGAATATCTCTTTCTGCAAAAGTAGAGAGTGGAACTGGAAGGCAATTTAGAGTAGTTTCTCATGGAGATGCTAATAATGACCCTGTCTTATATAATGATGGAGAAAGTGCTAGAACTTTAACAACATCTCATCAAGTATTTGAATGGGAATTCACTGCAAATGCTGACTCTGATAAGTTACATATAGTAAGGCAAGGTGATGGCAATCCAAGTGGAGCTGATGATTACGAATTTTATGTAGATGATATAGAAGTTTATGAATTAGAATCCTTTGGCAACAACAATCATGGACAAATATATTCAGGTAGAGCATTAGAGTTTGATGGGGTTAGTGATTATTTAGATTTAGGAGCTAATATAACTATCGTAGATAATAGTGCTGAAACTACTCAAGCAAATAAAGCTTGGACTGTAGTTTGTTGGGTAAATATAGATTCAACGGAAACTTCTGATGCAAATAATATTAGAAATATAATAGGAACTACTGGTAGTATTTCAGCTAGTTATATATCTATTAATGATAATGAAAAATTAGCAATATGGGATGTCGGTGGTACTGCATGGAGAGTTAGCGATACAGCATTAAAAATAAATACTTGGTATAGAGTTGCATTTGTTTATGATGGGGATACAACAGTAACTTTTTATGTGAATGGAGTAGCAGATGGAACTGGAGAGATAACAAATACCACAACACATGCTGATTTAATATTTCAATATATTGGGCAAAGACATTCAGTTACTAGACTTATGCAAGGTAAAATGTCGGATTTGCAATGTTGGCAAGGTGCTTTTACAGCAGAAGATGCAACATATGATTATCTTAACCCTGAACAATTAGCTTTAAATAGAGGTGGTACATCATTAACAAACTCTAATCTTAAAGCATGGTATCCAATGAATGATGGACATAGAGGACAACAATCATATATACTTGATGCTTCAAATACAGGGTTAGGTGATGAATTACTTACTAATGGAGATTTTAGTGATACTACTTCTACTGATACTACCTCAGCCGCATTAACTGGATGGACTAATGGAGGAACTCATGATAGTTCAAATAAGTTTACAATATCTGACGGTCAATTAACTTGTACTACGGATGGGACTGATAGTTATTTAACGTCAACAAGTTCGTTGACTGTAGGAGTCACTTATAAACTAACTCTTGATTATGTGTCAGGAGATGCAGATGTTAGATGGTATAGTGGAAGTAGTTTAGAATCCATTTCAACAGTTGGTACTCACACAATTTATTATACTGCTGTTAATACGAATATAGTTATTGATAATGGAAGTTCTGGAACTTTCACTATAGACAATGTTTCAGTCAAATCTGTAAACAACAAAAATCATGCAACAACTGTATTTTATGGTGATGAGCAGATAACTGACTCTAAAAATAGAGACTTTGCATCTGCTTCTGATTGGACCAGTTATGGTTCTCCTACTACTTTCACAGATGATGGAAGTGGTAGATTGACTGTAGTAACAGCTGGAGATGGTGGGAATGAAGGATGTCAATTAGCTTTAAGTTTAATAGATGGTACAGGTGGTGCTCATCCAATAGTAGCAGGAAGAACTTATAGAGTATCTGTTCTATTAGATAATACAGCAGGTAAAGCAACTCCTGATATTAACATTTCAATAGGTGGTTATGCAATGAATATTATTAGAACTAGTGATGACAATCTTGATGGTACAATTGATACAACTGAACAAGCATATTACGCAGATATTACTACTACTAATAATTCATCTGCATTATTGATTTATCAAGCTGATGCTGATAATGATGCAACTACTACTTTTACAATAGATGATGTATCAGTTAAAGAGGTAGGAACTGCTATGGGCTGGACAGATGCAGACCAACAACTTGATATACCACAAACAGCATTACAATCTTATAATCAATTGGCAATGTTTACAGGGTTAGATTCTTCGGATAATTATGTTCAAATAAATCCATCAACAAATATATTTAATGCTACAAATGGACAATGGAATACTGTATCTTTTTGGTTTAATTGTACAGACTGGGATAAAGACAATCAAATGATTTGGAGAACAGATAATGACCAACCAACTTGTTGGCTTAAAAGTAATGGTGATTTTGGATTCAACACTGCTAATAGTGATATATTTGGGGTTGAATTAACTGTAGCAAACTATAGGCATAAATGGACTCATGTCGTTATGGCTTGGAAAAGAAACAGTGGAGCTTCTACATTAAGTTCTTCTGATGCAGAAATGTGGATAAATGGAGAAAAGCAAACATTAAGTTATGTTTTTGGTTCCAGTTCTAACGCACTTGATACAACAGCTCAGAATGATATATTCTTCGGAGATTATTCAACTAGTGCATATGAATATAGAGGATTTATTACTGAGTTCTCTCTTTTTCAAGACCAATTAACTACTGCTGAAGTTGGAGAATTATATAATGATGGCAAGGCTTTAGATGCTCAACTTTGTTCTAATGGTAATTTATCAGGTTATTGGAGAAACAATGGACTTTCTACTTGGTCAAATATACTTACTCCAGGTACTAACGATGGCGATGTTAGTAATGCAAGTTTTACAGAAACAATGTTAATCACAGCAGGAGCAGATGGTTCAAGAGATTCTCAAGGATTTCTAATGAATAGACAGAAAGATACTAATGCATTGAATTTACATGATGTAACTGAGGCAGGGGGGATGCATGTAGTAGTGCCTAATAATCCTACCTTACAGTTTGGAAGTGGTGGTTCTGTTGCTTTTTGGATGAAACCTATAGGAACTCCAGGTTCTTCTGGATATTGTATACTAAATAATGGTGCAGGAGGTTCAAGGAATCCTAGAATAACACTTAATTCAACTAATAAAATAAGACTTTTCTGGGAAGAAGCAGATGGAACTAATCAAGACACATATGCAGGTAATGCATTAACTACAGGTGTCTGGACATATGTTACATGCACTTGGAACGGAACAACAAATAAAATTTATTATAATGATGCCTTAGATACTACAGAAAGCGAAAGCGGAACACCTGATACTGATACAGCAGATTTATATATAGGGATTGACCAAACGCTAACTGATGGTCATTTTGAAGGTCAGATAGATGAATTAGTATTCTATAGTGATGTATTAGAATTAGCAGAAGTTAAAAGAAATTATAACGCAGGTAAAAGGAGTCACAGATAATGGCACATTATGAAATGTATTTTTGTTTTCCTAAAACAGCATGGGAATCAAATGTACCAACTGAAATTAAAGATAAGTTAGAACTAATAGAATCTGTAGATGAAGAATCAGGTGAAATTACATATAAGTCAGAGGTTACTTGGCATGAAGCAGTATTCTCTGGTAAACTTGGAGCACCTAGATATTCACATGATGATGCATATTGTATTATTAAAGGTGAGTTCTCTATGTTAAATGGAGAGTTATCTTCATTACAAGACTTAGGTGCAAGTAAATCTTATCCAAATTTTAGTATACTTACTAAGTCTGAAGCACAGGCATTAGCAAGCAGTGAGACGTTTGTAAGTGAAGAGTAGTTATATTAAGTTATACTCAAGAAAAAGGAGAAGATAATGCCACAAGGAACAGGAACATATGGAAGTAAAAGAGGGAGACCTCAAAAAAAGAAAAAAGGAAAGAAGAAATATTAATGAGAACATATTGGTGCAATGATTGTGAAAAGACTGTCGATATTGATATGAAAGTATCATCTGAATGTGAATGTGGTCATGTATTTGGGAGAAATTTCAAGACATCAGACCATGTCAATATGAGGACAACTTGGAGTGGGCAGACAAAAGTTGAATTTAATGAAACTACAATAGATGAGTCAATTAAAAAAATGAATGGTGGTAGATAATGGCAAATTTTGATGCACAAATACAAGCATTAACAGGGACAGCAACTAATTCTGAAATGAATCAATGGATGAATGACGGAACAAGAGAAGTTATGAATATTCTCCCTCCTCATTTAAAACAATATTGTTTTTCAAAACAAACCTTTACTTCAAATGCAGCCAATTCAGAAGCAGAAACAATGATTACAGGACAATTAGGAAGTGTATATGCAGGAAGTGTTGAATGTAGACAAATAAGACCAATGGATAAACATAAAGCTTCAAGCTCATCAAGTATTGAATATGCTTCAGCAACAGACCCCGTTTATTACATTGAAGGAAATAAAATAAATATATTACCTTCTTCATCTTCTGGAGTTTATTATGTTATAGCAAATCCAAGTATAACTGCTTCCGATGTATCTTCAATAGACAATTTTCCAAATGAAGCAGAATATTTAGTTGTATTATATGCAGCAATTAAAGTGTTGCAGAATAAAATGAATGAAATGAATAGTCTTGCAGCAATTGATACAACGGCTTTTGGGGCAATAACAACAGAATTAAATAAAGTAGACAATATAATTGATGAGGCTAGTGGTAAAATAGATGATTATTATACGTCAATTGGGGATATTGATGATACAACAGAACTTTGGGATAACACAAATAAAAGATTTACAGTAGTAAGGGATGCGTTGCTTTTAGCGCAAAATTTAATAGATAATGACCAGCCTAATTCTAATTATGATGCATATGCAAATTTAGCAGATGTTGATGAAGCTATGAGTGCTATTGATACTCATTTAGATGATAGTGAAGCCGTATTAGGTTCTAATCCATCATCAGGCGATATAAGCACAGCTTTGGGATTAATAAAGACAGCAATTGACCAAGCAGCAAGCGCAGCAGATAAATTTGAAGCAGCTGATGGAGATTCTATATTTGGAGATGAAGCAACTTTTTTAACTGCTGATTCTCAATTAACTCATGTAAATGATGCTTTAATTAAAGCTCAAAATTTAATTGATGGAGCCACTATGGATGGTGATACAGAACCACAAAGTGCCCAATATTGGCTTAATGATGAAGATACTGAAATGGTTCAAGCAACTTTACAAACTGCTCAATCAGAAATACAGAGAGCTCAAACTTCAATACAGCATTGGAGTAGTATTGGAGATATGAGAGTAAAAGAAATTCAAGCAGCTCTAGCTGAAGCTGATGGATATGCTAAAGAAGTACAAGCAAGATTGACTTATGCTAAAGCTTATTCTGAAGCAGCTGTAGCTAGAAAACTTGAAGGAGAAGGGCGTATAACTCAATTAAATGCAACTGTATCTGTTGCGAATCAAGAATTACAGAGAGCTCAAATTGCAATTGCTGAGATAAATACTTTAATGGCTTCATATAAAATAGAATTAGAGGGAGTCCCTATGTATCTTCAAGAAGCTACAAGTTATATCGCTCAAGCTCAAGGATATATAGGAGAATCAAAAATAAGAATGGAAAGAGAATTTCAAAAATATGGATGGTATCAAGCACAACAATTAAAATTACAACAAGATTATGATAAAGGTATTCAAATGTTAGTAAGTGGTGGATTACCTAAGCCAGTTAAGGAGGCAAAATAATGACAGTTAAAAATATTATAGAGCAAATGGAAAAATTATTCGGAAGACAGCAAGAGAAGTATATGTACCAATTAATTAATGAAGCAATTGATGATATTGCTGTAAGTAAAAAAAATCATGTTGTTTCTTCTTTTACTAATTTAGAGGGATATAAAAGATGGTATGAATTGGCTGATAATGTAGTTGATATTAAAAGGGTTGAAATTTTAGATACTAATGATAGATATGTTATGATACCTAAACTAGTAGACGCGCATAAGATTTTAAGAGAAGATACTGATTCAGCTGAAGATACATTAAAATAGGAATATTATGGCAACTAATAAAAGAACATATCCAAATGATTACTTTGCATGGTACAATGACGACAACAGGATTGCTGTAGTGTGTGAGGATACAACATCAACATCTGGAGAGAGAACTAAGGAAAAGTACGATACATACCAGGGTGATGATGTATCTAATGGATTAAGAATTACTTCTACTTCAAGATATGATGAAGTTGATGCTCAAACAGATAATTTAAAGACAAATATAGGACTTGATACAGGACTTCATGTATGTGTTGTTTGTTATGTAAAAGCAAGATTATTTGAGGATATTGGAGATTTGCAAAAGTCACAATATTTTAGAACAATGTATGAAAAGTTAATGAAACAGTATCCATCAAGAAAAAGCGGTGTAAGACATTTAGCCGTGCCAAGACTATAAAGGAGATATATGGCATATAATTCAACAACATGGACAACAGGAACAAGTACTACATCAGTATCAAGTAGTAATCTTTCGTTATATGCATATTTTGGCTCTAGTGCAGAACTAATGTCTGGTTTATCTCTTGGAACACATTATGCCATCCCTTTTCAAAATACATTTATGGCGAGTGGGCAGAATGATGTTGATTTTGGGACAGGAATAAATCCAGCGAAAACTTTTACAACTGCTGATACAGATACACAGTATGCATCACAGATTGTTCCAATGATATGGTATGTCCCTGACGATATATATATTGACGAAGTTTATGCCATTGAGGGAGCTGATAATGCAACTGGAGATACAACTCGTATGCATTTAATGAGTTTTACTTATACAAGTGGGAGTACATCAACTTTAACAAGCGGTACAGTATTAGCAGATAATTCAGATGTAATAAATGCTGGGAATGAACAAACATATTTATCTACCTTTACAGTTTCGTCAAATTCTGTTGATGGAGGTAGTGTTATTCTTGCATTTGTAAGGGCAGATTCAATTAATTCTGACTATAGTTTGAATGTTATTGTTAAATATCATTTGACATAAAATAATAGTTCTTTGAAATAAATAGAGGTATGTATGGCAAGTAGAAACAATACGATTGTTGATAGGATTATTGTAACTCCTGATAAGCATTTTCCAATTCATGATAAAAAAGCAATAAGAATTGTATGTAAAGCGATAGAGATTGTAAAACCTAATAAGTATATAGATTTAGGTGATACTGGTGAATGGGAGCTTTTCAGTAGGCATTATTGGAAAAATAGAGAAAAACCACCTTTAGAGGTCTTAATACCTATGCTTGACAAAGAGGTAAAGGCTGTAAATAAAGGAATGGATATTATAGATAAATCTTTGAATAAAATTGACTGTAATGAAAGATATTTTATTCAAGGTAATCACGAATTATGGTTAGATGAATTTGTTGAAAAACATCCATATTTGCCTCAATATAATACAGAAAATGCTTTAAGGCTAAAAGAAAGAGGGTATGAATACTGGGAACATATATCTGATGATAAGTTAAAAATAGGAAAATTAAACTTTACTCACGGAGAATATGTTCCTATACACCACGCTAAAAAACATTTAGCTGAGTACAAGGAAAATATAATGTATGGACATACTCACGACCTACAAAGGTTTACAGATAAAGGATTAGGTGGAGTAATGAGTGCTTGGGGTATGGGATGCTTGAAAGATATGGCGTCAAAAAAGAATAAGTTTATGAGAGGAAATCTTAAAAATTGGAATCATGCCTTTGCTATAGTCGATGTTTTTGGAAATAAAGACTTTAAAGTGGAGGTTGTTGAAATTATAAATGGAAGAACCTCTTTATGGGGCGAATTAATTGATGGAAATAAATAATGGAGAATAATGGAGCAACAAGCTATAGAGAATCTTATTGGTCAGTATGGATGGATGGCTATCTTAGCTTTTGTGTTCCTAATTGGAAGAAAGACAATTGAATCAACTATTGAGGCTATTAAAGTCTTTGCAGGGGATGATTTAAATACTGATGATGTAATTATATTTGATGATAGACCTGCTAGAGTAGTTAGAGTAGGATTATGGAAAACAATCTTATTTGTATATGAAATAGGTTGTGCAAATGGAAAACCTTTTGTAAAAGGTGGCAATAAAGTAGCAATACAAAACGATAAATTAAAAGACCATATGATAGAAAAGCCATTACAAATGCTTGACTTGAAAAAATGGAATGATTG
>Ga0098058_1000237_pt1 | contig 18852 bp, 27 predicted proteins | sample 19_taG_FD_75061 | JGI IMG/M metagenome (GOLD analysis project Ga0098058, IMG submission 75061) | Marine viral communities from the Subarctic Pacific Ocean - 19_ETSP_OMZ_AT15317 metaG | ecosystem: Environmental > Aquatic > Marine > Oceanic | place: Pacific Ocean | collected 2015-01-19 | reverse complement strand
GACTTTAATAAAAATTATATCTAGTAATAGAGTCTTATATAAAGACAAGTAAAATGAAGAAGCAAAACCCATATTATAGAACATTAGAGCAATTAAGGACGGAAATTATTGAGAGAGTCTCTATTCGACCTCATCGACGCCGTAGAGGCGTCTATTATAAAAATTGTTCACCAGTCACTATAACAAGAATACATGAAATATTGTTTGGTACAATGATTGCAACTGCTCCTGGAGATGATGATTCAGCTGGTGAATATAAGGTTAAGACATAATTCATATGTTAGAAATAGTATTTTTATTACCAACAGTATTTATATTTGCAATGATTGCTCTATATAATAAAGGCCGTAAAAACATAGAACGAGAGGTTGACTGGGAGAAGAATAAAGATAAGTACAAATATAAGGGCTACAGACACTAATGGGAATGTTTGATGACATAATTATACCGAAGTCTTATTTAACGGATATTTTAGATAAGGAAGATGAAAAGTTGTTTGACACTTATCATAAGTTTCAGACAAAAGACTTCGAACCAATGCACGGTGGTAGTCTAGATGTGTATAAACTTTCTAGAAGTCAGCTAAGTAAACAAGTTAAAAAAGATAAATGGAAGAAAGTTACTGTAACAGAAGAAATAAATTTCTATACTACGTTTACTTCAAGGGATGGTGATGACTATTGGTTTGAGTTTAAATTTAAATTTGTTAAAGGTAAATTAGATTCAAAAGAGCTAATAGACAGGGTAATGACAAATAAAGAGACGCAAGAAGCTATACAGCGTATGTGGGACATCGAGCAAGAGATTTTTGATGATTATCGACAAAGATGGTCATACAAATTTTGGACAAAAGTAGAGCGATGTTGCCAAAAATTTACAGTCATGGCTCGTAATAGACATTTACTACCGTACGACCTTCGGAAGACGGCATATAAAGCATCTGGAAGATTAGAAGAGGATCCAGACTGTCTTAAATGGTATCAAGATATTTAATATGGCACATTTTATAAAATTACATACAACTGATGGTCATGAGATGCTATTTAATCTCGATGTTGTAGTTAGTATTGATCCGTTAACTGATGGTACTATGGTACAAACACGCTGGGGTGGTACTAGAGTCAGAGAAGATATAGATACAATACTTGGATTGTCTAATTCACCTGTAACTGACGCAACTGGTCATCAATTACTAACTGAAGATTTGCCTTATTAAGTGAATGTATTTCTGCCAATTATAGCTTACGGTGGACAAGTTCATACTGAGTTTATGCTTAGTATGATAGGATTAATGCAATCACTTCTTAAGTCTGGCATGACTGGTACTCTTCACACTATTAGTAGTGAGAGTTTAATTAGTCGAGGTAGAAACGCAGCAGCAGCCTTTTTCTTACAGTCAGATTGTGATTATATGCTTTTTGTTGATACTGATATGTCATTTACTGCTAGAGATTTTAATCAATTAGTTAATTTAAAAAAACCCTTAGCAATAGGTGCTTATTGTAAAAAATATATTAGTCCCGGAAAATTAGAAAAATATGCTCAGCTAAATCATAATAAATTTGAACATGATTGGCGATCATATATAACAGATTTTAGTACAGAAGTGCCTAGCGAGGTTTGGAGTGATGCGGATAATGATCCACCTAAACATATTAAAGTTAATTATGGAGCTACTGGTTTTATGTTGATTCATAGATCAGTGTTTGAAACAATAATTAAAAAAAGACCAGATTTAAAATATAAAAATGATATTGATTTTTATATGGCTGGTGGTGATAATTTTTATGATTTCTTTTCTGTTAGGGTCAACCCGGACACTAAGAAGTATGAGAGTGAAGACTATGGCTTCTGTCAACTATGGAAAGAGTGCGGTGGAGAGATTCATTGTGCAACAGATACTGATTTAGTTCATATTGGCAGACATCATTATACAGGTAATTTATATAAACAGTTAAACCTTTTTTCGGGAGATTAATATTTAAACAATGCCTGAACAAACACAATTAGATAAAACTTATTTACAAATGGCCAACCTGTGGGGCCAATTGTCTAAAGCTAAGCGAAAAAAAGTAGGATGTCTTATTGTTAGAGATGGTCATATAATTTCAGATGGTTATAACGGGACACCGTCTGGATACGATAACAATTGTGAATATGAGACTAGATTTGGATACGAAACTAAGCCAGAGGTGCTACATGCCGAGTCGAATGCTTTGATGAAGTTAGCAAAGAGTACGATTAGTAGCGACAACGCGACAGTTTATTTAACTATGAGTCCTTGTTTTGAGTGTGCTAAGTTAATTATACAAGCAGGAGTAAGACGAGTAGTGTATGGAGAAGCTTATCGGGATACGACGGGTATTAATTTTTTAGTTACAAACGCCGTATTTTGTGATTATGTTTCAACTGAAGTATCATGACACCCACAACCGCTATTACAACACTCATCATCCTCTGTATTGTTTTCTTCGTTATTGAGCTCTGGTGATGCCGACATGGGGGTCGAAAATAATGTATTTACAGAATTATATCCAAGTTCACCTTCCATTGTACTAAATATTTATATGAGATACATATTACTGCTCTTATTATCTATTTCTGTTATTGCAGATGAAACCCCATATTCACCTATAATCAAAAGAAATGCATTTGGGCTAACAGATATTTTGCCTCCTGTTAGTGAAATACTTAACAAAGTAGAGACACCTAAGATAAAGCTTTTCCTAACAGGTATAACACGATGGAATAATGAAACTAATGCACATATGTACTCTAAAGATTTGCCTACGAAATATTTAAGTTTACAAGTAAATGAACAATTTGGTCCAATAAGAGTTTTAAATATATCTAAAGATGCAGTCAAAGTAGTTAACGACGGCCATGAAGAGACATTATCATTTCTTACCAATAGTCTTCCGTCCATTGTTACTGGTACAAAAAGCAAAGCTACTGTTGTTAAGAAAGACAGTAGAGAAAGTAGTAGGAGTAGGTCTAGTAGAGATAAAGAATCTAAAAAACCGGCGGCTGCTCCAAGTGCGAATGTTATAAAAGTACCTTCACGTCGTTCACAAGTTGATCCTAGAATTATTGAAAAGAGTTTAGAATACATTAGTAAAATGGAAGATAATGATAAGAGAGATTATTTGCTTAAACGAGTAGAGAGCTTGCAATCTGGTCAACATGAAATAAAATTAAATATAGACCAGAATGAACGCCGCAGACAATATGACGAGTGGAGAAAGCGAGAATAATATACCAGTCATATTTGAAAATAGCAAGAGTGATGAGTTCGGTACTAGTATATCACATGGTGATTATGATTGGCAGCCAAAATATGTGCGTTGGAATGCTGTAAAAACAGATGTATTAGATCAAAAATTTCCTCAGTATAAAATACAATATATTTTTGAGCACGCTTGTTTTTTTACTCCTAAAACGATTAAAAGAGTTGATGAAATACAAGCAAAAATAAAAATTTTAATGCTCTTTGAGCCTAGAGATGTAATACCGCATGTTTATAAGAAAATTAGTCAACCGGCTTGGTTTGAGAAATTTGATTACATTTTAACTTTTGATACAGTTTTAATAAGACTTGATGACAGATTCATATATACACCTTATGGCGGGTGCTGGATCCATGAATCAGATAGAATTATACATCCAAAGAAAAAAAATATATCAATTATTTCTTCAAATAAGAATGCATTAATTGGTCATAAGCTTCGACAAGCTATAATACATAAGTTTGATCATTTATTAGATACATATGGGACTGGTTGGCATGACAAATTTATACAATGTACAGATGAGTCGTTTTCTGGAGACTCAGGTCACTGGTACGATACTTGGGAGCGTCGATCTTTACCGTTAGGAATTAAACATAAAATTACAGGTCTTAGAGACTATCGATATTCGGTAACTGTTGAAAATAGTAAAATAGATGATTACTTTACAGAAAAATTAATTGATTGTATTGTTACTGGTACAGTACCTATTTATTATGGGTCACCGTCTATTGAAGATAAATTTAATATAAAAGGTATTATTCAGTTTGATCGAGTTGAAGAATTACAAGACATTTTTGATCAATGCGGAAAAGATGATTATAATAGTCGGTTGGATGCTCTTGAAGAAAATATAAAATTAGCAAAACAATATATTAATTACGAGGACTGGATGTATACTCATCTTTTAAAAAATTTATGATTAGTTTTAAAATCTTTCACGGACATGGTTTACCTTATACACGTGAGTTAGTTCACCAAGGAAAAACTTATACGGCTACATACAGCCGCGGCGGTCTTGGGAACGGAATGTTTCAAATAGCGGCTGGGGTAAGCTTAGCTCATCACAATCAAGATACTTTTGCAATACCGGATAACCCGCAATTGTGGGTGTATAACAAATATTTTGAACAACCATTTGATTACGTTAAGACTAGAGATCTTGAAGATCCATACATATATGAACATAAACATGTAGAGTATGAACCAATTGAGTATAAGAAAGGCAATACGCTATTACACGGCCTTTTTCAAAACGAACAGTATTTTGCTGATTGTAAAGAGCACATATTAGACCGTTTTACATTTAAGTCAGATGTAATCGACTCTGTAAAAACTAAATTAGATGAAATATCTCAAGGAAAACCGACGTGTGGTGTTCATGTACGGCGCGGTGATTATGTTCATCAACCAACACTTTATAATTTATGTAGTGTTGATTACTATGAAAGAGCCTTTATTCATATACGTAAAAAATATAATAACGATGTACAGTTTGTTATTTTTTCTGATGATATAACTTGGTGTAAGCGTACATTTATTGGTGAAGATTTTATTTTTGTTGAGAGTAACACGGATGCTCATCAAGGAGAACCTTCAGATATATTTGATATGATGTATATGACTTTATGTAGTTCGAATATTGTTGCAAATTCTACCTTTTCATGGTGGGGTGCATGGCTTAATAGAAATCCTGATAAAACCGTTATAACACCTTCGTGGAGTTCAGGTTCATGGATCGGAACTGTTCATAGACGATCTGATCCAAGTACATTTTATAGTGCAGATGTAACTCAATCAGTAAATGGCTGGATACAAGTGTAGTGTCTCTATGGGTTCATCTAACATAATAGATTTAGGAATGCATCCACATGCGGATACATTTATTAGTCAAGATCAATATAACTTATCAGAACCGGTGTATCCATTGCAGTGTGTTTTAAATGAAGATACATCTGAAATAAGAGTTGGTGTTAACACTCAACCGGATGAAAGATATAGTTTATATAGCTATTCCTATACATCTGCAAATTCTGATTTTGCAAAAAATCACTGGATAAATTTTGCAAAAGAAGTTAGCAGAAAAATAAATTCAATTGAGTTTTTAAATGGTCGCTGGTACGGACCGACACAGACTAAGCTTGTTGAAATAGGATCTAACGATGGATTTTTAGCAAGCCAATTTAAAGAGTTAGGACATGATGTACTAGGTGTCGACCCTTCACATTACATGGCCAAGATTGCAGCAAAACGTGGAGTTGAGACCTGCTGTAAATATTTTACTTATGACACGAGTAGATATCTTGTAGAAACTTTTGGTAGAGCTGACTTAATAATTGCAAATAATGTTTTTAATCATTCAAATGATGTTGAAGACTTCATAAAGGGGGTAGTGCATTTATTAAAGGACGACGGTGTGTTCGTATTCGAGTTACCTTATTGGTATTGTACAATAAAAGATAAAACGTTTGACCAAATTTATCATGAACATGTAAATTATTTCACAGTTAAGTTTTCCTATGAGCTGCTTAAAAAGGTTGGATTTGAAATCATAGATGCTGAAGTTGTTGATTACCATGGTGGTTCTTTAAGAGTGTACGCCAAAAGAGCTGATGAAGTAATTTTACGAAATCATATAAAAGACATGGTCAGAATAGAAGAGGAGTTTGGTTTATTTGATAAAAATATGTACAAAGTCTTTATGCAAGACTTGTATAAAAGTAGAGCTTTACTGTTAAAAAATATATACGATATAAAATTGCGTGGGTATCCTATAGTTGGTGTTGGTGCTGCAGCTAAAGGCAACACCCTTTTGAATTTTTATAATCTAGATAACACAGTTTTAGATTACGTAACTGATATTTCTAAGCACAAACAAGGAAAATATACTCCGTTGACAAGAATACCAATCGTTAGTGATGAAATATTTGCTGAATATGATAAAGTATATGCTTTAATTTTGTCATGGAATATATCTGACATCCTAAAAGAGAATTTAAAAGATATGAACGATAAAATTGAATTTATACTTAGATGAAAATAAAAAACATTTATAAGACTGTAGAGGATCCTTTAGAGTTACATACAGATGAGAGAGGTTCAATTGTTGATATATTTTATAAGGGTAACATAGAGCATGTAGCTGTTATAACTTCAGAACCAAATGTACTTCGAGGAAATCACTATCATAAGGAAAGTACTCAACATATGCTAATGACAAAAGGATGTTTAGAATATTGGTATAAACCAGTTGACTCAGATGAGTCTGCTAAAATGGTAGTAGCAAAGGTGGGTGACATAATATCTACACCACCGAATGAAATTCATGCTCTTGTTATTAGACAACTCGGTAATCAATTTATTGTATTTAGTGAAGGAACTAGAGGAGGAAAGGAATATGAATCAGACACATTTAGAGTAGATTGTATTGTACCTCAAAATAAATTACCATGACAAAAAATATTTTTATTCATTACGCCTCCGGTCTGCGGCATGGATCTCTCGCCATACTTATTCCGGATCCTGAGGCAGAACATCATGATGGTCTTGATATCCTTTTATCTTCTATACAAGCTCTTAATGATGAAGAAATTAGAGTTTATTTCTTTTATGATGGAAATCATCAACACCGCTTTGACAAATATCTCAGTTTCTTAACACTCATACCCGTTAATAGTGATAGCTGGTCAGATGCAGTACCTAATATGAGAGTTAATGTCCAGCGATATTTTTTATATAGAAATTATATTGAAAGAAACATACACATGTTTAATTCAGATGATGCGTTTTTTCATTGTGATAGCGTAGACGTTGTTTTTCAAAAAAATATTTTTGATCAAATACAAGCTCAAGATAGTATTTTGTTTTTTACAGAATGTTCAGAGTTTACATTTACTAATTGTAGGTTCAATCGTAATTGGATGATACACTTACATAATGGCTTTACAGATCCTTTAGTACAAAATATAAAAAATAATAATATTGTATGTACAGGTACTATATATTTTGGTAATTTAAGTTTATTCATTGAATTTTTGTCCGCGTTTGCTTCATATCAATTAATTTGTATGTCAAATAATAATATTTTCAGAAAAAATAGACATGATAAAATGGGTGATGTTAATGACCAGGGAGTTATTAATAGTCTTATATATAATTACCCACAGCCATCATATACCATTATTAATAATGAAGCATTAGATTTAATATGTACTATGGCAACATTACCCTTAGCTAAACAACCGCATAAAATTGAAATAGTAGATAATTTAGTTACTGTTGACGGCAAAGCTCCCTGTGTATTACATCAGTATAATAGGTATGATTGTGATGAGGCTGGTATTAATTTAGTAAAATGGTTTAGTAACGAATAATGAAAACAATTTCACCAACTGCTTTTCTTCATTCATCTAGGTTTGATATTTTAGGTAAGTATATTTACGCCAAATTTTTGGATCAAAATATTGATTCTAATTTTGGATTAGATTTATATGCTGCACATCTTAAAGTTTGGAATAATTATACATACGGTGATGGAAAGGATGGGTTAGATATGTATATAGACACATTCAAGCAAATACTTGCTTCAGTAAAAGAGAATGGATTTGATCCACAACAATCTGTAGTACCAGTAAATCCTAAGGAGTTTAAATTAATGAATGGAGGACATAGAGTCGCAGCCTCTCTTTTATACAATAAAGAAGTTTCTTATCGATATGGCTCCTCCGTTGAGGGACAAACAGATGTATGTTATGAGTACTTTAAAAACAAAAAAGATTTTGTCAAAGAAGGGTTAGCAGAAAAATGGTGCGATGCAATAGCTTTTGAATATTGTAAATTAAAGCCAAATACGTATATAGTTACAATATTTCCTTCTGCACTAGGAAGTGCTCAAGAAACGCTGAATCATATTAATGCTGAAAAAATAATAAGGGATAACTCTGATGTTTTTTATAAAAAATCACTATATTTAGTAAATGATGGTCCGTTCTTTTTAATGAGACAAATGTATTTAGGAGAAGAGTGGGGCGGTAATTTCCAAAATAATTTTCCAGGTTTAAGAAGTAAAGCTAACTTATGTTTTCAAAAAGCTCAACACAGTCTCTCTAATGACCCAGTAGTTTGCTATGTCATTACAACAGATAAAAAATATACAAAAACTATAAAAGAAAAAATAAGAGAAATATACAAAATAGGTAATCACTCTATTCATATAAATGATACACAAGAGGAAACTATGAGATTAGCGAGGTGTGTACTTAATAACAATAGTATTCATTTTATGAATAATTGTCGTTCTGTTTATTATAAAAATTTTGAAAATTATATTCAGTATTTTAAAAACTACATAAAAGAAAATAATTTGAATTTGGAAGATTATTGTGTTACTGCGAGTTCAATTCTTTCGCGTTATGGATTAAGAGAGGGGAACGATTTAGATTATCTTCATACAGAAGAAAAACAAATTACAGGGCATACGAAAATACATAGTCACAATGAATATGGTAAGAATAGATATTTTACAACTTATGATGATATAATACATAATCCTTTTAATCATTTTTATTTTGAAGATGTTAAATACACCTCTTTAGGTGTAGTAAAAAAATTAAAAGAAAAAAGAGGTGAAGAAAAAGATGTTGTTGATATAAAGTTAATTGACACTCTTAAATATTTATCAAAATAAAATCTTGAAGACTTTAATCGTAACAGCAGCAGGGCTCTCAACTCGCTTTGAGAACCTTAAACCTAAGTGGATGCTTACTCACCCTAACGGGAACTGGATGATAGTTGAGTCATTAAAAAACTTAGACTTCTCTTCGGTATCACAAGTATACCTAGTCTTTCTTCGCGAACATATTGAAAAATACAAATGCCACGAAGCTATAAAAAAATGTTTACAGGAAATAGGTATTCAAGATAAAGCAAAAATAATAATCTTAAACAAAAAAACCCACAACCAACCTCATACTGTTTACGAAGCAATTAAGCAGGCCAACATTAAGGGTCAGGTCATAATCAAGGAAGTGGATAATAAGTTTTCTTATTCCATGACAGACGGAAACTTTATGTGTTATTACGACCTAAACAACACAACTTGCATTAACCCGTCTAACAAAAGCTACATCAAAATAAATAAAGATAATATTATTACAGACATAGTTGAAAAGAGAGTAGTTTCCTCAACTTTTGGTTGCGGTAGTTACTCGTTTGAATCCGCAGTCCAGTATATTAAATATTTTGAGAAAAAGGCAAACCAAAAGACTCTTTATTTATCTGACATTATTAAGGTAATGATACAAGATAACTTTATCTTTAAAGCGATAGAAGCTAAAAACTATGTAGACTGGGGCACTAAAGAAGATTGGTTTAAATATATTAGAAGCTATAAAACCTTATTTGTGGACATAGACGGAGTGTTGGTGAAAGGAGCGGGTGGCAAATACCTCAAGCCTTACTGGGGGGAAAGCAAAGGCATTCCAGAAAATATAGACTTTCTCTCAAGGATCCATCAAACCGGAAAAGTTCTTATCATCTTGACTACAGCTCGTCCAGAGTCTTTTAAAGAAAAAACGATAGAACAATTAAAACGCGAAAGTGTCCCTTATGATAAAATAATTTTCGATCTTCTCCACTGTAACAGAACCATCATTAACGACTACGGCTCCTCAAATCCCTATCCGACCTGCGACGCAGTAAATATCTCCCGAAACAGCAACGATCTAGAACGGTTCCTAAAGGACCTAGGTAAGTAAATGTTTTTAATCTCTCACAGAGGCAACCTTTACGGACCTGATCGCTCCTTTGAAAACACACCCACCCAAATATCTAAAACTTTAGAAATGGGTTATCATTGTGAAATAGATGTTTGGAAAAATTCCGATGGCTTCTTCTTAGGGCACGATGACCCCAAATACGAAATAAAAAAAGAATTCCTTAAGAATGAAAAGTTGTGGTGCCATGCAAAAAACCTATCTGCCCTAGAAAGCATGCTTTACCATGGAGTTCATTGCTTTTGGCATGAAACAGACAAATTTACAATAACTTCAAAAGGTTATATATGGACCTTCCCGGAAGAGGAGGTTACTAAGAATTCCGTAATAGTTCATAAAGGCTCAAGCTGGAAAGAAAAAAACTACGACTGCGCAGCTGTATGCACTGATTTTATATTATAAAACAATGAAAAGAATCAAAATAGCTTTATGCCTACAAGGTCTTTCTCAAGGGGCAAACGACAAAGGAGACTTGGTTCCCTATGAAGAAGGTTGTCCTACTATTAAAGAAAAAATCTTAGATATAAATGATGTTGATGTTTTTATGCATTCGTGGGGAACCAACGAAAAACACATCGAGTCTTTAAAAGATCTTTATTCTCCAATTTATTCAATTTTTGAGAACCAGATTTCCTTTCCTCCACCCGAGAATATCTCGTTACCTCCTCCGCAATCAGAAAATGAGTATAACCCTCAGCGCAAATACCACTATGTTAGTAGCCGCTGGTACTCCCATCAACAATCTTTGAACCTAAAGAGGCGGTACGAAGATGAAAATAAATTTAAATACGATTTTGTAATGGTAAGCCGCTTTGATTGCACTTACTTCACTCCCTTTAATTTTGAAAGCTATGATCCTCAATATTTCTACGCCTCAGATGATCATGGTGAACCCGATAAGGGATTTAACGATGTGTGGTTTTTTAGCAACTCCGAAGCTATGGATAAATTTTCCACGGTTTATGATAATTTAGATTTTTATATGAAGGAGACACAGGGTCAGTCTAGTCATGAAATATCTCGAGCGCATGTGGTTGCTATAGGCCTTGAAGACAAAATAAGATATGTGAAAAAACTTCCTGTGGATTATCAATTAAGTAGAAGAGTTTTATGAAGTTAGAAAAAGCTAAAGAATTCGCCGCGGAAAATTTTCGCGTAAGGTACGACACCTATGTTAAATACTGTATCGAACAAGTAACAGTCGAAGGAATGTGGCTAGAATTTGGGGTTTGCAGTGGCGCAACCTCTAGAGAAATTATAAAACTGATGCCGCCCCACCAAGCCCTTTATGGGTTCGATTGGTTCAAGGGCTTACCAGAAGACTGGGACGTGGGGAATAATGTCCACGTCAAAGGAACCATCTTCGACGGACAATATGACACTCCCCCAAAAATAGAAAGACTAGAAATAATTAATGGTTTATTTGAAGACACCTTACCAAACTTTATTAAAAACAAAGAAAGCAAAGTAGCGTTTTTACATGTGGATTGCGACCTGTACGGCTCCACAAAAACAATTTTCAAATATCTAAAGAACCACATCACCCCGGGAACTATCATAATTTTTGATGAAATATATAATTATCCAAACTATGAGGACCACGAGTACAAAGCTTTTATGGAATACGTGGAAGAACATAACATAAAATTTGAATGGATTGCTCGTGTAAGCGGAGATGGACAACAAGCGGCATGTAGAATATTATGAAAATTTACATTCCCACAAGCGATAACAGCAACCACATTCTTCCCGTTTTTGCCTACCTTCTTAACAAATATTGGGAAGACCATCCTCCTGTTTGTTTTTTGGGATTCTCTGAACCTTCCTGTCAATTATCTTCAGGATTCTCCTTTACGTCGATCGCCCCGACTCAAGAAGGAGGGATAGACGAATGGACTACATATTTAAATGACTTTTTCTCTTCCATAAACGATGAGCATTTTATCTTTGCTTGTGATGACCACTTTATAGTGCGCCAGGTTGATGTTGAGCTGTATAATTTGCTTTTGAAAGAACGTACCAACCCTAAAGTCGGCCGCATAGATCTCACTCCATCTTTTCAGTTAGCAGAAGAAAGGGAAGGTTGTACATCTATTTACAAAGAGGAACAGGGGTATAAAATAATCATATTAAGCCAAAGTTCCCCTCCCGGTAAATTCATATACAAGATCACAGGACAATGGTCGATATGGAATCGTAAATATTTTCTTCAAAATATGCCAAAACACTGGAACCCGGCTCAATGGGAAGTGATTGGAGGAAAGATGGCCGAAAATGATTGCTACGAAATCTTAGGAACCGCAGACAATTGGTGCGTAAAAAAAACCGAAGGACTAAGCGGCTCTCAATTCCCGGGGAAAATCAATATAGATAACTTAATGCCAGAAGACATACAGTATATAAAAACAAATAACCTTTATTCTCCCAAGATGCGTTTAGATTATGTAAACCATGATCCCCAGATTGACCTAAAAATTTTCGGTCACACACCCAAGATAAATGAAGTGTGAATATTTAATTCTGGGAGGAGGAGTAACTGGCTTATCTTTTGCTAATTTTGTTAAAGATGAAGATTGGATTCTTTTAGAAGGGATGGATGAAGTTGGAGGTTATTGTAAAACAATTCAAAAAGACGGATTCGTATGGGACTATTCAGGTCATTTTTTTCATTTTAACACAGAATTTATTAAAAAGTTTTTTCTATCCAAGATGGAAGACACCAAAATAAAAAAAGTTAAGAAAAAATCTTCCATTTATTACAACGGAAGAGTAATAGACTTTCCTTTTCAAAAAAATATCCATCAACTAGAGAGAGCTGAGTTTATTGATTGTCTCTATGATCTTGTAAACCGAAACAGTATAAAGCCTTCTAATTTTTTAGAGGTTCTTTATTCTAACTTCGGTCTATCAATAACCGAAAAATTTTTAAAACCGTATAACGAGAAGCTCTACAACTGCGATTTGTCTCACCTAGACGCAGATGCTATGGGTAGGTTTTTCCCTTACGCTGACACAAAAGAAATCATTTGCAATTTTAAAAAACAACAAGACACTAGCTATAACACTTCTTTTTTATACCCCGAAAAAGGATGTTACGAATTTATAAAAGCTTTACTTAAAAATATTGATAATAAAAAAATATTACTTAATTCACGCGCCGAAAGAATCAACCCTAATTCCAAGACAGTTTACTTGAAGGATGGTAGAGAAATAAAATACAATCACCTAATTTCCTCTATACCTTTTGATAAGCTTTTGGTTGTGTCTGGAACGACTCACGAAGCCTCAATTTATACTTCCAATAAAGTAGCTGTTTTTAATTTAGGATTCGATCTTCCCTCTACTGTTAAAGAAAGCTGGGTATATTTCCCCCAAAGGGATATTAGTTTTTACAGAGTAGGGTTTTATAACAATATTTTAGACAGCAAAAGAATGAGCTTGTACGTAGAGCTAGGAAAGGAGACTGGGGAAGAAGTTTCGAAAAGCAAATCTTTAAAGACGGTGCTTAAAGATTTAAACAAAGTCGGTATAGTAAAAAACCACAAGCTACTCGCTTCCCACTTTGTTGTTATGAACCCGGCTTACGTTCATATCACTTCTGCTTCTATAGGAGATTTTAAAACGCAAATCAAAAAACTTAACCTTAAAGATATTTATTCCATAGGAAGATATGGAGGATGGAAATATTGCTCAATAGAAGACAATGTACTCGAAGCTTTGGAGCTGTCTGAAAAATTAAAAAATTTATGACTCATAAATTAAAAGCTCCTGTATATGCTTCAACGAATGATAAACATTTAATATGTTTAAAGGTATTTGTAGAGCTATATAATATATTTTGGGAAGGACAGGATTTAAATATTTTAGGATACACAAAACCATCTTATTCTTTAGGTGAGTGTGTAACTTTTCATTCGATGGGACCGCAGCAGCCTCCTGAGAAGTGGTCGACTGGATTGTTTGAATTTTTTAACTCTATTGATGATGATGTTTTTCTTTATGGTGCAGAAGATATGGCTTTTTATGATCATACTAATTGCGTTTTAATTAATAATTTAATACAAATGATGAAGGAAGACTCTTCGATCGGTCGTATTAATTTGGTTGATTGTTGTGAGGACGATAAGTGTCATATAGAAAATAGTCCTTATTATAAGGTTAAATTTGTAGGAGATATGAAAGGCTGTTCTTTATATGAATTAGATCTGAGAAGCAAATATAAAATAACAGGGCAACTTTCTTTATGGAGTAAGCCTTTTCTTTTAAGGTATTTGTGTAAAGATCAATCACCTTGGGATTTTGAGCAGGAGGGTTCGGCAAAAGCTAAAAAAGATGACGAGTATAAAGTTTTGATGACATGGTGTGACGATGGTCATTTTCCAGTTACTAAAAGAGAACTTTTTCAAGCTGGTGATTGGGAGAATCAATCTTATTGGCATCATTTAGTATCTCCTTCTTTGCGAGATGAAATAAAAGAATGGAATGAAAAGGAAAAACATCTTATTAAATATTTTAGACCATAATGTATGAATATAAAGCAAAGCTACTGAGAGTTGTTGACGGAGATACGGTTGATATATTGATTGATTGTGGTTTTAGTACGTTTAAGAAAGAACGTGTTAGGTTATATGGTATTAACACACCTGAGACCCGGACACGAGATAAGGCTGAAAAAAAGAAAGGTCTGGCCGCGAAGGCTAGATTAAAAGAGCTGTTTAAGCAAAGTAAAAATAACGTTATCATAGAAACATATGTAGATAAAAGAGGGAAATATGGTAGGTTACTTGGTGTATTATTTAACAGTGTTGATTCAGATAGAAGTCTCAATCAAATTCTTATCGATGAAGGCCATGCCGTGGAATATTTTATCGGAAAGAACTAAATACTTATATGAAGCGCTTATTAATAATTTTAGGGTTGGTATTTGGATTTACTGTACAGGCTCAGGTTCCTCAACCTGCACCCAAACCGGATAAGCCAAAGAAGGAAAGACCAGAGAAGGGTGAAAAGAAATGGGATCCTGCAAAAGCTAAGGAGCGCTTTCAGGCAGCTTTTGATAAACGTAAGAAGGGTAGAGCAGACGCTAAGAAGCGCGGTCATAAAGTTCGTGATCGCAAGAAGGGTAGTGGCTTCGGCAAGCTCGTAAGAGATGATGCCAAGATCAAAGAGTTAAAAGAAGCTTTTGCAGCTGCTGTTAAGAAGGACCGTAAGGGGTTTGATAGGAAAGCATGGAAAGATGCCACAGACGACGAAAAGAAGGCTCTTAGAGAGAAGATGGCCGCCGGGAGAAAAGAATGGTATGAGAAGATGAAAACCCATCGCGAAGAGGTTGGTAAGCGCATAAAAGAGATTCGTGAGGAGTTTAAGAATAATCGTGACAAGGTGATCGATGGAAACGATCCAGGCGAATGAAAGGGTGATAGTCTTGTTATACGATATTATCGGCCTCATTACATTCCGCATAAAATAGCAGATAGGGCTTTAGAATCTACACCTGAGGTAAGTTGGGAAGTTCCAATACCTCAGAGCTTTAAAGGTACAATTATAATAAAGCAACCTGACAACAATTACATAATTAAAAGATAAATCAATTAGTTGCATATGATTAAAGTGATAGTATAATACTTGTGTGGGTAAGCATGTTTTTCACGATGACGGTAGTAAGGAGGGGTTTGGTACCCTCAAGCCTAGTAACAAACCTTCCAAGGATAAGACTAATAAAACATTTAATCAATTAGTTAAATCTTTATACAGGTCAACAGTCTTAGCACAGACTAAAGTCGAACAGCTTAATTATCAAAATTTCCTTAAAAATTATTTCGATGAGGATGGTAAGCCACATTTTTTTACCTTAAAGCTCCCGTCGAACGATGAAGATGGATCTCATACTGTAGATGTAGACGTACCACTACTAACACTCGCTCATAGTACACATCTTAATATTAAAGAACTTGAAATTGAGTTTGAAGTTGAGCTAGGTCATTTTGAAGACATAGAGGATGATGAGATTAGTGCAAAAGTAAGTTCAGTCAACGGAAAAAATATGGCTAAAATTACACTTAAGCTAGATGCCGCCGATCCACCTGAAGGAATTGCTAGAATTCGACAAGAATTAATAAAAATTTTGCCTTCTTAAGAGATTTTCTCGTTCGGATAATTAAATACTCTCGTTATGGCAGGAATCGCAGATCAATTTAAAGGACTCCCTATGTCCGACCTTATAGGGCAACCACTTATCGCGGCTCAAGCGGCGCAAGGACAATTATCCAATACCACTCAGCAGTTTATTAAAGACGTTGGGTTACAAGATACCGGTAATGGTAGTATGTCGGCTCGATCGGTTGATTTCGCATTTCATACACCAGTTACTAATACATACTTGTCCGCCGGTCCAAGCGGCCAAAAAGTTTCGGTAACGAATACAACATTAGAAAAAAATGATCTTCATGTTCCTTTATTGGCTATTGTAAATATTCCTAATTTATCAGTTAAGAGAGCGACAATAGATTTTTCTATGGAAGTGAAATCAGCCAGTAAAGCTACTACTTCATCTGATACTACAGGTAATATTAGTACTCAAGCGAAATACGCAGCATGGTGGTCACCTGTCACGTGTTCAATGAAGGCGTCAGTTACTACTAATAAGAAGTCTGAAAATGTAAGGACTACAGATAATTCTGCTAAGTATAATGTTCACGTTGAAGCAAGAGATGATGGAGCACCTGAAGGTTTAATGAAGGTGTTAGACATACTTGCTGCAGGTATCATACCATGTGGTACATCGAGCAGTGCACCGTTGACTGGTGGTCCTGGTGCACCACCGTAATTGTAGTTCGTTAATCTAATTAAATACCCCAGTACTTGTGTTGATAGTCTGGGGTATTTTCTTGTATTGCTGCCTCGTACCAAAGCTTATATTCATCTGGTTTGTAATGTTTCATGAGTTCAATCGATGGTGTTAGAATGTTGTTCATTGTATTAGTTAGTGGACTAGGTTCCCATCTCTTAGCGAGGGCAAACAATTGGTTTTGTTCATACATCTTACAGTTAACTAACACACAAAACTTTTTCAGCACATGTCGTCGTGGTGGTGGATTTATTCCAGTCTCCACTTTTCTCCAAATTTTTCTATCAAATTTTAGTAGTTTAGTTATTTTATTTGTATCCGAAAATCGTCGAACTCGTAGCTCTCTTAGATACTCGTTGAATTTCATTTTTTCTGTGTAAATATTTACATGTATAAATCACGTAGAGCGCGGTTCAGGACCCTGATAGACGAGCTTAACGATCTAGATGAGCGTGTGACGTTGATAGAAGAAGCTATTGGTATAAATATTTCCATGGCAACAAATGATCAATTAAACGCGCGCGACGAAGGCAATGTCGGAAACGTTGGAAACGTTGGAAACGTCGGAAACGTCGGAAACGTTGGCAATGTTGGTGTTGGCAGTACAGCCGCACCTGCTTCATCACCGTCTAGTCCGAAGTATAGAGGTAGCGTTGGCGCTGGAACTACTGCTCCAGGTAGTGTCGGTGCTGGAACTACTGCGCCAACAACAGAGACTCAGTCTTTGTGTCCACCCAACCCTAACGTTGGCAATGTCGGAAACGTTGGCAATGTCGGAAACGTTGGCAATGTCGGAAACGTCGGTGCTGGTACAGCAGCGCCTGCTTCATCACCGTCTAGTCCGAAGTATAAAGGTAACGTTGGTGGTAACGTTGGTGGTAACGTTGGTGGTAACGTTGGAATCGGTTCCACTTAAGAGTTAGCACACCACATAATATGCGTTAGAGAATTAAGTTCTCGACGTGCATTCTGTCTATACATATAATCTAATCAAATTTATACCCGAAATACTCGATGTCTTTTGAGTATTTTTCCGCAACGATTTGACGAGTTTCATCATCGTAATATTCGGTATAGTGTTTGTGTTTTGTTTTTGATTTCTTGTGGTGCACGAGTTTTTCTCGCGGGACCTCAATCGTATCGCAAAGTTTATTGAAGTCTTCTTGTAAATTCTCAAACCTACCAATAAAATCTACTAAAACATTATCATAATCATCACAAATCCACTGGTACTGAGGTTTAAAATGCAATTGTTTCAAAATAACATTATTAGATTTATAGTGTCGTATAAAACCTGAAAAATCATTCTGATCTCCTAGCAAAAAATTCTCAGCATCTTTTTTGTCATGATGCCGCGATTTTCCAGCAGAATTTAACCATCTAAATGCCGATACACATCGGTCCCACGGATTTCTCACAAACGTAAAACTAAATTGGTTTGTTGATTTTTTAATGTCTTTAAAATATTTGTAATTTTTCTTTCTAATGTTGTGTCCGACAAGTTGGAGAGGTATATTTGCACGTTGAATACTACCTCCCGCAACTTTTGGAACGTGAACAAAAATAGGTTTATCGAGAAGGTTGCTCATTTTTACTCTCCAAATTTATACCCGAAATACTCGATTCATTAAATTATTTATACTCTGCTTTTTTAGTTCCTCTCCAATCAGGAAACTCAGTTCTACCAAAACCTGGACCATATGCTGTGTGTAGGTGAACAGTGCTACCGTGTTTGACTATAACTGGTCCCCAGTCTTCGAACTTTAAGCCATGGATGTCCATTTCACTTACATTTGTATATACACCGTTAGAGATTAAGATATGATCATTATCACCAGCGTCCATACAGCGCTGCGCCATGTTAATTCCATGACCACTAACGTTAGGGTTATTATTGATATCTTTTACAGGTACAACAGGTCCGGTATAGAGACCATTTCTTAAT
>Ga0098058_1000234_pt1 | contig 18940 bp, 38 predicted proteins | sample 19_taG_FD_75061 | JGI IMG/M metagenome (GOLD analysis project Ga0098058, IMG submission 75061) | Marine viral communities from the Subarctic Pacific Ocean - 19_ETSP_OMZ_AT15317 metaG | ecosystem: Environmental > Aquatic > Marine > Oceanic | place: Pacific Ocean | collected 2015-01-19 | reverse complement strand
GGTCGGCCTGAAGATGTTCAGGGCTTCCTTCTGCAGACGCGCACGCTGGCCCGCAAGACGGATCAGCCGCTGCTGTTCCACAGGTGTGATTTTATGCGGATTGTTCATCAAGCCCGCCGTACACATTCAAACCGAGTTGTGTCGCCATCCGATCAAGTTCGGCGGCGGTGTCCTCAAGTTCCATCTGATCGATGTCGGTGTTGGCTGGGCGATGTTCGGCTGCTTTCATATGCAACCTGACAATCCCATGGTACTGATCCAAGATCAGCTTAGAACCAGGATTGTCCCGCGCGGCAACGTCAATGTGATGCTTCCACTCTCGGCAGAACCCATCGAGACCGCCGTGAAGATCCATTAACCTGTCGCAGATACTGACGACCTCGGCGTACTTGTCGCCGGCCTTCAGCATGATTTGGCTCGCCTGCACCATTAACTTCCGCTTGTCCTCATCGCTTTTATTGGACAAGACTTTCTTCTTCGCTTCCTCGTTCGCTGCCTTGTTGTCGGCTCGGATCTTGCCGCAAGTTCGACAATACTGCCGAAATGTGTCACCAGCGCGGCGATGAATCACCCGCTTGCAACCGTTACACTTTCGCTTTGCGATCGTTTCGGACATAGATCACCCAGAAGAAAGGGCTCCCAGCCGACCCGTCGTGAGGTAGGCCGACTGGGAGTGTTCACCTGACTTAGCTGTACAGGAGATTCAGGAAGACGCGACCTACCGCGTCTGCCGCTACCGTTCCCATCGCTCGACCAACGTCGTTGTCAGTCGGAGGCGAGGAGGCGTCAGCAACTTCACCAGAAGCCGCTGCGGCGATAATTGTGTCTGCCGTGAGACCACTGCCGCTGTCCGTGCCCTTGGTGGGGCCTTTTTGGACGATCCAGAACCACGAACCGGCGGGGACGCCAGCTGCGGGCAAATACTCATCGACCATCCCGGCGGGTTGATCGGTGGCCGCGGCGTAATCGTCAACCTCAAGACCGAACGAACCGGCCTCGTAGGTCACCAGAAGCGACGGCAATAGCGCGGTCGCGTCCGTGTTCTTGACCAAACGACAAGTCACCTTCATGTTGCTCGTGCGAGGCTTGACGCCTTGCTGCGACCAGTCCACGTCAGGAAACTCTTTAACCAAACCTTCGGCCCCTGTGGGGATCGAGGTCCAAGAGACACCGCGCCTCATGAGACCCATGCCTGCTCCAGCCATGACTCACTCTCTTTCTTGAAAATTGGAACACATGAAGTCGTTGGGGTTCACCCTCTACCGACCCATGCTCTTACGCTTCTAGCGCCCATGTGCCGATGATATTCTTGATGTACCAGCCATCAGAACCATCACCGACAATCTCGATCGCATCGCCAGCAACGTCAGTCGCAGCGGTGTTGATCGCATCTTTATCATCTGTGCCCGCAAAGGCGTTCCCAATGATCTTGTCCGAGGCGTTTGGTGAGATCGAGCAACCCGTTGTTGCACTCACCGTCGCCACGATAAACGTGGCCTTGAACCCGGAGATCGTGGCTGGCAACGTGAACGTCAAGTCCACGGCGCCCGCGATGAACGTCTTGCCGCTATCCGCCGCCACAAGGGTGTAGTCGGCGGTTTTGGTTTCGACGATGTCGGTCGGAGCTTCGATCAAGTCTTTGATGTCGGCGGCTGCTGACCGTGAGGCCAATGCCGCTTCTAGGCGGGGATTTGTTCCCGCACTGAACGTACCCATAACTCGTTCTCTCTTTCAGGTTGACGGAACGGCTTATGCGTACTCTTTGAGCAACGCGAAATACTTCGGCTGGTAACGGGCGTTACCGAAGAAGCCTGCCTTGAACAAAGTCGCATCCGATTTGATGTCGTAAGTCGGACCACGAACACCAAACAGCACGCTATCCCAGGAGCACAGCTCCATCTGGTGGATGTTGATGCCGTAGACTTCCGTCGCCGGAACGTCGAACTCGTACTTCACCATGACGCCGTCTTGATTGAGCGTGTCAGGGAAGCCAAGATCCCGTGCTTCGGGGTGCGGAATGATGTTGCGGAACTTGGTCTCGTGATAGTCTTGGAAACCGTTGAACTTGTTTCCGCCCATCATGTAGAGCGTCGGTCGCCCTGTTTGGCCACCGTTCTTGGTGAGCCAAGTGGTCGTTCTGCGGAGGATCTTCCCGCAGTTGTCTTCCCAGTTGGTCGTCGATCCCCAGTTCGTCGAGGTCGTGTTGACCAAAACCGGCGACATGAAGTCGTACTCGGCGTCACCTTTGCCGTCAGGCCAGTCAGTGGCGACTGCGGCGTTGGGGCTCGTGCTGAGATCGCTCGACCAGGAGCCACCCTCATTGGCAAGCGCCGTTGAGTGGCCGCCATAAGTGTCGCTCGGCTGAGCAACCAAGTCGGCAGCAACCACAGTGCCTTCACCAAGGAAGGACTGGAGACCGTGGAGGCGATTGCCGTTCCCGGTGCCGTAACCGTCGATGTACAGTTCGCCGTGGAAGTTGTCGTCGAGCGACTGCTTCAGGTTCGGGATGATCCGACCGTAGCGCTTGATGATGGCAACATTGCCCTTATTCATCAGGCGGTTCTTCTCGTCCATCTTGTCGGTGGCAACGTAGCCACGGACATCGACGGTGAGTTGACGGTACAGATCGTGCTCGTCGAACGAGTATTCACCACTCGCCCCGTGAGCCTGAACTGGCGGTTGGGAATGCTGAACATTCCAATACACTGCATCGCCGTTTTCGTTGTACGCGATTCGCCCGTGTTGAGCGAGAAGGCGCAAGAACAGTCGGCGCCGGATGGTCAAATCAGCCGCACCGCTGAAATACTTGCGTGCGGTTGTGTTGACGACTGAAAGTGCCTCTGACATAACTAAGCTCCGTGTTACAAGTTACAAACTTGAAAGGCGCCTCTTGGTTTAACTTAAGCCGTTCGCTTTTGCTTCTTCTTGAAGCATCCGCTCAAAGCTGATCTCTTCAGTTGCTGCATTCGCTGCTTCAGCAACCTTCCGGTTTGAGACTGGCTGAGGAGGTTCCGCGGATCGCCGCTTCGCTTCCTTAGCAAACTCTTCCTTGAGCCGACTCTTCTTATTTGGCTCAGGGACCGCGGCAGGAGGCGGCGTTGCGTCCGCTGCTGCCGGTTGCGGTGGATCTGGCGAAGCTGCTGGAGCCTGCCAGTTGTCCATCGCATATTGATTCATCACCTCTTCCGTTGGGTTTTCGACCCCCAGGCGACGGGCAAATTGAGCGCCCTGTTCTCGCAGCTGAGCGAATCGTTGCCCTGATTCGGTCAGTTGCGGATTCCCCTGGGCGTCTTGCACCATTTCCCCGTCTTCGTGGGCGTATAGGTGTTTGACGTTGTCAACGAGAAACGCCTGCACAGTGTTCTCGGCATGGGCATAAGCATCTCGCTGCTGCATGTACCCGCCGACGTTCTTATTGATTCGCTCGTCCAAGTCGCCCAATCGCCCCTCGATCGCTTTCTCTACGATCTGAGATACGAGGTCTGGGAAATCGTTGACGATTCGCTGGCTCTGCTGGGCTTCCCACTGCTTCGCCGCAGTGTATTTGCGGGCGATGTCCTGGTTAATGAACTTAGGCGCCGACTCTGACAGCTCGAAGGTGTTTGAGGATGGGTTGTACTCAACGTACTGGCCCCATTGCTCGTCGAACTCAGGCCGATTGCCCCACTCGGGGAGGATTGGTTCTGGTTCCTTGGCCGCCTCAGCCTTGGCCGCGTCTTCACGCTGCTTCTGCCACTCGATGAAGTCTGGATTCGCCTTTAGTGCCCCGTATTCCTCGCGCTCGACTTCGTACCCTTGAGCAAGTTGCTGCTGGTACGAGGCGTGAGTTTCCAGTTGCCGCACCCAATCCTGATCCGTCTCGATGCCTTCAGTGTTGAAACCACGCTCGCGAGCTTCGTCGAGAATCGGGGTGCCAGGTTCAGGGGGCGCCGGCGGAGTTACGGGTTCGCTTGTTGCAGCCGCCCCGTCATTGGTAGGCGGATCGACGGGCGCAGGAGCACCCTCCGCCTCTTGAGCAGCTTGCTTAAACAGGTCTGATGGGAGTTGATCGTCCATTTTTACCTCGGGTTGCACATTGGATACGCGGAGGTTGACCTGAAAAAGAAAGTGCTTCAAGTAAACGTCAAGCTCTTGCGTTGATGTTCCAGAACATAATAGAATGCTCGCGGATAAGACGGATCTGTCAGATGAAGGGGAGAATATGTCTAAGCTGTTGAACGAGTCGCCGTTCCTCCTTAGTGAGCATGGAACGCTCAAATACGACACGCTGTCCAAGTGGTCGGCCACAGGACTTCGCTCAGGGATCAATAAGAAGGGGCCAGTGGTGAAGCTGGAGACGTGCCGGCTACCTACTGGGAAAGCCACAAGCCTCGCCGCGATCCGGCGGTTCGAGGAGGCGCTCAATCTAGAGGGCTGCTAAAAAAGGGCTTGCAAATTACTTTCGGCACTGATATGAATACTTGCTACGAGTTTTCGGTATCAGTTTGACCCCTAGAGAGAGCAGAGTCATGAGCGGAGTGAAAAAGGGCAAGTCAGGCCCCACATCTGGCAAAGCCGTCCAGAACGTCAAGGGCGGAGACAAGATCGGTCAGAAATCGACCAAGAAGTAAGAACGCCCACAGGGGGAATCGCCATTCCCCCGCGGGCTGACCGCGTTCCCCTTGAGCTAGGAAGGGTACTAATGGCTACTGCAAATCTACGGAAGTGCCAAGGAAAGTGCAACCGCTTCTATCCACCAACTGAAGAATACTTCGCCTCAGAAGATTCTCCTCTATGCCGCACTTGCACAGTTGGCTGGAAATCTACAACGGAAACCCCGTTCGGCCAGCTACACCGGACATCAGACCCGCCCCGCTGTAATCGCCGCAAAACGCTAGAGGCCCTGCCGCCCCCAGACCTGGAACGCGGCCCCAGGATCTTCCAGTACATGCGGGTTTCAACCAACAAGCAGGTTGAATCTGGACTAGGGCTCGACGCTCAGCAGGCCGCCATCACCCCGTTCGCGCAGAAGATCAGCGTGGACCACAACGTCAAAGATGGTGAGCGATTCGTTGAGGAAGGCGTCTCCGCTGCGAAGGTGCCGTTCATTAACCGCCCCCGAGGCCGAGTGCTCAACTCGATGCTCAAAGAGGGCGACCATGTTGTCTTCGCTGTCCACGACAGAGCATTCCGCGACCTCAACGACTTCACGACCACCAAGGCCCTCTGGGATAGCCGCGGCATCAAGATGCACTTCGCTAACCTGAACATCGATGGCGCCTCGCCGGTTGGTGAGATGGTGCTGAGTATCATGATGGTCGTCGCCCAGTGGGAGAGTAAGTGCATTGCCGAGCGAACTACCGCTGCCAGGGAAACCGCCAGGGCGGGTGGATGGTGGGTAGGCAAACCGCCGCTGGGTTTCAAGGCTGTTCGCGACCAAGCCAGCCGGAAGAGACGACTAAGGCTCGATCACTACCTCGCTCCGTGGATGCGACTGGCTGGTTTCTACCGCCGGCACGGAATGGGCTGGCCTGGGATCTCTGACGCTTTCGAGGTACTTCACGCTCGGCGCGAGAACAGGGCGCCGATCCGCCGCGAACACCACACGGGTCGCGGCAGGTACTTTACCCCCAAGCGATGTGAGGCACTGTACAGGAACCTAATGAAGCACCACTACAAGACCGAGGAGCCTGTGAAGGGGAAAATGACATGTGTGGGGCGTGAGCTAACAATTCTTTACACTTCCGCCTTTATTACAAACAACACGATCGCAACCAAGTATCCAATCAAGTAAAGGAGTTCCGATGGCTAGTTTCAATCGAGTTATTCTTGTCGGCAACGTCACCCGAGACATAGAGCTGAAGTACACCCAAGGCGGGACTGCGGTCACCAACCTGGGCTTGGCCGTCAACGACCGGAAGAAGGACAGCAATGGGCAGTGGGTTGAGGAGACCACGTTCGTTGACGTGACGCTCTGGGGCCGCACAGCAGAAGTGGCTGGAGAGTATTTGCAGAAGGGATCCAGCTGCCTCGTCGAAGGTCGGCTCAAGCTCGACAAGTGGGAGAAGGATGGGCAGAAGCACCAGAAGCTCTGTGTCATCGGAGAGCGGATGCAGATGCTCGACAAGAAGGGCGGAGGCAACGGTGGTAGGGGGAACTCCCAGTATTCCCAGCCCGTCGCCCAGGGAAACAACCAAGGCAACCAGCAACCCCAATTCGACTCGAACCCATTTTAAGGACTAGACCATGGCCATGTGGCTAACAAAGAAAGAACGGCGAATCTTCAATGACAAGGGCACTCACATTCTCGACTGCCCCGATAAGGGGTTTGCTGACAAGATTGTCGCGGCCCACAACGCGGAGGAGGAGATCCACGCGAAGGAGTGCGCGTGCCTGCTCAATATGAATGAACGGATCAAGGTTGATCTGGGGCCGCCAGATCCGATCGCCTACACCGTCACCAACAGCACGAGGAATACGGCAGTGCTTGAAGGTGGGTGCCAGTCGCAACCTACTGAGAAGGCTGATGTGCCGGGCCCCAACCGCCGGCCACCTAAGAAGAAAGCCACCCGAAAGAAGAGAGGAAAAAAGCAATGACCGGCACACCCGTTGAATCTGAGGCAACACGAATGGAACAGGAGGCGCTCGATGCTATCGCTGAGGCGGCCATGCTGCGCGAGCGACTGCGGATTGTGAAGAAGCTGGTTGAAGATTCGGAAGAATGCCCCATCTGCACCGCTATCTGCCTTATCCTCCTCGGGGACGATCCAACATAACGGGACAGCACGATGCTCCTCCTCCTATTCGCGATAATCCCTCACGACCTGATCGCTGAGGATCACTTTGACCGGATAGAGTTGAATCACCTGCACGAGACAGAGCGAGCAACCATCGTCCTTGACCAATACATCTTCTGGCACGATGGCCATGTGCAGGCATGGTTCATCGTGCTGCCCAAACGGAAGCAGCTCCCTGACCTGGACGAGGAGGAGCAGGTCGAGTGGCGAGCGGCGGAGGCTAAGTTCAAGGAGGCGTGGATCGAGAAGAGGAAGCAGGAGTTTGTGCGGAAGTGGAAGGGCATCCGGCCACTCAAGCAAATCTTATTCAACTGGCACCCGCCAAAACCACCTGCCTACAACCCGCCCTTCCGCGGCAAGCTACCTGATCGCGCGAGGGGTAAATGGCAGCTCGTGTTCCATAAGGACGGTATCCTACGGAGGATCACAGCGGACGCCTTCATGGAGACATGGACGATCGGGGTGGACCCAGAGGTGATGGACAGAGAGAAGTTCAAGATCAGTGAGCGGCGGGGGCTGACTGGTGAACCTAGATAGGACTCAGCCATGATTGTCGCCGTACTCGAGCAAGGCCCCTGGGATGGACTGAAGATCGAGTTCCCAGACGCCGATTCCATGCCGGCGGTTGTGACTTTCGGGATGGCTGGCGAGGCTGCGTATGTGACCTACGAGTATGCGTGGGCTGGAGAGGAGGGGCTGGACGTGGAGGGCGATGAATGGAAGGGCAGAACTGAAGTCACGGACAGATACCTTTACCAGGGTGTAATCGAGGTCAATAAGTATGCATAACAGACTGAAGGATGTTACCGGCAAGAGATTTGGCAAGCTCCTTGCCGTCAAGTTTACCAGCGGAACAGCCGCCTCTCGCGGGTATTGGCTATGTAAATGTGATTGCGGCACTCAGAAGAAGATAACGGGCGGAAACCTGCGGTCAGGCAGGGTAAAGTCGTGTGGCTGCCTGAATTCAGAGGTTTCTTCTCTGAGATACCAGACAGTGAATTTAAGCCACGGCAAGACAGGGACGCCGGAATTTTCAGCGTGGCTCATGATGAAGAGTCGTTGCTCTAACGCCAATAATCACGCATACCACCACTACGGCGGTCGCGGAATCACTGTCTGCGACCGCTGGGCTAAATTTGAGGCGTTTCTCGACGACATGGGGCCAAGGCCAACGCCAGCTCATTCGATCGACCGCATTAACAATGACGGCAGCTATGAACCGGGAAACTGCAGATGGGCTACGAGAAAGGAGCAGGCGAATAATCGCCGTACAAACCGGACGCTTTCGATGTTCGGCACTTCACTCACCGTCTCCGAGTGGATTGACACGGGGATTTGCGTGACAGGGAAAAACACGCTCCGGTCACGACTGGCGGGTGGATGGGCACCGCAATTAGCACTACTGAAACCAGTGGCAAAGGAGCAACTATGAGCGGATTGAATGAGTATGACGCGGACGTGAACGAGAAACTGGATGTCATCGTGAAGCTGATCGAGTCGTTCGTGATTGCAGGTTCATTCGATGATCTCAACACTTGGCTCCAGGCATTCAGAGTGGATGACATGGCCCCAGACGTGCTTATCGGCGCCCTCACAACCACGCTCCCAGTCAAGGCTGAACTCCCATTCAGGAAGCGGTTCTATCACAATGTCGTTAACTCGTTCGAGCAACGCGGCGTGCCAGTCGAAATAGTGGAGGAATTGAAATGATATTGAACATCGTGCGAGGCGATGGCAAACAAGACACCCGCGTGCGGGACACCTGGGGGCGGTCTTGGTATTTGGAGGACATCCACCCCGCCGAGGTGCGGGAGATCGGAAGTAAGCTCAAGGTGTGGGAACTTAGGTCGGATACCGATGTCGAGTGCAACGCTTGGCAAGTGGACGACGCCATCTGGCAAGTCGAATGCGTTATCACGATGGGCGACGGGCAGATCGCTACTGCCCGTGGTCAGATTGAAGAAGCTGGCTGCGAAGAGACCTTAAGCGATCGCGAGGTTGCCGTCATGGACATCAACCGCCGAGAGCTCCTGGCCGAACGCGCCAGAGAGATCGACGATCCCTGGAATGCGGTTGGTGCTCGCGACATGAGCGAGTGGAATCCGTATTTCAAGCTACCTGCCCCAGACCTTCAAGAGGTGCCGAAATGAACATCGACCTGGAAGTAGCCCTAGTCGAACGCTTCCCGCAGATCTTCCGCGACTACAATGCCCCGCCAGCAGAGTCATGCATGGCGTTCGGGTTCGAGTGCGACGATGGCTGGTACGAACTACTCGGCCAGACGTGCGAGAAGATTATGGCCACTGACCCACCAGAGAAATTCAGGGCTGCGGCGGTTAAGGAGAAGCTTGGCGGGCTCCGGTTCTATGTCTCTGGCTCAACCGATGAGATCGACACTATAATCACGGCCGCCGAGAACACCTCATTCAAGGTCTGCGAATTATGCGGCGACCTCGCCCATGAGGCTGGACACAAGACCATTTGCGCTAGTTGCAGGGGATGACATGAAAGTCATTGTTTCATTCGGAGGCGGGGTGAACTCATCCGCGATGTTAGTCGGCATGAAGGAGAAGCAGGTCTACCCCGACGCGATCCTGTTTGCCGATACGGGAGGCGAGAAGCCTGAAACTTACTCGCATATAGAACGCATGGGGAAGTGGCTGAAAGACAATGACATGCCAGAGGTTGTCATTGTCAGCGAAAAGAAGACTCTCGAGGATGACTGCGCCGAACGAGAGACGCTCCCAGGAAAGGCGTTCGGTTTTGGGTCTTGTTCCGAACACTTCAAAGTGCGACCGCAACGGAGGTGGCTAAAGGCCCAGGGCATTAAGGAAGTAATGTGGTGCGTTGGCATTCACGCAGGCGAGGAGAGACGCGCGTGGCGAGTATTAAACCAGAGAGCTGATGTTCAGTTCCCGCTCCTCAACTGGGGCTGGGATCAGGATGACTGCCTCGCCGCGCTGGATCGGGCAGACATTCCGCACCCAGTCAAGTCGGCCTGCTTCTACTGACCGGCGATGAGAAAGCCGGAAGTTATCCAGCTAAGCAAAACGCACCCAGAGCTGTTCCAGCGAGCGGTTGAAATGGAACAGGCGGCTAATGAGGCAGGGAACTTGAGTGTAGTTAAGGGACTCGGCAGGCACTGGTCGTGGGAGAAGCTAGTTGCCGCCGACGCCGCCCAACTGAAGCTGTTCCCAGAAGATGATTTACCCATGTGTGATAATTGCGTGGATTGGTAACATGAACCCAGACACCCCCATCCCCGAGCCATTCGACTTCGACGAGTTCCTGCTGGAAATGCGGCTCGTCCAGGCGGCGTTCGATGAGCAGACCCGCGCAGGGAACTTGAAACAACTCGCAACGCTTGAGAAGGCCGGTCGCATCGTCTACCCAGGAACCATCAAATGAAACTACACTTCCATTCCGCCGTTTCCGCCTTCGCTAAGAACACCGTGGGCACAAACATCCGCGGGCACAATGTTCAGGCCGTCGAGTTTGCCATGCTCAACGCCGGCCACGAGGACTCGCTCTATTGCCTCACCGCGTTCCTGGGGGATGAACTGGAGGATGGCGATGCCGATGAGATTGTCGTGTTCGGGGACGGCCAGATGGTGGCGAACTACACAACTCGCGATCCGCAGAAACTGATGAGACGACTACTGGGGCTGGAGCAAATGCCTGGAGACGACTGGGTGCTGCATAACGACTGCATAGGAGAATACGATGACTGACACTATCACCGACACGCATATCCGCTGGCTCATCCGCCGCGACCTCGACGAAGTCATGCCCATCGACAAGATGTCCTACCCCGTCGCCTGGACGCTAAGTGAATTCCACGAGCAACTGCGGAAGCGAGCTTGCATCGCCCTGGTTGCTGAGCGAGGGGATAAGGTCGCAGGGTTCGTCATCTACGAACTCCACAGCAAGAACATGACCATCATCTCGCTCGGCGTCCACCCAATCCACCGGAGAACAGGGGTAGCCACAGCCATCATCGACAAGCTAAAATCGAAGCTGGACGAGAAGCGGCGGAAGACACTGGTCAGTCTACTCAACGAGCGGAACCTCGATGGCCAGCTGTTCCTGAAGGAGAAGGGGTTCGAGGCAGTCAAGGTCCATCCTCGGGAGTACGAGGACGGCAGCGCCGCTTACGAATTCAGATATGAGGTGAGTGATGGATAGGAGACAGATGATCGCGGCAGTGCTGGCGAGTCCGCTAGTGGGGCTACTGGAGGAGGATGCCGTTCAGGGTAGCTTCCAGTCTCGCAACCTTGCAGCCGGGCAGTGGCCGATGAAGAACGGCGAGAGCTTCACGGACGGCAATGGCTGGGCATGGGTGTACAACACAGCCTTCGACATCAGCCTCAATAAGCAGCGACACGGTATAGTCTGTGTCGAGCATCAGATTGCCGATTATTGGACACAGGATGAGCCGGCATCGCGAGTTGAGGTAGCGTCACATGGCTGGTGGATATCCGATTTTCAGTTGAGACATGGAGCAAGTGACACATAGGAAACCTCGTGCGACGAGGACTTCGCGGCGGCCCCTGGGAGACTAGGGGCCGCTTTTTAGGCTTCCCGAAATCTGCTTCGGGAACATCACGCAACCACTGGATTCTAGGGAGACTGACATGGGTATGGCGGAAACACCTGCGCAGAAACTGAAGCAGGAATGTGAACAGACTATCGCGGCGATTGAGGCCCACTGGAGATTTGAGGAAGTTCAAAGGCTTGCCGCTGACGGATGGCAAAACACCTCGACGCCAAACTGGGTTGGCCGCTACCGACCTAAGCCCAAACCGCACGAATGCTCCTGCCCCCTACACAACCCCCAACCAAAGGCAACTACCATGGACAACACAAAGGCACTAACAGCCTGCGAACTCAAGCAAATCATCCCACTACTAGATGCACTCAGCGGCATCGACTGTGACGACCTCGAAATAACCGCACCAGTTGAAATTAGGCGGGAGGGAAAGCAAGTCGCAATCCTCAGACCCCTCGATGCCGACTTCCCGCTCTGGTGCATCGACCAGGAGCTGATCGGATGAAACCACAAACCACCGCAATAGAGCGAATGCGAGCTCTGGATGTCGAGGGAGGGAAACTCGCGGAGGAGGTGTACGACGAAAAGGAAGCGATCAGAAAGGCGCTCCCGGTTGGGGCTGGCGAGAAGGCCCGTGTCGCCAAACTCAGCGGCGGCCAGGTTGTTGTCGTCATCTTCTCGCACCCCTACAACGTAGTCGTAGTCACTGAACTAGAGGAGTTCCCAGAATGACAATCCACTTCTTCGGAGACTCCAACGTCTTCGGCAAAAACTCAACCCCAGCCAGCTGGTATCTCCAGTCCAGCCACCCAGACTCGGTCGAAACACACGCCACACAGAATCACGCCGAGAACGGCGCTAAACTGCCGGCGATCCAGGCACAGATCCAGGCCGCCACATTCGCAGCTGGAGATCAAGCTGTTATCGGAGGCGGGGTTAATGATCTCGCACTCGGGAAGACCCCCGCGGAAGTAGACGCGAGGATGTCCAGGGCAATCGCCTCGCTCCCGGCTGGTATCGACTTCGTCATCCTGCCCGTGTTCCCGTGCATTACCTACGCCAGCGATATCCTAGCGACAAACGCACTCCTGGCTGCACATCACGAATTCCTCAATGTGACTTACGACGATCTGAGGAATCCAGACCACAGCCTGAGCACCTTCTACGGCCAGCCTGACGGCCTGCATCTCACGCCGGCAGGGCAACGGAGTGTGGCAATCGAGGCAATGGCGGCACTTGGCCACCTCCACCACTACGCCGACTGGACGCACAGCAGACCCGGAAGACTCCACATTGGCAACCCCGGCGATTGGCTCGAGAAGCGATGGGAGGTGTGGCCGAAACCAATTGCCATCACAGGCGACGGCGCACACCAGTCAGGCTACACCGGCGCCCTGGCTTGCGTACCGACACAATCTGACTTCACGCTCCAGGCCGAAATCAGCCTACCCAGGGACAATCCCCAATCCTTCTTCTCGTTCGTCACCGAGGCCACACACGAAGAATGGATCCAGTCTGGGTTTAACTTCATGAATGGGGAGTCATTCCGAATTGCACACTGGAAGTCAGGCGTACACACTAACGACCTGGCAACACCTGAAACAGACTACGCATTTGACGTAGCCGCCATCTATCACGGGCTCGTTCGGTTCCCTCTAACGCTCACCCACTACCAAGGCGTGGTCCACCTGTTCGTCAACGGCGAAAAACTGCACATGTCCGCTACCGTCCCCCTGGGGCTGCCCGGCGACCGTGCCGGGTTCTGGATGAGAGACTGCTACCTGCACAAGCTCTCGATCGAGGATGCGGTGCTGAAACCTACTAACGCCTGAAGGAGACACCCCATGGAAGTTGAAATCTCGCTCAATGACGACACCCGCATCTGTGATGAATGCGGAGAACACGTCCAGGTGCTCGTCAGGATCGGGGGCGGGCTGCCTGGAGTTGACATCTGCGGACTCTGCCTCGCAAAAGCACTCGGAATGGCCGTCGAAGCAGGTTTCGCAGCCAGTCGTACTCCTAGGGCGCAGGATCGATAATCGGCCCCCTCGATTACTGGAAATCTGAAAACCCCCCTCCGGCCAAAATACCCCCAAATCAGCACTTCTGGACACGATATGGACGGAAAAGACAACCATTCACGCTTCCTTAAGCACCTCTCCAGCTCCCATAAAGCCGTCTACACCATCGCAAACTGGCTCCTCTCCCGCGGATATTGCGTACAAATACCACCCTCCACCACCGCCCCAACACACAAACAATGGGCGAAACACGCAGATAATGGCGATATCTACGCAAACGGAGACCGGATCGAAGTCAAACAACTCTCCGCCGAGTTCACTAACCAACACGACTGGCCCTTCAAAAATAAGTTCATCGTCTGCGCAAAACACGCCTGGAATGCCGCAATTCCCAAGCCTAGAGCCTTTTTCTACCTCAATAAGCACGCCACACACCTCGCCATCGCATACGGCCATCACCACACCCAATGGAACACCGAGACACGCACCGACGCACGGTACAATAACGTCTCCCAGCAGTTCCTCTTCTCTCCGATCCATCTGATCGACTGGCGAATGCTCACCACCCCCTGAGAGGCCCCCAGAGCCGTTTTAACGCGAAAAAAATAATCAGGGCTCAGATATCGAATATCGGGAGCTGGGGCGTTAGGGGCGAAGACAGGGGTGCTGAGCGGGATATGGCCAAGTCTATGGCTGTGATAGTGACTGAGGGCAAAACTGCGAAAAATTTACGGGGTTGTAGATACAATTGGGCCGGCAGACCTTCGGCGGCCCCGGCCCCCATTAAAGTCAAAGACTAAGTCCTTTAGTGTCAACAGGTTAGGAATGCTGTTTGTCTTATTCGTTTCGATTGAGCCCCTAAAACCCCATGTTTCATACCATCTTCACTACGCTCAGTCACGTCTCTCCCTCTCTCCTCCTCTACTCAGCTGAGGTGGGGTCTTTGCCTCTGCATTGTTGGGCGGTGATGTTCTGATATTCCTGAGCCAGGCAGGAGCCAGGCAGGGTTCTCGGTTTTATTTCTGGATTGTGCGGAACCTTTACCTGCCTCTGTGGTTTGTTGGACTGTACACCACAACCCCTCACGGAGACAAACAATGCTCACCGAACGAGACGTATACGTTGACATCCTGCGAGCCGCGCTTGCCACTGCGATTGAGTCCGGCGAGCAGTCATTCTGCATTTTGCACAATCGATTCGCGAGCAGAGGCACTGAAACCTGGGCGACAGAGGAGGATATCTGCAATGCGTTTGACGATGTCCTTCGCGGAGACGGCCGCCCCGAGTTGTTCGATTGTGAGGAACTAACGGCGGGCGAAGAGGAACGTGGACCAAACGCCTCTTGGCTGTTGACCTACGGCGGCGCCCAAATTGTCGTCCTTGTGCCAATTCGCGACCAACCGCCCGAGGATTGCCCACCCTGTCCGCGCTGTGGCGGCGAAGTATTTACGGCGCCGCGTGGACTCCCTACCCTTTGTCATGATTGCGAGGTGAACTATGTCTAAAACTACTCAAATTCACCGCAATCTACATCGCAAAGATGCCAAATGGTACGCGGTTGTCACCGATGGGACCGTGGATGAATACGTGAGGGGTGCCCGCTGTCAAGGCGTCGCGCTCAAGTCATGCACGCCTTCTCAACGCCAGTTTATCTTGGAGCGCAAACGGCGCGTTTCACAATGGCTTCGGTGCGCATCGTGGGCGCCAGTTGACCCGCTAGGCGCAGTGCCAGATGGTTTTGTTCGGTGCGAAAGCGACCCCAAGAAAGCTGACGGTTTCACTGTTGACGGTCGGCGCGTAGTCTCAGCTGCAGAGTGTTTGCTGATCGACAGTGGGTTCTACGTCCGGGCGCCAGTTTTCCGATAGGCAAACCCAAGCTACTGGCGCCCGTGCAAAGCGGGCGCCTATGGTGTGCGTTTCCCTACCTTCTTTTGTTGGAGCTACTACTATGTCAACGACACTGCTAAACGACTTCCACAACTCGTCTTGTACTGTTCGCGCAACCGTCGACGTGGACTCAGACGGGTGCCAGACTTTGGGGCTGACTAAATCACAATGGCGCCGAGTCAATCGCGAATTATGTGGTATGGACGACTGTGATTGCGGGGTAGTGAGGGGCGAGGATAACCCGCATTGTATCGCTATTGACGGCGGCGATACCATTTACCGATAGGCAAACCCAAGCTACTGGCGCCCGTATCGCATGGGCGCCTATGGTCTGAGTTTCCCTACCCCTTTTGTTGGAGCGTACTACTATGTCAACAACACTACTTCCAGCCTGCGGGCGCGATTTCAAGACGGTTAAAGCAGCCCGTGCTAGTTGGGCGGCCGGTCAAGACTGGATTATCTGTGATCTGTTTCACCCCTACGATGGAAAGCCGACCAACCGAGAGCAGAGCGGCGATAATGTGACGTTACGGTTCTGCAACAAAACCAAGACTTGCTTGCCCAAATAGGGTAGGCATCAGACTGCAGGCGCCTTGCAAGTGGCAAGGCGTTTGCGGCCTAGTTCCTACCCTCAAATGGAGTCTCAGTATGAAAACTCGAAATCGGCGTCCAGTGCTTGGCGGATTTGGCAAAGCAGTGGAGGGCGCGGTTAGCCTCAATTTTGGATCCAGTAGCGGCGTCAACTGTGATCGCAGTGCCTGTCCGCATCATCGACGATCCACAATCCCAGGCGGATTGCGACAGTGCTACGCAACATCGACGCAGGCGCAAATAGATCGGCGCCAACTGCAGGCTAAGCTTTCGCGCCATTCTCATACGGATCCGGCGCGGATCGTCAACCAAGCGCTGGCCGAAATGCAATCGCGGGAATCGGTTCCTTGGCTCAGGATTAGTAGCTTCGGTTCGGTGCCGATGCCAGCGGTGGCGCGGGAGAATCGAGAGTTTTTGACAAATCTGCGCCGGATGTTCCAGTGGGCGTCCAATATGGGAATTCCTGCCCATTTTCCAGCTGAAGGATTCGCTAAGGCGCGTTTCTATCGCGCGTTGGTAGGTGATCTCGCCACGGTTCGCGAGTCCTGCGCCACAGATCGGCGCTTTATTCGCGCCAAGGGCGCCGTTTCGGTTGTCGCTGGTCGCCCTGGAACTAAGCTACGTGAGCGGATAGCGGCCGCGCGGGAGTTGGCGCGTCGTCGGCGCGAAGCAAGTGGGCGCAAGGCTATCGTCTGCCCTGCCATCGCGAATACGTTTGCGAGTAAGCACAAGGCTAGTCGCGCCAATGGTCGCGCCAAGTGTGGCAATTGCACGGCGTGCGCGGAGTCCCATGTTGACGTTGTCTATCCGTTTCACAAGTAAGGGCGGTCTAATGATTCATTTCGCAGAGCGCGGTTTTACGCGGATTGGTTGGTGGGAGTCCTCCACGGGCGCCACCGCCAATAGCTACTGGGCGACCTGTCACGGGCGCGGGGTGGAGTCTTGGCCCGATCTCAGTCGTGCGCGTGGTGCGTGCGCGGTGGCGCGGGAGTTCTACGGGCGCCACGGGGTGGATGCGGACAGGCAGGTCTGGCGGTTTTACGGGCAGGGTTTTGTGCGGGTGGAGTAGCGGAACTATAGCAGTGGTTTGGGGTTGAATTGTGTGGGGCGTATCACTAACACATTGGAGTAGCTATGAACCTGGACAACATCCTGGCAGAGGTCAACGGCCGTAGGCGTCGGCGCCTACTGTCGGTGGAATCGATCACAGTAGCAGCGGCAGACCTCCATCCGGGAGAGCATGCTTTCCTGCACGGCGGCCACGTTGCGAACAGCTACGGATATCGGGCCGTCGCGACGGGCGCGGTTGTCTGGATACCAGCAGGCGCGGATCGGGCGCGGTGCGTAGTGCGGGAAGTCAGCGCGACCAAAGGCGCCACGGGGTTCGGGCGGTTTAAGGGGTGGGCGCCAAATAAGGCTGATCTGGCGGCAGCGGTGGACGTGTAGCAGTCCAGGCGTGCGCCGTGGCTCCGGTGCGCCGGTGATATTGTGGGCAGGTCGCTCCTGCCTTCCGGGGTATCACCCACCGGGGCGGTCACGGCGCTAGCTTGGTTTTCTACCTTATCTTGGAGGGTCTGAGCATGTGCGACACTATCACAAGGCACAGTTTATGTCGGGGCGTCTGCTTTACTAGCGGCGTCGGGGAGTATCGGGACGACCACAATTGCCACTGGCTGATCGACATTGTGGCAACTCGGCAGGGTTCAAAGGGCGTCCGCGCTGGGGATATGCGTTTCCGGTCCTTGCAAATCTGGCGCCTTCGCCCGATCCAGCCCAGCGATAAGCCGGTGGACTTCGACGGGGGACCGGCGCCGGATGCCATGGCAGTCGTCGAAGCAGGCGCGGACATCGACAACGACGGCGAAATGCTCGACGTGCAGGATCGTCAGTTTGTGGGGTTCACCGACTGGGACTTTGAGCAGGGTTGGCCGAAGTTCTATGTGGCGCCCACCCAGATCGGTGACGAGAAAGTGCAGCTGATCTTCCTGCCGCGCGAGTATTGATAGGCCACAGACTACCGCGCCGGGGCGCACCTCGGCGCGGACTTTCTCAGTTGTTTCTGTTCCCTTTTAGGAGTGTCTTCACAATGTTGGTTCCCACTAATGAACCCGGTATTGGCCCGATTGCCGCAGCTGCATTCCCAAGCAACCGTAAGGCTATTCATGTTGCCGAATTCTGTGGTCCGCGCAACGTCAACAGTTACTGGGATGGCGGCAGCCGGGGCGTTTACGCTATCGTCAACCTGGAAACCAACCAAGTTTGGCGCGCGCCAACGTCTCACCCTCATTTTGACCGCAAGCCGACCGGGGAACGATGCGGCGAGTTGGAGGTCATCGAACTCCCGCCCAATTGTGCCTTAGTTCAAGGCGGGACGTTTTGCGGGAAGCCAGCGACCGTCACGGTTTACTTGCATCCCGATAATATGGTCAAACTACTTCCGGCGCCGGTAGAACTCGACTCGCAACATCGGCAAGCGCTGGGCGTGATTTGTGGTGTGAAGGGCGGCTATCGGCAAGACGAATTCCAGCGACGTGGCCTGGGCGAGTATCACGCCGGTAATGTGCTGGTTGCTGGACTGGCGGAGCGGAAACTCATTAAGGTCAACAAGGCTGGCGCCATCCAGGCGACGATTGAAGGGCATAATGCCCACTCGGCACGATAGGCCACAGACTACCGCGCCCGAGGTGGGCGCGGACTTGTGCGGCTTATTCCCTACCTTTTTTGGAGACTGATTAGATGACGACCACGCTAGGAGAATGCGAGTGCTGTGGGGCGAAGACCCTACTGCTTAACGGCATGTGTGGCGACTGCCATAAAAACCAGGAGCAGAAAGCTGAGGGGGCGCCCAAGAGCTGGGGCGGCGCCTTGCTCCGCGTTGCCCAAGGAGGTGACTCGTGAGATACAAGGTCTACTACCGTGGCCGGTTCAGGCGCACGGTCGAAGCAGCGTCGGCGCTTGCTGCCGGGAGTTATTGCGCATTGCGTTTTAAGCACTGGGATCCTAAGAGAATCGAGGTGGAACTTGTCAGACGATAAGGCGAATGTGGACTATACCGGCTGTCAGTTGGCTCTCTGGGTCTTTTTTGGGCTGGGCTGGATCGTTTGCGACAGCATTTT
>Ga0098058_1000231_pt1 | contig 19097 bp, 34 predicted proteins | sample 19_taG_FD_75061 | JGI IMG/M metagenome (GOLD analysis project Ga0098058, IMG submission 75061) | Marine viral communities from the Subarctic Pacific Ocean - 19_ETSP_OMZ_AT15317 metaG | ecosystem: Environmental > Aquatic > Marine > Oceanic | place: Pacific Ocean | collected 2015-01-19 | reverse complement strand
TTATCTTCAACTAATCAAATACACTAAAAAAGTATATGATTTAGTAGACTCAGAAGAAGGAGCAAATAGACAATTTAGTGACTTATGTTCTAATTATTCAGAACTACTTCATAAATTAGCAAAGATGTCTGTTGATGATAGAATAAACATAAGCGCTTACATTAAAGAAAATTATGAAAACAGAGAAAAAAGTATGGATACATGACCACGAAGTCTTCCCTAATTTCTTTAGTAGCATACTGATAGATAAAGATTCCGATGAAGAATACGAGTTTATCATTAACAGAAAAAGAAATGATTTGATTTCTTTTGTTGACCATATACTTAATAAATCTAGTTATCTAATAGGGTACAATAGTACTAAATATGACAACATAATAACTAATTATTTAGTTGAAAATGTAAACAAATTTGGATACTTAACAACGAATGAAATAACTGATAAAATATATAATTTAAGTTGTGAAATAATAAATTCACAAAAGAATAATCAAAGCATTTATTGGAACGTTGCTCTTAAACCTTATTTATGGACTAAACACTATAAAACTGTAGATTTAATGTCTCTTATGGCATTCGATAAAAATAGAGTAAGTCTTAAGCAAGCTTGTATTGCTATGAGATGGTATAAAGTTCAAGATTTACCTAAACCTTTTGATAGTTGGGTTGAAACTGAAGAAATTGTTGAGATAATGAAATACAACAGAAATGATGTATTAGCAACAAAAAGACTTCAACAAATAGTAAATTCAGAGATTAAGATTAGAGGAGAAATAGGTAGAAACTATGGAATTAAACTATGGAGTTCTAGTAGGTCATCTATGGCTGATAAATTAATGGGTAAGTTCTGGGAACAAGCTACAGGTAAAAAATATAAAGATTTTAAAGATATAAAAACAGAAAGAGATTTTGTTAATCTAAAAGATTGTTTATCTGACTTAATTAAATTTGATGCTCCTATATTAAAAGAACTACATCAAAGCATTAAGGATACTAAGTGGGAAAAAGGAAACAAGTTCAAACGTAATATTATATTTGGTAATAGTAGATATGATATTCTTTTAGGAGGACTTCATTCTTATAACAATCCAATGATCGTCGAAGAGACTGATGAATATTATATAAAGGATGTAGATTTCGGTTCATACTATCCTAATTTAATGATTAACCTCAAACTTTATCCTGAACATCTATCAAATAAATTCTTAGTTTTATTTACAACACTAGTAACACAAAGACTTAAAGCAAAAGCAATAGGTAATAAATTAGTAGCTGACGCATTAAAGATTGTAATTAACTCTGTTTATGGTAAACTTAATTTTGACTACGGTTGGCTTAAAGACTGTAAGGCTAGTTATTCAGTAACTCTCAATGGACAGATGTTCTTATTAATGCTTATTGAAAAGTATGAAAAAATTGGATGTAAAGTATTTTATGCTAATACTGATGGTCTTACTGTTAAAGTACTTAAAGACAAAGTAGAAGAATTTGAACAAATATCAAAAGACTTTTCTGAATATGTAAATATTCCTTTAGAGTTTGCTGATTATAAAAAATGTATAATTAGAGACGTTAACAACTTCTCCATAATAACTTCTACAGGAGAGCTTAAAGAGAAAGGAGTTTTCGTAAGAGATTTAGATACAGTATCTACTTTCCTTACTCAAAATTATACTTGTTCTTATAACAAACCAATAGTAGCATTAGCACTATATGAATATTTTCATAATGGAATTAGTCCAGAAGAATTTATTCCTACTCATAAAGACATTCATGACTTTTGTGCAGCTCAGAAAATTGGTAGTCAATTTACAGCAGAACTTCATACGTTAAAAAATGGAAAGCATGTAATTACAGAATGTCAAAAAACTAATCGATATTATATAACAACAATAAATAGTAAATTCTTTAAGAAAAGAAAAGATAATGGAAGACTTAATGATCTTGCAGCAGGACACAATGTATCTATCATTAATAATGTAGATGATAATATGTCCATTGAAGATTATAAAATTAACTATAATTATTACATAGCTATAATCAATAAGATAATAGATAAGCTAGAACCAAAACAATTAACATTATTTTAATATGGAAAACTTAAAAAGAGAAAACGAAATACTAAAAAGGTTACTTAAAGATGGACACATACTAATGAACTTTGACTCTAGAGATTGTGACGGATGTTACAAAAGTACAGTAGTTAAATTTAATAGTTTAGAAGAACTATATAAAGAAGAAGAAAATTGTGCAGAACAGGCAGATGGGCCATTTAACTTTTCAATACCTCGTATAAATGAAGATGGAAGTCTAGACCTAAACGACGAGTATTGTGGGGGACAATGGGACGGTTACTACAACTAAAAATTAAAGATATGAATTTTAAAATAGGAGAAGACATAGTATGTATAAATAATAAATTTAAGCAAGTGTATGGTACACCATCAGATTTTGCTTATCCTAATAAGGATGAAATAGTAACAATCAAAGCTTTTAAAGAAGCTTGGATACAATTAGAACAATATCCTTTAAGTGCTCAAAATATTCCTTTATTCTTTTCTCAAGATAGATTTAGAAAGCTTACTGCAGAAGATTTAGAGTTAACTGAACAATATGAACTAAAAAAAACAATATGACAAGACATGAAGCAAAAGACACAATGCAAAAAAAAGCTCTTAACTCATGGTTTAGAAGAGGTTGCAAAGGAGTCTTACAATTAGCAACAGGTGCTGGTAAGACTTATGCTGCAATTAAAGCTATTAAATGGGTAATGGGTCAGAAGTCTGATGCTAAAATCTTGATAATAGTTCCTACTACCGTGATACGAGATGATGTATTTCCTGATGAATTCAAGAAATGGAACTTTGAAGAAGCATTGGATAAAGTCACAATAGAATGTATTCAAACAGTATATAAATGGAAAGATAAACATTTTGACCTTATTATAGGAGATGAATGGCATAACTATATTCCCGAAGAAGATGACTACGACTCTAAGTTGTATGAATATCATAAATTCTTTGAGAACAATACTTATGATAGACTTCTTGGTTTAACTGCTTGGATACCTGAAAAGAAACGTAAAATCTCTAGAAAGATAGTTCCAGTAGCTTATACTCTTACTACAGATGATGCAGTAGAATTAGGTATTATTTCTCCTTATGTAGAATTTAATATGCCTATAGAAATGGATAAAGAAGAGCTGACTGCTTACAATAAAATACAAGGAAACTATCGAAGATTAGAAAATAAACTTGGAGGTTATATTGCATTTAGTAGAGCAGGTCAATATATGAAAGATATTGGAAAGATTAAACCTAACGATAGAACAAGTCAAGAGAAAGAACAAATTGGAGACGCATCTATGTTTTGGAAGATAATGCAAAAAAGAAAGAAATTTCTTTATGAATGTCCTTCTAAAGTAAAGATAGTTCACCAAGTAATTGATGAGTTAAATCTTAGTGGTTCAGTTATATTTTCTCAGGCTACAATATTTGCAGATTTAATATGTGTAGGTAGAAATGATATTCTACCATTTCATTCTAAATTAAAAAAGAAAGATAGTTTTCTTACAGCATTTAAAAATAACAATAATGGATTTAATCATTTATCTACTTGTATAGCAGTTAATGAAGGTATGGATATACCTAAACTTCCTAATATTATTATTGCCTCTAGGACAAGTGGAGCTAAGGCTCATATTCAGAGAAGAGGTAGATGTTTGAGATTTCAAGAAGGTAAAACTAGCTATGTATTTAACTTATATTTACCTGGAACTCAAGATGAAAAATGGTTAAGAAGTTCTCAGAAAACTACTAATGCAAATAGAATCAAATGGGTAAAGAACCTAAATGAAACAAAAGAAATTATAAAATTACTCGAATTAAAGAAATAAAATGAGCAGTGACGAGGCTAGGGCGAATACGATATATCTCTGGGAGCCAGGCAGTAAAAGGCTTAATGCCCTCTGGTAAGATCGTCCTTTAATTCGATATTAAATTAAATAAATTATGACAATACAATTAGATTTAGAACTTCTTAAATCTGTAAATATATCTGTTGCTGAATGGGTAGCAATGATGCTTATTCATAAAAATCAAACTTCTTATATATTTGATGTATGTGATGAAGTAGACTTTGATGAACTACAAGAAAACGGTTGGTTAAGGATGATTGGAGATGATCCTGATGAATGGGTAGCGAGAGGTAAATTTACAGATTTAATAGAAGATAAAATAGGAAAATCATGGTATGAGTTATGTTCTCATTTACCTTTTAAAGTTGCAGGACCATCAGGTCCTAGGGCCCTAAGAGCTAAAGACCCTGATGCAAAAAGTAATGATAAAGCAAGAAAAATGTATCTAAATATTGTGAAGAACAATAAACCTCTTCATGATAAAATTATTAAATGTGTAGATATTCAAGTAAGAACTACAGATATAGGATATTTGCAAAATCTTGAAACTTGGATTAGAAATAGAACATGGGAAAAATATGAAGATTTAATAATAACCTCTACAGATGTAGAAAATAAAACAAAAGAAACTTATGGACAAAAGCTCATATAATTCATTATTAAAAATTAAGACATTTGAAGAAGCTGCTAAAGAAGAGATGCGATATATCAAAGGTCGAATGGATGGGAGCATTAAATCATTAAGAACAGGATGGAAGAAATTTAATCAGGTTTCTATGAATGGTATAGAATGGGGTAATATTATAACTATAGCAGGTTTATCTGGTTCAGGTAAAACTACTATGTTAAATGAGCTTGAGACTATGTTATTTGAATATAACCCTGAAGAAGAATTTGTTGTGCTCTCATTTAATTTTGAGATGTTAGCCAGAAGATTAATAGGTAGAAAATTATCTAAACATTTAGAAAAACCTGTAAAAGATTTATATTCTGCTAATATAGAAAATTTAAAAGGTAACATTAACAAAGAAGAATTTAAAAGCGCCCAAGAATATTTTCGAACTATATCTAAAACTACACCTGTTTACTATGTAGATATGCCAGGTACAGCTAATGAAATAGAAAAAACTATTTTTGAATTTAGTCAACGACCTGATATTAAAGGTAAAGGAATACTTATTACTTTAGATCATAGTATCTTAGTAAAAAAGACTCCAAAAAAAAATCAACAGGAAAGTTTATATGATTTAGCATTTACATTTAATAAATTAAAGAAGCAAATAAAATCAGCTTTTATTATTGTGTCTCAATTAAACAGATCTATAGAAGATAAAGAAAGAAAACTTAATCCTGAACTTCACTTTCCATGTAAGGCAGATATATTTGGTGCAGATGCACTATATCAATATTCAGATATGGTAATAGTTCCTCATCGACCTGAAATGTTAGGAATAAGTCAATATGGTCCTTATGGACTACCAGTAAAAGATGTTATATATATGCATTATCTTAAAGTTAGAGACGGAGAACCGTGTTTCACTAAAATGATAAATGACCTTAAACATAACAGAATATTAGAAGAGCCTCCAACTAATAAAATAGGCTGGGGAACAGGAGGATTTTAATTAAAAACAATTAGGAAATGTCAGAAAAAATAACTAATTTTAATACAATAGTTAGAGAATTACTACATGAATATCCAGAGACAAGAGACAGCGATTATGCACTTTACTTCCACTTAATTCAAAGGGACGATCCACTAGAAAATAAGATGACAATGACTTTAGCCAATGCTTTACAAGCGATGGCTGCAGGAAAGTTACCCTCTATTTTTAGTGTAGGACGTTCAAGAAGAATTGTGCAAGAAGAAGCATCCAAAGACGAGTCTACTCTATATTTATGCGGGAATCGAAAACGAAAAGAAGAACTTCAAGAAGAAGTTAAAAAAGAAATTATTAACCATAATAAATTTTAAACTATGAGAATGATAGGAGTAGCAGGGCCTTCCTCTACTGGTAAGACTACCAGTTTTAGGAACATGCTTCCAAAAGAAACATTTATGTTGTTACCAAACAACAAAACGCAACTCCCTTTTCCTGGGAGTAAAAAAAATTATATTAAGTATGATAAGGAAACAAATAAAGGAAACTTAGTAATTAACAATCAAATCTCTGCTATTTCTGCAGTAGTAAAAAAAGTGAATGATGAACTTCCTCATATTAAATACCTCTTAGTTGATGATATGACTCATTTCTTTAATGCTGAAACTCAATCTGCAAAATTTAGAGCAAGAAATAGTGGAGGAGAAGCATTTGCTAGATGGGCTGATTTTGCAGCTAAAACTTATCAAACAATATTTGATAAAACTGATATTTATAGAGATGATTTGACTGTAATCATGCATTTTCACACTGAACTAGTAGAAACTTTTGAAGGTTCTAGAATGCAGTTAAAAACACCTGGAAAAATGTTAGATAGAGACATTGATATTCCTTCTTACTTTACTTATATGTTTTATAGTAAAGTTCTACCCCCAGAAAAGGATAGAAAACAAGAAGATAGATATGTCTATGTTACAAACGATGACGGTTCTAGACCCGCAAAAACTCCAATGGGATGTTTTAAAGATTTAGAAATTAAAAATGATATGTACGAGATTGTAAAGACAATCGACAAGTACGAACAAGGATAAGTAATTATTAATAATAAACAAATAAAAATTAAATTTTATGTACAGTACAAAAGGAACTGAAGAAAAAGTATTCGTGAGCAAGTATGTGTCTCCAGGAATACAAGTAGTAAAGATTGTTGAAATAAGAGGTGAAGAACCTGAAGGATTTTCTCCTAGACTTATTTTTAAATTTGTAAATGCAGAACAAAAAGAAGTAGAAACTAACTTTTATATGAGTACTGCAGCTCAACCTAAATCAATGGAAAAATTACTTCACATTGCAACAAAATGTGTAACTCGTGATGCTATAGATAATGTGGGTGGAGAAAATTTAATAGATTGGGGTAAAAACCTTAATCAATTATTAGCAGGTCATAAACTAAGAATGAAATTTATCGGTAATGAAATTGCAGGTAAAGAAGGAAAAGGAAATTGGTTTAAAGCTGATTTAGGACTTCCTTCATTTGCAGAAGCTGTTGAAGCAGGAGCTGAACACGCACCTCTTGGAGAAGGAGAATCTAAACTTACGTTTGACGAAAATAATAAATGGGATATGAAAAGACTTCCTGTTGCGGATACTGAAACTTCTGGTTCAGTAGCTCTTGACATGGGAGAAGCAGATGATGACCCATTTTAGTCGCATTTTCATGTAGTGGTGAAAATATATAGTTACAAATAAGGAGAGGCGTGTAATACGTCTCTCTTTTTTATTTAATTTTGAAAATTCTATGAATGACAATTTCTCAACTAAAAATGTAACTGAACTCACAATTAAAGAAATCCTTAAACGAATATCTGAATATGATATATTTAAATACTATGTCGGAAAGGATTTTAAAATGGGATCGATATCATCCCCATTTAGAAAAGATCGTAATCCTTCTTTCGATATCTATCCTTCTAGAGGGACAGTAAGAAAAATTATGTATAAAGATCATACAACAGGAGATACAGGTAGCTGTTTCGACTTAGTTATGATTATGCATGCTGTAGGATTTGGAAAAGCACTAGATATAATCAATCATGATTTTAATCTTGAGCTAGGAAGTAATTATAAATCGATTTCTCCATCAAAGGGATTTGTAGGAAAAGTCAATAATGTTGACATTAGTAAGTTAGAAGTAGAAACCAAAATAAGGGTTGTTAGAAGAGATTGGAATAGTTCAATCGATAAAGAATATTGGTCTCAATATGGAATAACATGTAAAACATTAAAATTGTTTAACGTAGCTCCATTAGAGGCATATTTTATTAACAACAGATGTTTTAGATTAAGTAAGCGCTCATGTGTTTATTGTTATTATTTCGGAAATTATAAGTATAAAATATTACAACCTACTTCTAATTTAAAATGGTTATCTAATGCGTCCTTTGATATTATTCAAGGTTGGCATATGTTACCTGAAAAAGGAGACTTATTAATAATTACTAAAAGTTTAAAAGATGTTATGGTTTTTTATGAACTTGGCATTTCAGCAATAGCTCCTCAAGGAGAAGGTGTAATACCTTCAGAGAAGGTTATTAACGAACTCAAAAAAAGATTTGATACAATCGTATCAAATTATGATTTTGATCGTGTTGGAATAAAAGGAGCATTGAAAATGAGACGACTTTATAATATTCCTGCTTATATGTTTAACGCATCTTATGATGTAAAAGATGTAAGCGATTTTGTTAAGAACTATAGTTTAACCCAATTAAAACAAACAATCAATGATTTACACTGAAGAATTTAAAAACAAAGTTAGAGAACATCATCAAACAAATCCTTTTGGATTATTTGATATGTTAGAAAGGAATGATTACATAGTCGGAACAATGCTTAGAGAACTTGATTACGATTCTGGACTATACGAGTTATGGTTAGAACAAAACGTAAAAAAAGAAGATGATGAAGAATACAAAAGGAACAGAGTTTCAAGTGATAATACCGAAATGGGAGAGTAAATATGAAAAGTCTAAAAAGACTATGGCTAAGTATTGGCTATGGAAAGACAGATCAAAACTTCCTAAGAAATATTTAGAAAACTTAGCTTCGAAATCAAGAAAATATGGCGTAAAGTTTTATTGTGTTGATAAAAGCGGGAATAGATTTCTAAAGAATAGTAAAAAAGCAGGAACTCCTAATACATGGACATTAAATGGTCAGGACTTATATAATGGTGTAATGCATCATACAGTTCGAACCAAAATGGCTAAGTATTATCACGCTTATTTCAAAAGATTTATTATCTCACAATTACCAAGTAGAATCCCTATAATATTAGGGCATAAATTTGGTATTTCATGTGACATCTATGAAATAAAACGTGGAATCATGCCTGATGTTTCTAATATGTGGCTTTTAGAAAAGTTTTTTGAAGATGCTCTACAAGAGGCTGGTAGAATACCAGACGATAATCCAGACTACGTAATAGAAAGTGGTAGAAAAAGATATCATTGGGTAGAAAAAGAAGACGAAAGACATTTAATATTTACTATTTACTATTTAAAAGATGACGTTCAGTAATAAATTTAAACAAAAATTTAATACCATAACTGATCTCAACATAAAATACCTAACAATTCTTGAAGCAATGCAAACCTTAGAAGATCATAAGTCTTCTGAAGCTAAAGAACTATTGGATATAATGGAGAGAGATTATGGTGTTTATATAGACATAAAAAAAGATGGCAATACAAGAAATAGATAGAGAATTAATAGGTTCTGTAGGTTTTGAAAAAAAGATTGATGATGGAGCTAAGAATATGGTTTTCGATATTCTTCAATCTACTCAATATCAAAAACCAGAAGAGAGTACTATTAGAGAGTTAACTTCCAATGCGGTTGATTCTCAAAAAGAAAAAGAAATAGCATTGAAAATTCTACAAGGAGAAGCAAAAATAGAAGATTATTATATAGAGAGAACAGGAGATAAATATAAAGACAGTAATTTTGATGCTGATTATTATGATATTAATCATTTAGACCTTGTTAATAATCAAGTACAATTAACTTACAATGAACATCAGGGTACAGGATATTGTGACAGATTCACAATAAAAGATTATGGTGTTGGTATTGGAGATTCAAGATTAGAAGGAGTTCTTTCATTAGGATATTCTACTAAGAGAAACTCTAAGGCTGCTCTAGGTGCTTGGGGATTAGGCGCTAAAGTTGCTCTTTCCTTAAGAGGTGATTACTATGCAATAACCACTGTACATAATGGTAGAAAGTTTAAAGCTCATTGTTATGCATATAAAACTGATTTCTTAGTTTCTAAATTTAATATGGAAACAGAAGAAGAAAATCAGTTTATTGAATTTAACGATGGTACAAAAGTTTACTATGAAGAAACAAACGAAAAGAATTTTACAGAAGTTACAGTATTAGCGAAGAGACATCACAGAAATAAGTTTATGCAAGGTGTTAAATCTCAATTATTATACTTTGATAATGTAGAATTTAATTATGTTTATGAAGATGGAACAATAAAGGATATTGAGTTTTTAGCTGATGTAATGTATAATTCTAAAAATATCATTATTTCAGATAATAATCAATTTTCAAAACCTCATATTGTAATAGTAAAAGAAGATTCTGCAGATTCATCTGTAGGAGTTTGTTATGGTTATATTGATTTCACAGAATTGGAGTTAGAGAATCTTAATGGTAATATTGGAGTTAAATGTCCTATTCGTTCTATAATTAGAGATAAAGAAGGAAATGAAACCGTGTTACAAGAAGGAGTATCTGTTACACCAAGTCGAGAAGCTGTTATTTGGGATGAGAATACAAGACACTTTATTAAGAGTAGATTTAATGCAGTAGTTGAAGAAGCTACTAGTATTGTAAATAAAGAGTTACTTGAAGATGATTTTTTGTTATGGATTGAGAAATGTCAAAACGTATTAAGAAATTATGGACAAGGTAGTATTCTAGGTAGAATGGCTAAAGTTGTAGATACATCTAAAATTAAGCCTAAATTTCCTAAAAATGAACTTATCAAATATGAGCGCCCTATGTCATTATTCTTTGGATTTAATCCAAGAATAGTTTCATCTAGTTATAATTCTTCTAAAAAGAAAGATTTAGTTTCTAGAGATGATATCAATAGTTGGCATAACTTCAATAGTAATAATGTTTGGTTTAAGTCAGGTTCTACTATAAGAAGTAAAGATGTATTTATTGCTCAGAATTATGGACCTTTTGTTTTATTAGAAGATAAAGATATAGATAGATATATTCAATCTATGATGGATAAAGAAGATAAAGATGATGGATTAATGTCTTTGTTTGATAAAGTTAAACCAGGAGAACTACAAGCTAAATATAATATTATAAAAGAAGCTTTACTTAAATCTGATTTACTTAAAAATTATGATGACTTAGAAGTTTCAGCTGAATGGAAGAAAAGATTTGAAGAGAGTGAAGAATTAGCTAATGAGTTTGAAGAAGAAAGAGAAAGAAGTAATAAAGATCGTAGAGCTTTAGAAGGCAAAATGGTTGCTCATCAATTATACTTTAATATGGATAGAGCAGGTAGAGCATATTCAGGTTATCATGACGAAGATAAAATATTTAGTTTTACATCAGTTGAACCCAAGATTAATGAAATCGAAGAATGGGAAGAAAATGATGCTACTATTTATTATGGTTTTAGTGATGATGCTGAAAAAATTCATACTTATCATCATTTTACTAGATTATTTGATAGTTCTACATATGATAATCATTATTATTGTGAGAATAATTTTAATTCTTCTGACCATAAAGTCTTTAAAATTAGTAAGGCTAATAAACGTCACTTTGAGAATTTTAATCATATTAATCAAGCATTTAAGCGATTAGATGGTAATACTATAACAATGGATAATAAATTAATAAAATGGAATACTGCTAGATTAATTCATGAACAATTAGACAAATTAAGTTTCTTTTTCAATTTTACATTAAATGTAGAATTACAAGAACTATATCAAGGTCTTGTTAAGTATAGAGATAGATATTATACTGAAATGAATACTAATATATGGGGAGCTCATGGAGAATGGTTTGATTCTATTGTAGACCATATGAATAAAGTAGAAGAATTTCAGTTATTTGTAATTGACCATGAAGATAATTCAGAAGCTATTCAAAAGAAAGCAACACAAATGTTCAGTCTACCTATGTTGACTGACGGATGCGCCATAGAAATGGAGCAATATAATATTCTCCAAGAGTTGTTGGAGTATGCAGAACCTATACATTTTCTATTTAATAATATAGATATCTTGACTTATCATAAAACTATTACTCAAGAACAAGAAGTATTATTGAAGGAAATATTAGACCTGAAACATAGGAAATACAACTAAAAAATCGTAAATTTATAATAATAAAAAAAGAAAAAGTATGTTAGAAATTAAAACAATTACTCTTAAAAAGAGTGTATTAGGATCGTTAAAAGCGATGGGAGAATCAAACAAAGTTATAGCAGATCGTTTTGCTATTACTTCTACAGAAGTAAATGATGCAATGATAGAATTTGGATTTACAAAATCTAGAAAAGCACCAGCAAATAAAAAAGGTTATATAGTATTAACTGAAGATGATGTAACAATTCAAGAACCTGTAAGTCAAACTAATCTATTAGATTCTATTGATGAAGCTGTAACTTTATCTAATTCGACGAACGAAGATGAAGAAATGGCGGATATTATAGCTGAAAAAGTAGAGACTACAAAAGGATTTGAATAAATATTAATTAAATTTTATAAAAAAATATGATTTTAATAAATCGAATTGGATCCTCCATAACAGGTAGTTATGGAGAAGTTTCATTTGGTATCCCTTTCTCGAAAGAGAAATGGGATACTTTAAATGAAATTGTAGAGCAATCTACAAAAGTAAAAAAAATAGCTGATCTTAAAGAACTTTACGAGCAAATGAAAGAACTTACCACGATTAATTATAAAGAATCTATCGAGACAGAATGTCCAGATGTGTTCGTTAATCAAGCAACTGGTAAATTTTATTTAAAAGTAGGAGCAAAAGTATCGTCTGTTGAAATGCCTAAAGCTTTAGTTGATAGATTATTGACATCTTTAGAAAAAGGAATTGACATTGAACCATTAATTAAATTATGGACTAGATGGTTAAGAAATCCTATTCTTAGAAAGCTTAATAAAAATGAACAAATTATAAAAAGTTCTAATATGTTTCAATATATTAATGCTATTTGGGCAGACCCTAAAGTTATTGAGAACTTAATAACTGAAAACGGATTAAGTAAGGAAGTTGCTAAAGAAAGAGCTACTCTTTATCAAGTAAAAATTACTCAGGAAGGACTTCTTTGTACGTATAAAGTATCTACAGAAATTACTAAAAAATATACACTTGATGATGAAGGAAATCAAATTATTGTTCCTCGTTATAGTAAAACAATCGATGAAGATACAGGAATTGTATCTTATGATGAACCTGAACATGTTGAAGATAGATTATTTCAACCTGTAATGATGGGAACTGGTGGAGATCCTTTTTATTGTGAAGGCGAAAATGGTTATATTAAACCAGAACACTTTATTAAAGTTGGTTGTAATCACAGATTAGAAAATTGGTCTCAAGTAAATACTAATGATAATCAAAGTTGTGTTAAAGGACTTCATGTTGGAGGACTTAAATATATTAATGGTTATCAACATGATGGAACTGTTACTCATAATGTATTTGTAGATCCGATGCATGTAGGAGCTATTCCAGATATTTATTCTGGTGATGGAGCAATTAGATGCTTACAATATTTTGTTCATTCATCATTTGGTGGAGTTAATGGTTCAATCTATCACTCTTCTGAATATGCATCTAAAACAGATGGTCAATGGAACGACTTAAGAAAAGATATTATTAAAGATTTTGGAGAAATTAACGATTCTTTTAGAGAAGAAATTGGAGAACTGAATGAATTGTAATAATACATTTATTAATTGAAGGGGTAGTCATATGATTAGCCCCTTTTTAACTTTAAAAATATGAACCCGTATAACTATTTAAACGAAGAAGAAAAAGCTCACGATTATGTTGTTAACTTAGAAAGAAAAACTTATTTATCTGACTTAGATATAGAATATGATTTTATGGATTATGTTGCAAAAGATATACCAAAACACTTAACTGATTTTTCTATTTCAATACTTATGACTTCTGAAGAAGTAGAGTATATAACAATAAATGATAAAGAAGTATATGAATCTGTTTTATTTGATTCTATAGAAGAACATGATCGCGAGGCAATGTCAGATTTTATAGAAGATTATCCTATCTATGCTAAACAATTAGTCGCTAGAATAAAGAGCAAATTTTCTGATGTTTCAGAAGTTATGATAATAAGATTATGATATGATTTTAAAATATAATAATGACAAAGAATACAGGGATTACCCTGCTACATCTCAGAGCGAACTATCTAATTTAGATTACTCACCTGTAATGTATAAAACAAGAAAAGAAGAACAATCTAAAGGAAGTAATTCTACGTTTGTTTTTGGTAGTGCAGTAGATTGTCTACTTACAAGACCAACTCACTTTTGGAAAGAATTTGTAGTTCTTACTGAAAAAGATCCTTCTGAAAATATTAAAGCAATTTGCGATAGTGTATTTCAAGGAGTTATAGCAAGAGATGAAATAGCAATAGATGATTTGAATAACTATGAAGACCAAATTCTTAAAGTAGCAAATGCTATTGGTTACGGCAGTAAATGGAAACCTGAAACCGTAATATCAAAAATTGTAGAAGGAGGAACAGAATACTTTAAAGTTCTAATCTCTTCTATAGGGAAAGATGTCTTATCATCTGACGATTATCAAAGAGCTAGAGATTCAGTAGAAGCTTTAAAAACAAGTAAGTACACAAAGAAATACTTTGAAGAAAGAACCTCGATACAAATTATGTTTCAAGTAGCTTTATTATTCGAAGCTGAAGGTGTAAAATGTAAATCTTTATTAGATATGCTATACATAGACCATATAAATAGAAGAATAAGAGTAATTGATATTAAGACTACTGGAACAAGCGTTTATGCTTTTCGTTCTAGTTATATAAAGTTTAGATATTATTTACAAGGAGCATTTTATACTCAAGCTGTAAGACAGTATATATTAAATGATCCTGAACTTATTGACTATGAAATATTGTCTCCATTATTTTTAGTAGCAGAAAAAGCTAATATCAATCCTCCATTCATTTATGAGATGACTTGGGCAGATGTTAATATTGCTACAGAAAGTGGGGTCTATAGAGATAGGAGAATTAAAGGCTACAAAGAATTACTCAGAGATCTTAAATGGCATGAAGAAAAAGGACTTTGGGATTATCCTAAAGAAGTTTATCTCAATAAAGGAGTAATCCAATTAAATGAATTAAGTACCTCTAAAGATATGATAATGATATGAGAACGACAGCGATAAAAATAGGAAATGGAAAAACAATCCAATTTGTTCCTATTAATTCAAGAAACATCGCTCTCAAATCTAATACTATTGCCGAGGAAATTTTTGATAAAGAAGATAATTTAATTGAATTAATATATCCTGATTATATTCTGACTATAGGATCTCAAATATTATTAGGAAAAGAACATTTTAAGATTTTAGAATTAAAAAAAAAAGAAAATAATATTTATTTACTTACTAGTGGAGAGTTATCAAAAGCTAGTAAATTTCTAATGCCTATTCTTGGATATGACAAAAATTATTTTCTCTGGAATAAACAATTTGTTAATTGTTATATAGATGTAGAAGACATAAAGTACAAATTTGGAGCTAATAGTCTATATTTGCTTTATAGATACTCTAAGTCTAAGGCATTTACAGAATTCGAAGAGAAAATAATAAAACATAATGATTTTATTAAATATTTCGATATTGATAAATATCATGTGTTATATGTATTTAATTTTCCTGATTTTATGGATAATCATTTTAATTTATTTTATAATGGTAAGTATTCTAAATTTAGAGATGAATTTAAAAATCAAATTATGGACTTTCATAAAGTTGGGAGAGCATCTAATTTAGAATTAGTTTTTTCAAAATCTGAAAAGAAGAGAACGAAAATGGAAAAGGAACTTTTAACAACGATTCCAAAAGGAAGTGAATTATATAGTAAACCTAAAATGCAAATAGAAACATTTTGGAGTAAATATAAAATTTCAAATCCTCTTGCTCCATTTGAAAAAAGTGAACAAGACTAAATATTATTAAAAGAGACTAACTAATACTTAGTCTCTTTTATAAAAAAATAAATGATATGGAAAAAGAATATAATAACCTAGACTGGTCAAAAGAATATACATATAAAGAACAAAAGATATACATTAGTTATGAAACTAAATATTACATTCTATGTTCTTTTAGTGATAATGGTAAAGGAGTGTTTAAATTAAATAAAACAGAGTTTAGTTATGCTTAAGCCAAAAAGGATGCAAGAAATCGACTTAGGAGAGTATTTAATAACAATCAACTATAATGGTAATAGTGTGCTAGAGGTAGATATTTTCGATCAACTAGGTGAACAAATAGAAGGAATCTATATATCCGATGCTGAGGAAGAAGATGAGTAAAGAGCTATCCTTACAAAATTTTATAAAAGTAAACAGATTTGTTTACTAAATAGCTACCATAGTAACAAAAGACAATAAGTAGTTACAGAAATAGCTACTATAGTATTAATTAAACCAAAACAAAGATGAGTAAGATTTGTATATCATTTTTGTTAAAATGTGATACACAAACTATTTTGATGTACATAAAATTAAACCAAAACAAAGATGGAGATAAACATACATAAAATATCATGTCAACTTTATATAATACCATTCGTTAAATTAACTCACAATAAACTACTTAATGGTAGTTTGGAATTAATAATAGGGTGGTTCAATATTGGGCTGTCAATATCTTATAAACCAAAAGAAAATGAGTAGTGGGGAATGTTACAAGCAATCCGTAAAAGTTGACGAATGAGTAACGCTCTTGGGTGGCATCCAAGTTCATTTGCAGCCCGCCCCATTACTTGTATTTATTGCATATAACGGTTTGGCTAAACACAGTAAATATTATGAGAGAAGAAATAATTGAAATACTTAGAGAAAATTGGCATCATAGCTATAATGATTGTGCAGACGATTTATTGGGTTTAGGTATTGTTAGCAAAAGTGTTGCTAAACAGTACGCTGAATTTTGTGTAAGGTGTGACCGAGAGGGATTACCATTGCTTGAATTAGATGACTACATTAAGCAATATTGTTGCTAACGGCTAAGTATATGGTTTTGTAAGCCATAGCAGAAATTACAATTAAATAAATATAAACTTGGTGGGCTTATAAACTATATACATTGTTACCCACTTTTAAAATTAAGGATTTATGAAACCATTAGAAAAAAAGCCAGAAACAGTATTTAGAATAATAGACAGAAGTAGTGGCAAACCTGTGGGAAGTTATAGTAGAGCTTATTGTGATGAGTATGACTTTGGTAGTGTAGAAAGTGCTAGAGGTGCAAATTGTCACGGAACGTTTAAGGATAAGGAAAAGTACAAAATAGCAAAGTACAAAGTTACATATACCCTTATAGAAGATGATTGCGATTAATTTTTATTGTGGGTAACACAGAAATAAACCATACTAAACCAAAACAAAGATGATGAGTAAGAAATTAACAGCTAGTTGGAAAAATAAAGATGGGAATATTATAACAGTAGAAGCTCCCGACTTTGATTTTGAAAAGTTAAAAAAGAAAGTAAAATATTATAATTTATATAATAATAAAGTAAAATACAATGGAAGACATATTAGAAAAAGCCATAGAACAACTTGAAAGAGTAAAGAGGGGAGAGATGCCGACAGAAGAAGGAAAGAAGTTAATAGGTAAAATAAGCTATTATAAATCTATTATAGAAATAGAAAACTAAAACAAAGATGAAAAAATACACAATCAAATGGCTAGAGGAGGGAAAAGTAATCAAAGTTAACGCAATAACACTAAGAAAGGCTTTTAATAAAGCAAGAAAAAAACTTTTGATTAGTCCTATCATCAATCATACATTAAGACTAATTAAAATACAAAACAAAGAAGATGAAGAAAGTAATTGATAAAACAGAAACTACTAAAGATGGTATTGAAACTGTTAGATGTGGAGATACATTACAAATGTTAGGTAAATCATTTATTCAAGATGGAGTTAGATATTTTGTACCAATGTGTCCACACCCTAAAGAATATGAAACTATAACAGTTAGAGGTAGATTTTGTAGTTTATGTGAAACTAAACGTGATTAAACCAAAACAAAGAAGATGAGTGTAGATGATATAAAAGACCTAAGATTAGGTGAGCAAGTTGAAGTTAAAATGAATGGGCTTGGTGGAAAGATACATCTAATAAAAGGAATAGTACAAGGAATTGATTTATGGGAGAAACGAGTTAGAGTGGCTAAAGATGAATATACTTGTGATTGGTTTCCACCAAGGCTAATAGTAAAAAATTAAAAAATGAGTAGTTATGTTTCTATAAAAATATCCCCAACTAAATATAAACATTTTAAAGTTGATGAAGAAGTTAAAACTTATATCATGCAATTAGAAAATGCTATTAGTAATGGAGATGTTAAGGATGCGTTAAAAGAATTATACCCAAGATTAAACCAAAACAAAGATGAGTAGTGCGGATTATTAACTATTAGAATTTAAAGATATGTTTTTGGAAGATAAAAGAGAAATGACTGAACAAGTTAAGCGTGAATACCAAGAGTATTTAGATTATATGTATGAATATGAGGAAAAAAATGGTAGTTATCCTATGCACCTTAGTAATGGGCAATGGACACCTTATTCTACTTCTGAATATTTAGATAAAACAAAGAACGGAACTGAAAAGCTAAACTTTTAACGTAGCATTACATACAACACAGAAATAAACCATACTAAAAATAATATTAATCACCGTTCACTGTGCCGAATAAATATATAACGGTTTGGGTATGGTTAGTGCGATTTATTAAAAACTAAAATTTATAAAATGGAAAAAATAAGAGGAAAGACTTTAAAAGAATGGAAAGAATATTGTAAAAGCGATAATGTTCCTATAAAGACAACGAAATACATAACTTGCTTAGAAGAACGTATTGAAGCATTAACTATACCCGTTGTTGTGGGGCAAAGCGAACAGTTGTTTTGCGGTGTTAAAAGTGGTTTTTGCCCTTATGAGGAAAGTGATATGAAATGTAGAGCAGAACATAAATGTACAAACCAAGTAGCAAAATAATTGCCTACAACGGTTAGTATAAAAATTGAAAATATGAAATATTTATTGTTTTTATATGGTGTTATATGCTTTTTACCTTGTTGGTTAATGTGTGTATTTCACTTTATAATGGAGGATGCTAATACTAAATGGGATGAAGATGGAATACATTTTTCACCTATTGGTTATTATCATTATAAAAGAAAAAAATATTGGGAGGATAAAATGCAAAATTGCATATAATGCT
>Ga0098058_1000230_pt1 | contig 19139 bp, 21 predicted proteins | sample 19_taG_FD_75061 | JGI IMG/M metagenome (GOLD analysis project Ga0098058, IMG submission 75061) | Marine viral communities from the Subarctic Pacific Ocean - 19_ETSP_OMZ_AT15317 metaG | ecosystem: Environmental > Aquatic > Marine > Oceanic | place: Pacific Ocean | collected 2015-01-19 | reverse complement strand
AGATGAAGTTTTCTTTTCATTTCTCACCTACAATATTATCAACTCTAAAAGTATCCGACTCATAATCTTTGCCACCTCGTGTTCCTTGGCTAAAAACTATAAATTGATTCCCCTCTGGTCCTATAACAAGTGCGTGAATTTCATTTGGGGGAGTTGTTACGAGAGTTCCCACATCTGCGCGGATTACCTGCGACGGTTCATTAGATCCAACTGGTTTATACCAATAATCTAAATAACCTTTTGTCATCAACATGTGTTGTGTAGATTCTTTATGGTAATGATTCCCTCTCAAAACATTAGGCTCCGAGTCTACTACTGCGACGTGATCAATATTGTTATTATAAAATAAATCTACTATACTCCCTCTCTCATCTTCATGAAGTTCGAGCGGGTCGACCGGATGGTCCCAGATTTTTCTAATTTCCATTTATCTTTCTCCCAAAGTTAAAAATTTTATATTTTTATTAAATTCTTTTAATTTTTCTTTAATGATATTAGATATATTCCATGATAAAATCAGTGCATATACTTTATCATATTCTCCAAATATCTCATCCCCAGTGATTGGTATTCTTGTTGAAGGTGTAAATTTTCCTTGTTTATAAATGGAGGCATCTGTAATAAATTCCAAAACACTACTATCAAGATTATAAAAATTTAAAAATGTATTTCCTTTCGCGGCGGCGCCGACGCCAATTATGGGGTATCCCTGAGATCTGATTTTATATAAATTGCTTAAAAATTTATCTCTATTATGAGTTATTTCTTTCATAAAATTATGATAAGTTTCCACCTCGAATAATCCAAAATTTTCTTCCTCGTTAATCATTTTTGAAACTATATCATTTTTATAAGGAGTTTTATCTCTAGAAATTTTTCTTGCATATACTCTAATAGAGCCCCCGTGATAGTCCACCTCTTGAACATCTATAATTTCGAAAGATGCTTTGGATAATAAATTAAAGGATGATTTGACAGTAAAATAACTTATATGTTCATGATAAATTTGATCGAATTTTTTAGTTTTAATGGTGGAAAACCAATAAGGCAATTCATAAACAAATATGCCTCCCTCGTTTAAGAGATCATAAACGCCTCGGGCAAAGTCAACGGGGTCGTTTGAGTGATTGAACACATTGTTAGCTATTACTAAATCGGCCCCTCCAAAATGATTTTTTACATTTTTACTTTGTTCACGATCAAATATACAACAAAAAGTTTCTATTCCATTTTGGATTGCAATATCTGCTATATATTTAGACGAATCTACTCCAAATGTGGAATATCCCAATATTTTAAATTGTTTACAAAGATATCCATCATTGGATCCTATTTCAATAATAGTAGAATTGATGCTTAAGCGGGTTTTCTCTATTACTTCGCGAGAACATTTTTTCCAATGATTTCGGGCAAATTTAGAGTTAGAGGAGGTATAGGAATAATCATACAAATTATATCTTTCATTAGCTTGCGTTATATATCCCACTTGAACTTGTCCAGTTTCTTTACAAAGATAACATTGAAGAGGATATACCGGTTCGGGTTTTCCAAAATCTTTTTTATTTATAAAAGTATCCGCGAAGGGATGCATCCCCAAATCAATAATTTTATCAAGTTTAGTAGAATTAGAAATCAAACATTCATTCATTGATTGTTTCCTTATCTTTTTCAAAACCGAAGTAAGGTCCGGTTTTAAATTCATACATAATTGTATTTTTATCTAAAACTTCTAAAGAATGACCCCCTCGAAATAATACAAGACAATCTCCATCTTCCAGAATCACTTCATCACAAATAGAATCATCCAAATCAAAAATAGTAGCTTTTACTTTCCCCTCTAAAATAACCCACGCCTCCTGCGTAATATCGCTCTCTCTATGAATTGGAAGATGCTTGTGCGCTTTTACTTTAGTTCCACTCTTGAGTAATCTTGCCGAAATTTGTAAATATTCATTGTCGGGGCATATATCACTCCTATATTCAGAAATATTATTCTCTTTTAAAAGAGAATATAATAATTTGTCTTTTTGAATTTGTGAAAATACTTGTATCATAATTCCTTTTTTAGGTCTGCCCTGCGAAAACATGTTAATGTAGTTGTGGTGCTACAGTTAACAATCTCTATGCCACTCTTTTGGGCGCGCTGAGATAAAATATTCCAAGTAGGAGCGTGGAATTCAGTACCACGTGGTATGTTATATTCATCACCTTCTTGTTGATAATCATCAAACCAATAATTTGGATTTTTTTTAGGAGTCTTACCAATCCTTAGTTTTATACCTTCTTGTTCGGTTTCGGGTAAAAATTCAACGTAGCTGCAATCCACGCCAACAAGAATGATTTTTTCGTACCCCATACAAATTGCTGTCTGAGAAGCGTTGGCACCTGAAGATCCTCCGTCATTAAAATAATAAAAGTCGGCCTCATCTTGGGGTAATTTGTCAGAAGCTCCATATGGCAACAACCAAATTTTTTGCACTTTTTTTGATTCGTGCAATTGCTCTAAGAAGAAAAACCTTTCAATAGGAGATGTCTCCACCAGTTCTTTAAAGCTATCTCTGTGGGAGTTAGTAACAATATAATCAAAACAACCAAAGTATTTGGGATACCAGCCCATTCTCTCATATGCTCGATAGGCCGAATTTAAACCATACGTATCGAACCCACTCAGCATATCAAAATCAATATCTTTTAGCGAAGGGCCATTGCCCATTACAATAACAGTTTTTTTAGTCATTTAAAACTTTCTCTACTTTTTTCCAGAAATGCTTCTTTCTACTATCTAAATAATCAAATATCTCGGTTGGATCATTTGAGAACCATTCTTCTGAGGCATGCTGAACGTTATTATTTAATATAAGACGACACCCCAACAACTTAGCTTCTATAACTAAACGAGGGCATGTGTCTTTCCCAATCGGTAAAAAAATTAATCCTTCAGATTCAAATAGCAGCCTCAACATCTCATATCGCTTTAGATTTGATACAAGCCTGTACTTTAAATTATTTTTCTTAGCCAAATCTATGCAGCCGGCCGTATTTTTTATTGGGAATTGCGAATTTAATATAATATATTCGTTTGTTTTTTCTCTACTTATCTTATTTAATTCCCTCATAAAAAGCATATCTCTTTCGGAGAATGTGGATGTCAGCACTTCGCTATTGTTATGGGCTTTAAGAAAATCAAACTTTTCTTCATATGTGTGCTTCTGCTCTTCACTCATCCACCACAACAAAGAAGACTTATAGAAGAATAATCCCACCTCTTTGCCATGGCGATGTTCGTGACAATCGCACTCTTTTCCTGTTGCCAATTCGTGTATTTCTGCAGAGCGAAAAGAACAATACTTATAGTCATATTCGAAAACAGAATATTTTATATTCTTTTTGATAAAAGAAATCATCAGTTCTCTTGGAAATTCATAGAAATTTCCAAATATCCAAAAATCATTGCGATATTTTTCAATAAAATCTTTGTTAATTTTAGAACTTTGTATTCTCACCACATCATCAGGGGCGACCTCTAATATAGATTCTAGAGATAATTCGGCGCCCCCCTGAAAAAGATCAGAAAACGCATCTGATACTGCAATGAGTCTTTTCTTTGGCATTATTTATAGTAAATCTCCTAGCAAGTTGTCAAAATCTTCATCACTTAAAATATCTACATTCTCTGAAGTGTGCTCTTTTAGACAGTCATTAAATGCCTTATACTGCTTTTCTTCACTGAAATTTTTTAATACCCATTTCTGAAGATCTTTGGCCTGCTTTTTAAATCTACTATGGTCTTTATAAATCTCTCTTAATTTCATTTTATAAGACCCGGGTTGTGCATATGCCCACATTGAGCCCTTTTCTAAAACACCATCCCAAACAGCATGCTCAGGTATTGGCTGTAATTCATAAGCCACTCTTCCAAAGTGGGCTTTCATTTTTTCTTTACCGGTTTTCTCATCTTTTTTCTTATCTTTTTTGGGTGCAAAAAGAAAATCTACATGCCCGCTCCATTCAGGGGCGATTATTGGAAGTCCTGAATATGCAGCCTCAAATAACGGTAACCCAAAACCCTCTCCGTGGGTTAAGGAAACTAAAGCTTTAATTTTTGGATGTTTATACAAAGAGTGCATTTCTTCATCCGACATATCTCCATGTAAAAGATATATTTTGCATTGCCTATTTTCGTACTGTTTCAAAAAGTTTGTAATTGTTTTCATCGTATGTTCACGATCAATAATTGAATTACCCTTTGTAAAGGCTTTTACAACTAAACCAACATCCGGATTGTCAATAAATTCCTCAACAAACCACTTAATAGTGTTAGGTAAGTTTTTTCTTGGGCCCCACTGAGCTACTGTTAAGAAATTAAAATCAGTCTTTAGATCTAAATTTACATTAACATTTTCATATTGTTTTACTGGATAATGTACAACCTCTACATCTTTTTGGCATCTTAGTTCGACGCGTCGTCCTGTATTTTTATCTACGCCATCATACGTAGTTTTTAAAAACACTTGTTTAGAGTGTTCCGATACCGTAATCACCTTATCCATATGATTAACTTTTTCAAGCCAAATCGGAGACACTCTAGTTGTTTCGATTCCAGCAGTTACACCAATATTAATTGGCGCCATTTGCTGCCATTCATTTGGAATTGTGACCTGTATACTAATATCGTATTGGGGACGTCCCTGCGATTGATGGTGATACGCGGCCGTTTTTTGAATTAAGCTGTCTAGCCAACGACGTTCATCATTATCTTCGTGTATCCAACCACACTGACCCCATGGTACCGGCAACACATGTATGTCATATATATCTTCAACTGTTCTGAGAGCCCTTAAAACAAATCTTCCATGTTCTCCGTAACCAGATCGAGTCAAAACTGGCGCTCTTACTATTATTTTTTGTTTCATTATAGCTCCTCTAATTCCCAAGTAGTGTAGCCATGGCGAGTTTCCCAAGAGCCCATTTCTTCATGTATTGTAGTTAATGTTTTTTCCCATGAACTACAATAGTTTTCGAAATTATAATTTTTTACAACGTGGGCGCGACCTAATTTTCCCATTTTTTCTCTTTTTTTCCTCGGCATTTCATACATTTTTAACATAGCATTGATACAATCTTCTCCTGATATACGATCTTCGTAGATCCATGGAATATCTTGAGAGCCAATAATTGCCCTTGAAGCCGGTTTAATACCAATCCCAAACCAATTTTTTCCATCTGTAACTTGCTCTTGAAGGCCACCGGTCATATTAACAATAATGGGAGTTTCACAAGATAAAGATTCAAGCGTGGCCAGTCCAAAACCCTCTGCATCAGCAATATTAATAGTACAGTCACACATATTATACATCAAAGATAGTACCATTGGCTCGACCTTTTGTTGAGAAAATAATACTTCTCCACTTGTCAAGCCCAATTCTGTGACTATGGCGTCCAGGTCTTGGCCATGTTGATCTTTGACATCAGTGTGCATAATCAATGATGCTTTGTCGTGTCCAACTTTATCTAAAAATTCTTTAAACCAAAAAATTAAAGAGCCGCTCTGTTTTCTTCTAGCATTTCTATTATTCCAGAAAAATAAAAATTTATTTTCATCATAGCTATCTCCGAAAGACTTTCCAAAAGAATTTTTTGCAAAATTCGTAATATCTTCTACAGGGTGTTTTGAAAATATTTCTGAATCAACTGCATGTGGTAGATACATAGATCTTACATTTGGAGAAACATTTTTAACAACATCATCAGTTACTTTTGAAATGGTTGCAATAAAATCATTTGATTCATAATATTTTTTATTGTACATTGGATAGGGTCGATTGTCCCAAACATGGTAATAAACCATTGGTACCAAGGGGCGAATCTCATTTTCCATTTGCCATAACCAGCCGAAGAATCTAGGATCAGTCATAAACCAAAGAATATCTGGTCTTTCTTGTCTCAAGATAGAACGAAGTAGATCCGGGTTTCCATACCCATCAACCGGCAATGTTATCCAATCTTCTCCATACTCCTCCGTTTTAAGGGGTTGATAGGTCTGATGTTTCATTGCCCCGCCAAGACTAAAAAATTTAAACTTTCCAGTCTTTAACATTGCCTCAATCATATATTTAGTTTGTGTGCCGACTCCGGATGGAGCAAAAGGCATATCACTAATTGTTAAAACCTTAATCTTTTTTTGTGTTTCCAAGCTAATTCCTCACTTACAATGTTTTGTATTATAAAAGTCGCACGTTCCATATCTACCATGACAAAACAAACGATTTTTAATATGCTTCTTGTGGGATATATTATAAAGGGCTTTATTTAATATTTTAAGAGCATTTTCAGTTTTTTTATTTCCACTAGTGACTCTGAATAATTCCACATTGTTTGTTTTAGCCGTTCTTTTAATGAGCGCAAAATGAGTTTCTAAATTTGTAGGTTCGATTTTGTGTTTGATGGCAAAAAAATGTTTGTATAAAGTTAATTGATATGTTGTCATTTTTTCAGATTTTCTTCTAGTATCCCATCCCCACGAACATGTTTTCCAATCAATAACATGATGTTTTCCATCGGGAGTTTTAACAACTAAATCCACAAATCCTTTAAAATTGTATCCATCATAATCCTCAATTGGCTCAAACAGCTTCTCCTCAACAGAAACAAGCGTATAAGTGCCAAAATAATCTTTTAAAGCAGGAAGAATATAATCCACCAACATTATGCCCTGTGAACGCATATCAGTGACTAGTTTTTTATTCAACCCTAAAGTCTCTGGAAGCTCTTTTAGTTCTTTAAGGAACTGTTCCTGAAAATATTCTTTTGGATTAGAAATATTATTTTCAACTAGCTGTTCACATGTAGAGTGCATTGCACTTCCGAAAGCAGTGTGTTCATTTCCCTTAAAACCATCGATCTTATCTAAATAAACTAGTTTATGTTTCCATGGACACTCAGCCCATAACTTCATTTCTGAAAAAGAGATGTGAGACAACTTATACCTCTTTTGTTGTTCTAGTGGTCGTTTTAGAGGACTGCGACTTACTATTTCCTGGTGCAGTAGCTTCTCTAGGTGTTCTTGACTTGGGAGCTGCTTTCTTCGTCGGCGCCTTTGACTTTGTAAGAGGTTTTGTTTTCTTAACCTTGAGGTACCACGTTGCCTCTGCATCTTCAGCTTTTCTAAAATTACTAACCGAATCAGGGCCACTAACAGCTTCTACTTTAAAATCTTTATATTTCTTTTCAAACTCTTTTACAATAATGTGTTTTTTGATTATTATTTTTTTTTGAGGGCGTAAACCATCCCAAAATAAACTTTTTTTAATCACCACATTTAACTGATCTAAAAACTCAATATGCATTTCTGTATTCTCCTTCATTGTTATAACTCATTTCATATTCTTCCATTATGTTATTAATTTTATTATATAATACCGGACTTATATTCTTTAAGTATTTTTTATCTCTAAGAAAATAATTTTCAAAGCCATTAGCAAAATATTCATTAATGCTGGTCACCGCATAAGGAGAATAAAATAATCCCATTATAAGGCTCTCTAAAAGAGGATATCCAACAACATTGTACAAATAATAATCAAAATGTTTATCATATTCTGGATCATTAAACTTGTCCTCTGAAGGCTCATACCCTTCCTGATCTAAGAGATTATAAAGGGTACGACGCTTCGAAAGGAATTCATCTTTTAAAGCATCATCAAAATAAATATCTTTGCCATAATTTTCTTCTACAGCGTGAGCAATTTCATGTACAATATCATCAATCATATCATTTTCGTTTTCTTGCTCATTTGTCACGTACAACGCCCCATCTTTATATTTTGCGTTAAAAGGCGTCTTACTATCATTAAAAGCTTTAAAACTTCCCACGTATATTGCATCGATATTATTCACGAGCCATTTAGGAACAAGGCCCTCAATAGTATCTAACACATATTGAAGATCAAAGTGATAAGGAAGCTGATCCTTCAAAAAAACTAATTTATCACCGTATACAAGGCGTTCTTTACTACTCTTTTTGGCGGCAGTACTGCTCTCAACAATATATTCTTTCATTTTAAAGAAGCCCTTCACTCTTCATCATTTTTTCACCTTCATCAAAATCATAAATTGCCTGTTGGTATCCACGAATAAAGTTCTCTTCAGCAACAGCTAAAAGAAATTCTGGAAACTCTTTTGCTACTGTCTTAATAATCATCTCAACATTAACTTCATCATTTTCAGGGTTCAATTGATTACCAACATAATCAACGAGCCACTCTTTTAATTCATTTGACTTCTCGACTGGCTTAAGAAGGTCCGGATTTTCATCAATACTCATTTATTTCTCCATTAAAATTTTAAAATCTTTTCGATATTTCCAAAGCAACGCTACATAAAAAACTGTTATCAAGCTAGGTACGATCATAGATTCAACACTCAAATCAAGGAACAAATGGAATAAAATAATATTAATAATTATTGGTGCTAATGCGACGAGTGATAATTTAACACATCGGTTAATAATAAGTGCAAAGCCGCAAAGCACTTCTACGCCCTTCAAAAGAGGAAAAAAATAAGGAGCTGCTGATAGCCCATATAGAAACTCGTGAGATTCCGGCAGAGGAGTGGGACTCGAAAAGAAATTAAAAAACCCACTTAACCCATAAACGAAAAATATTAAACCGAGACAAATCTCAGTAACATTCTCACTAATTGTTTCTAATATTTTATATAATCTTACTTTCATGACACAATCTCCCTTCATAGTATAACATTATAATTTATTTGTCAACATATTTTAAAGGATTTTTGCTGCGAGGGTTGCAACCTTTGATCGTTCGCCTTTAACTAATGTTACATGGCCTGATATATCATGTGCTTTAAATTTTTCCACCGCATATGCTAAACCATTAGATGTTTCATCCACATACACATTATCAATTTGGTCGATATCTCCAGTTAAAACAACTTTTGTGTTTTCTCCGACTCTAGTAATAATAGTTTTTAATTCATGAGCTGTCAAATTTTGCGCCTCATCAATAATGATATATGCATCAGATATCGAACGCCCCCTTATATAAGTTAAGGCTTCAATTTCAATCGTCCCTTGCGCCAGGTACATTGATAATGTTTCTTTATCGTTGGCCATCAAATATCTCAAGTTATCTTGGATGGGGGCCAACCATGGCGTCATTTTCTCTTCCATGGTCCCAGGCAAATAGCCTATATCTTTTCCCAGCGGCTGAATTGGTCTAGATACAATTAATCTTTTATAAATTGTCCTTTTGTCGCCTTCAACCACTTGCGCCAAGCCGGAAGCTATCGCCAAGAGTGTTTTGCCGCTACCAGCTTTGCCAACCAATGTGACAACTTTCACATTTGGATCCATTAACAGATCTAGACAGAAATTTTGTTCTTTATTTCTTGGTTTAACGCCCCAAATTCCTTTTTTAAATTCTCCATTGATTCTTTTAAGTGGTTTTGAATAATCATAAAATCGGGCTAAAGCTGTTTTTTTATCATTTGCACTAGAAACCAACAAAATAAAATGATTTTGAAAAAGCCTAATGTCTTCCTTTTCTAAATAAATTTTTTCACCTGCATAAAATTGATCAATTACTTGGTCATCTACTAAATGTGTTTTATATCCGCTATATAAATTTTCTGTATTTTTGACAACTTGGCCCATAACATAATCTTCAGTTGGAAGGCCCAGTGCATCGCATTTGACTCTCATGTTTATATCTCTAGAGACAACAATAACTTTTCTTTTTGTATTTTTATTTTTTTGTTCCAGGGCGACAGCGATAATTTCATTATCCGCGATAGACATATCAAGAGGGCTAGTTTCTGGAGATGTGACAAAAAGAATTCCTTTTCCCTTTGCAATACGAACTCCAGAGTGTAAAGACCCCTTGTCTCTTAGCGAATCTAGATTTCGTATAAAACTCCTAGCATTTGTTCCTACCCCATCTTGACGCTTTTTATGTTTGTCCACCTCCTCCAACACCTTGAAAGGTACAATTATATCATTATTCTGAAAAGAGGTTAATGCACGTGCGTCTGTTAAGTAAACACTAGTATCTAATATATAAGTTTTTTTTGCCATGTAATTCCGGAACTTGTATTATATACACAATAAATAGTATTAATCAAGGCAATATCAAAAAGAACTTCTGTTTTGCGCCTCGCCTTAATAGTTATTAATGGAGGGTATGTGAAAATGAAAAAGTTACTAATGCTAGTTATTTTATTTTCTTTAATGTTTCCAACTGTTTCGAACGCAGGCATTGTATATTGTGATAAAGAGTGTTTCCAATTAAAAGATTCTCAGATAACAACTATTAAGGGCCTCTTATATGAAGTAGCGGAAAGTCAAAATAAAAAAACAAAAAAAACTTTCTTGCCACATGTGGCCGAAACAATTGTTTGGATGGATAAAAAACACAAAGAAGAAAAGGTATATAAATTAGAAGATTTAAAAAAAGACGATAAGGCAAATTTAATCAATACATCAATAAGTTTTATTCGCGATGTGCTTTATGGAAGAACAAAATTTAATCCGCGTGTGGTTTTATATTACTGGAGTATAATTGGTGAAAAGGTTAATGCCGAATATAAAGAAAAGATAGTTGATAAAAAGACTGTTATAGAATATAAGCTGGAGTTGCGCAAATGAACTTAATAAAAAAATTATTAACCATGGTTGCAGCTTTATTTATATTATCAACATGTACATCTTTCAATTCAAATATTCCACTGGGTTATAACTATAACACAGAAAGAACTGTTGAAAATTTACCAAGAGATTCATTTTTATTCGTTATGGTTGAAGAATATTACGAACACTGTTATTCATCTGCGCTTAATGATGAAAAAGAATGTGTTGTCTTTAAAAACACAGGAATATTCAGTGGATCTGCTTTCGTGGTATACAATACACCCAACGGAAGTTTGGTGGTTACGGCCGACCATATATGTCAAACGTCTAGCCCGAGTATGAAGCAAAAAATGACTTTAACAACTCTAAATGGTAAAACATATAGAGCTAAAATTTTAGAAAGAGACTCTAAAAGGCAAAATGATGTATGTATGGTATATGCAAAAAGTCTAAAAAAGCCACCAGTTAAATTAGCTCTTAGTGAGCCTAAGCCAGGAGCAAAACTTTTTAATATTGCTGCGCCTGCAGGTATTTTTAATATTAATATGGTCCCTATATTAGAGGGTCGTTATAATGGACTATCTTTTACTGGAAGTGCAATATATTCAATTCCAGCCGCAGGTGGATCTTCTGGATCAATGGTACTTAATTATAACTTTGAACTAGTTGGCTTGATTCATTCGCTCCACGTAAGATTCCCCACCGTAACGGTTGGTCCATCATATGTAGTTTTAAGTAAATTTGTGAGAGAAGGGATCAAAAAGCACTCTAATCTATAACTAAAGATCTGCGTTAAAAAGATTAGATTTTGCTTTTTGTTTCTTTCGCTTCTTTTTATTGTTTTCGCCCTTCTTGAGATCTGCATTAGATTTTTCTAAATCTCTTTCAGGATCTGGAGCGTTCCAAGCTTTAACTTTAAAGCCACCACTTAATCGCCGTACTTTGACCATGGTGTATATCTCAGCCAGCTCTTTTCTTTTTTTATCAGCCTCAGAAAACGTTTGAAAGCTAGCAACTGTTTTCCAAACTTTGGTACTCTTTTCGTTTGACATTATTAATCCTTTAGTGAATGTGGTGGAGGCGTGGGGAGTCATATGACGACCAAATCGTCAAATGTTATCTTGGCTCTTTTGGATCAATAAGAACGATGGGCTCTTTTGGATTCCATGTTTCACCAACCTCAAAACCAGCATCTTCAAACATCGAAGTAATTTCGTGACTCATTCGTAACCCGGCAAGAGATGCTAATTCAGACATAGCATATTCGGAGTGAAATACCTTATATTCCCCGGGGAGTTCCGGATCGTGCTGTATGTTAAGTGTAAAATTATCTCTGGTAACGTTGGGGAGGCTGTATACAATATCTTCGATCTTTTGGATATTGGGATCTTTGTCTCTCTCAGCTGTGCCCTGTGTGGCAGCAGCTTGAGCAACTGCTAAAACATCTTCAACGTCAGTATCACCATCGCTGTCGATATCTGTATCTTCTTCTTTTATAAACTTTCTCCAATTTTCAAATAAGAGTTTCATTTTTGTATCTCCTTCTCCTTAGATTTCACATTAATAAATAGTAAGAAGCTGGCCAATCTGCCGGAAATCACAAGTTTATCCCACTTGGCTCCAAGTGTCAACCTTTTTAGTACTAGTTACTGCTTCACAAAACAATCTTACTTCATTATCTGAAAAAATATGCCGGCAGTAATTTGCCATTATGTTGGTGGAGGCGCCGGGAGTCGAACCCGGGTCCGAAAAGAATTAATATTACCGTCATTCACAAGAATAGATGCTTAACCGCCCAAACATCAACCACCTGTTACCAGGGTTTTCCATTTTACCATCTTAAGGCCATGGCTGCCAAAAAGTATATAGTTAACTACAATACTTAAGTCCCCTTATTTTTAAAATAAAGATATTCGCCCGTGTAATAAATTACATAAACTAGGTTATTTGAACCCTTAAAAACTAGCAGATGATATCGTATATGCCACCGAATTAACTTTTTTTATAAAGCGTTAATAACTCCAGACTATGCAGCTAAGGCGTAGTCAAACTCCACATTATTGTTGGCGTTTAAATTTTGAGTATTTTTATTGTGCTACTCACACAATCTTGCACGCTAATATCTCAACCCTCCGTCTAGACCAGTTCGCCCCCATATCAAAGATCCACAACATTATTATATAATATTGATTAATAATTATTCATTATTTTCTTCAAAAAAACTTTCTGTATTATATTTTTTTAATAGATGCCTGAAATCATTTGGTAATAATCCTAAAAATCTTGCACCTTCTCTTTTAGACCTAGTACTAGAAAGAGCCACTTTGAGCACAGCGTCCTGTACAATCTCTCTAATAGAATACCAGATTGGTATACCAAAACATTTTCCACCAAACGGTTTTGTTGCTAGCTCTAATTTAAGAGCAATAACATCCTCTAGAGAAAGAGCGTTCAACATTAATTCGAACTCTTCTGAAGAAAGATCACTTTTTCTTAACTTCCTAGAGACACTGTAGTGAGCGTTTTTCCCTGAAAGTCTCTTTTTCTTTTTCCAAGACATCTTAAATTTAATTCTCAAATATGTTACAATATTTTATGTAATTATTTAATTACTAATTAAGATTAAAATAAATTAATTTATATGTTGTATATTATTTCACTTATAATTGCAGCTGTGTCTTCTTCTGTTTTTGTTTCAGAAGGAGGGTAATCTGGGCTAGGTGGTTCTTCTTTTATGTTATCAGTCATCTCACCTTCAAATTTATCAAAATATAATTTAAGATTTGTAAGCCCCCACTCTTTAAAAGCTGCAGCGTCTTCCGGAGCAATAAGGCCTTCGTAGGCTGTTACGATTTGCTGTTGCACTTGATTCAATGCTAGCTCAGAAGCGTCAGCTCCTTGTTTTACGTAAGGATCATCAGAGTCTAATTTAACAAACGTGCTTTTTTCTTCTTCGGCGTCTTTTTGGGCTGCCTCAATATCTTGAGGCCTGGATGGTAGAAATTTTTCCGCATCCGCTGGAGCATTAATAACGTCATCTTGTTCTATTTCCACTTCAAAATCAGCCTCATTCAACTGTGGCTTCGGAGCGTTCCTGTTAGCATCAATCGGATTCAACAGATTTAAGAAATTAGTTAAAAAGTGGTATCTAAAAGACTCCCTTTCTTTGCTACTAGAAGACAAATTTGTATAAGGATCTTCAATTTGAACAATGATTCTTTTAAGGAGCGCGTCTAGTACATTAATTCCGGTATTTTTATGAATAACCTTATCAGCAACTGCAGTTTTTCTAGAGACTTCAGATATAAGATGACGAATAACTTTCCTTAGCCTTTTTTCCTCTAGATGTTCTTGTTTTTTTCTTCTTTCTTGTACAATACAAATACCTTCGCGAATTAATAATCTGAGTTGCTGTTCTTGCTGATTCATTCTGTTATGACTCCCATTGATTTATATAAATAGTCTTCAATCTCTCTAATTAACCCCTCTTCTTTATCATCTCGTTTTCCGGCATAACCTTCTACTGCACCGCCGCCCATAGCTGATATTTCTTCCAATTCTTCATCGGGGCGCCCTTCATCTTCCGTATCATCCGGATCCGTATCATCCGGTATACCAGAGTATTCATAAGCTACTTTCGGTACCGACGCAATTGGCGGCCCGAACATTCCCACTGGATCTACTTCATTAAGTGTTTCTTCAATTAGCCCAAGAAAGATACCCAGAGGAATCTGGGAAACCTCCTCTAAACTCTCTTGTGCAGAATTTAATTTTGATTTAATCAAATCATAAACAAAAGGATCATAAAATCCCATTATTTCTTCAAATTGTTCTGGTTCAGCAATCTTTAAAGCTTTCCGAATGGTGGTGCCAGACATTTCTCCCAGGCCGGGAATTTCAATTTCTATGTGAGGTGCGACAGCTATATAAGCATGATCTTTAACTCCATGGAAGTCTTCTTCGATCTCAAAATCCTTAAAATATCTAGGCGTACCTTTTTTAGTAAGTCCACCTAAAGTTTCTCTTGGAAATCTGGGTTTGTCTCCATCACATACATTGGGATCTGCATCCATGTCTTTGCAGCCAACAAAATAGACCACAACTGTACCAGGATCTAAATTGCGCGTAATTTCAATTGCATTATACGGATTTTTAGTTTGTACAACCTTAGATGGGTTAATATCATGTCCCGCCGCAATATCTTGCTTTTCTTTAAAGCTAAGTGGAGATCTCGGAACACCATCTTTGTCAGACATATCAATCTTGTCAGATGTCGAAATATATACATCGTCAAACCTTCCATCATTCAACAGCGATTTATATACTTCTGCATGGTGTCTTCCCATTGGCTGAAATCTGCCAGGATAAATAGCAACCATTTTTTTGCCTGCCAATTCCTCAGTTTCTTCAAAATCATCTTCTATTTCATATTCTACGTTTTCAGCTTCTTCAGCAATCTCAGTGAGAGTATCTTTTTCTTTAGCAGCTTTGATCTTATCTTTTATCGCTCCTCCAACACCTTTTGTAATGAAATCTCCAGTCACTTTTACTGGCCTGTCATCGATTCCTCTAATAACGATACCTTCATGACCCTCTAAGCCGCCTTTAGAGCTTGTTGAGGCGCGCTTAACGTCCATACCTAGGTGTTGGGTCGCATAATTGAAAAGGGCGCCGTCAATAGCCATTTCCACGTCTTCTGGAGTCTCTAACCACTCCATAAGAGGTGTGCCATTTAGAACAGCGAAATATACCTCTTTGCTTATCGCCCATGGATTTTTACCATCTTTCGTTTTCACTTTTGCATCAAATGGGTTTTCCACCACACCACCTTTTCCGGTAAGCCAATCTCTTAAAGAGAACGTTTTACTTTCAGTTTCTGTTATTTGTATGGTTAGAGGCGCCTCAAGCGTTTCAGAGAAATCAACATCTGCAGATAATTCTGTTGGCACATCACCCACCAAACTAACTTCATGTTTTTCTGCAATTGGTTTGACTTTTTCAATGATAGACTGAAATGCTCCAGGGTCATAAGCTGTCTCTACACTATCATGATCCATATTGGGTTTGCCCGTATCAGGATCGATTGGCCTTTCTAATCCTGGCCGGTCCACACCAATGCCTTTTTTAATTCTCCATGGTTGCGCTTTCTTTTCATAAAATTGATTAATACCATGGAGAGCTAATATTTTTTCATCGTATTCAATTACATTGGTCTTTCCCTTTTTCATATATTCTGTATTAATATATTTGGTAGAGTCATTCCATAGTCCTAATTTTTTTAATTCTGGTGTTATTTGTGGAAGCGCTTCATTAAATATTGCTAATAACTCTTCAATTGCAGGTGGCATTCCATGGTCCGGACTTTCCTTCCAAAATTCATAAGCATCTGCAGTTGACATGCCTTTCACAGAAAAAGGGTGAGTTGAGCCACGATCCATTCTGAAGTCTTTTCCAGTTGGAGTGGATTCATCGTCAACAAGCTTGAAACTTACGTTAACACCGTCAAATTTAACACTTCCGGGATTTGTAGAAAGATGTTCTGCAATTGTTTCGAAGTAGTTTATTAAGTCTTGTCCTGTTTTGACATTTGGTATGTCAAAGGGATGTTGCATGTGTCCTGATGTGCCCATTAATAATTTCCCTTATTCGTCCGCAGCCGCAAAAATTTTCAAGAGATTGCTTTCCGGGCCGGTAAGTTCAGAGGCCGGCTTTGCTTTTAATGTTTGATATGCTTGCCATAATTTATCTTCAGCATCAGTAACTACGGCAGCGCCGCCTGCGAGTATCGCATGGCCGCCCATTGAAGGGGATGCACCAGTTTTTGGAGCCCCCGCAAAGGCCGCAGCTGCGGCGGCTTCATCGCCTCCTTCTTCACCCTCATCGCCTTCGCCGTATACGTTGGGATATGCTTTTCTCAATTTTTCAGGCGATGACAACCCGTGAACCGCGTGTTTCATTAATTCATGTTCTTCTTTAAAGTCTCCTTCATCATCCAACCACCAAATTAAATCTTTATCTTGATCACCATCATCTTCCGCTTTGGTAACATTATCAAATTCTTTATATATTTCATCCCAAGTTCCCATCATTATTAAATGTTCTTGTGTTCCGGGTTTAATATTTGGATCAATATGAAGAATACTTTTCACTGTATCTACGCCTGAGCCAGGCCCATCCATTGCATCAAAAAGTATTTGGGCTTGATCACGCACGGTAGTATCGCCCGATTCCGCTCTTTTCGTAATTTCTGATTTATTTTCTATTTCCAAACCCTCTCCAAAATCTTTGCCAGCTGTTAAATTTCCTATTCCTTTCGTCAGCCACCCGGATTTCATTCGATCCGGACTTTCTCCAAACATGGGACCAGGTTTTACACGCGATGCGCTCATTGCATAATGACTGGGATCTATATATTTGACTGCTTTATCATACCAATTATCCGTCACCCCGAGAGCGTCAGATGCCCATACAGTTGCCCCGGCCGTCATTAGGGCGGAGATGATAGCTAAAAACAACCCCTCTTGAAGCAACTCTTTATCACCCCCAAGTAAGGATTCTAGAAGTTTAACATCTTCATTTAAAATTGCTTCTTTAATTAAAGCCTTTAGTTCTTTTTCAATTGGATTTTTTAAATTATTCATTATTATTTTTTCCCCTTCAAAGATTTTCGTCCAGCTTCTAAAGCCTTAGTTACTTCTGGGTCCATTAATGCTTTTTGGCCAGCTGGCGTTAATCCCTCTGGTCTTCCCGTGTATGGATTGGTTAATGTGGGGGGAGACATTCCACTAGTATCGACTCCTGACGCGCCGAAGTCTGCACCACCCACACCAGTAATTGCTATATCTTCTGCTGTCATAGGGCCGACCGAAACCTTTGTTTTCTTTCTCCTTCTTTTACCACCTTTCGCGCAGTATTTAACTCCTTTGCAGTGGTCCCTAGAGAGCCAATAATCAGGCCGGCCTGGCTTTGCAAAATCTCCTCCAATCCAGCGCCATCCGCGACCTTCTAACCATTTAACTGACATTCCTAAAAATCGTCTAGGTTTTGGACCACCAGTGCCCGGCGCGCGTTGCTCATCGGGGTCAGGAATTCCACTATCAGGAGTATCTGGTACAGCTCCAGCTGCACGATCTTGCGCTCTAACTTTCAATTCTATGCACGCGTCCTTATCTCCTTTCTCACATGCTGCTCTAAGTTGGGCGTCAGTCATTTGATCCATTAATTTCTGCTTTTCTACGCTGACCCCGCCTCCGCCGACAACGGAACCTAATACTGACAGAGCGCCATAAATTCCTAAGCCTATACAAAGCGTCGGGTTATTTTTACAAAGAGCTGCTAGGGCTGGCAAAATGCGCCCTTTACTAAGATTTTTAAAAAAGCCCGGCTTTGCAGCCCCTCGGCCCGCTGCTTTGGCGCCTGCTTTGCCTGTTGCTTTGGCAGCTTCTTTGGCAGCTAATCTAGCTTTTAATCTATTTTTCATAGCTTTGCTTGGGCGCCCGCTGAACTTCGCCAATTTATCTGCCATCTTCTTCCTAGATGCATTGGCCGCCATTGGTTTCATACCACGCTGGGCCATGGCCTGATGAAGTTTTTCATTAGGGAGGGTCTCCCACGCTTTGCCCTTCGGCTTATTTATCCATGTTTTACTTTGTTTGCCTGCCCATTTGCTCCATTTATATCCCTTCTGACCAATTTTTCCACCGCGTTTCATCATTTTTTGCAGCATTTTTTGACCGAGTTTGCTGTTGGCGAGTTTTCCACCGAACTTCCTCGCCGCGGTCCTAAGACCGCCCATCGCTACGCGCGCGAGACCACTGGCGGCGCCCTCGTTCAATAATACTATAGCTGGAAAAATATTCTCTTCTTTTCCTTCGTGTAAAAGGCTTAACGCAGCAGAAATCGCACTCACATTTTTTCGATATCCTTGTTGCGCTCTAAATTCTCTAAGGAGGAAATCGTTTTCAAGATGGAGGCCCTCAGTTATTGCCTTCGCCATCGCTTCCTTTTTTTTCCGGTTTTGTTTTCCTACTTTTACCAAAGCCATTTTGGTTTTGCACGCAGTAGTTTGTATTGTTTTTAGAGCATCCTTTGTTAAAAAGTCGACTTGAGGTGCATTAATTTCCTCTCCTCTCTCTACATAAGCGTTTTCCAATGCTGCTGAGATATGTTTTTCAAATTGATCAACCACAGGGCCTTTCCCGGTGCACATTTGATTTAAAATATCTAACTTTCTTTGTGCGGAGACTGCTTTTGGCGCACCTTCTTTATCACCCTTTGCTATTAAAGATTTGGCCACTTCCAAGCTGCGCTTTGCACTTTCAGCTTTGTTTTCGGGTTCCTCATCGTTTTTTTTGGATTCGCCACCTTCAGCTTTTTCAGCCTCGACGAGCCACTTTTCGAAAAGAGTATGAGGGTGTTTGTTGTCTATTTTTTTTTGTAGTAGTTTTTCACTATAAGAGACAGTCTCTTTATTTATTTTTTTTTTTTTTCGTTT
>Ga0098058_1000226_pt1 | contig 19301 bp, 43 predicted proteins | sample 19_taG_FD_75061 | JGI IMG/M metagenome (GOLD analysis project Ga0098058, IMG submission 75061) | Marine viral communities from the Subarctic Pacific Ocean - 19_ETSP_OMZ_AT15317 metaG | ecosystem: Environmental > Aquatic > Marine > Oceanic | place: Pacific Ocean | collected 2015-01-19 | reverse complement strand
GTTATGGCCTATCGTCCGGGGGACTGGGGCGGAATAACCCGCCCCAGGATAGGGTTCCTACTTAGAGGCGGCAGCCTTCGGTCGCTTGTGAAGGGTAAGCCGGGTGATCACGATCTCCTCGGTGGAGTCATCACACTCGGACTGAGCCGCAACCTGAGCCGAAGCGAGATCCTCCTGCAATTCCGTGACCTTAGCGACATTGAGCGGGTCAATGCCCAACCCAACGCACGCCTGGATTGCGCCGTCCAGCTTACTCTGGACCGCTGCAACCTTGCTAACGGCGTCCGCGCCGGCAGCCTCGAAGCGAAGCACGCGACCACGCGCGGCCTTTACCGCCTTATTGGTCGCGGGAACAGGTCCCGCCGACCCCTGGAGCATGAGAGTCGAACCGTCCGGGTTAATGTCCCCGTGCGTATCGCGGACGTAATCCAGCGCCGTTCCAATGTTGGAGAAAGCGACGGTGTCGTCAGAGGAAGAATCGGTGACGATGAAAACGTCAGTCATATCAAAATGTCCTTTCGGGACCTTTGTTGAGCGGCTCTAGTGCCCCTCAACTGTTTTAATTATACCAGAATGGCGGGGAAAGTCAAGAGGAACATTGTCAAGAGATTGTAAACTCTTTCGCTGTTCCCGTTGTTGCCTTGCGTCACTCTCATTGCCTGTATTCTACCAGACTGGCCAGAGAAGTCAACTGTTTTCGTCTTTTGATTGAAAAAAAAGCATATCGCTAAGTGCCTGGAATCACTGGGGTTTCATTAGGTCGTCGCTTAGGGGAGATAGACGGCAAACCCTCGTGATCCCGGGGTGTTAGGATGCTTGCGTGCTGAAACCTTTTTAGTTGCGTGTGCGGCGTATTTAGAGGGATAATGGCTGTTTTTGGGGGTGCCTTAAATCGCCCCAAATCGCACCACCGCATTCCGCCACAACTAGAGAAACACAATATTCAAAAACAGCAGTAATGCACACGCTCTCAATCCCCCCTTTGTTCAACTGGCCTGATTGCCCGGTTTACCACCTTAAAGCGCACCGTCGATCGGGACTCTCCCCCTCTTAGAGGGAATCTCGAGCACAAGTATTGACGTTGATAGTTAATCCCATACTTATGCATGTCTTTATCACACCACCGAATACTCAATGCCGAGCAGTTATCTTCGCTGTTGCATTGATCACAAGGGATTGTCTCCATTACAAGGCCAAGGATATTGGGATCAACGAGGACCACCACTTCATTGGGTTGGTTTACTCTGTGGATAAATGTGACCAAGTCTCCTGTGAAGATTTCTTGAGTCTTTTTTTCTGAAGATATCTCCGACACTTTTTTTGAGAGGATTTCTTCTGTCATTTTTCTTGTCCGACGTTTCCAATGATGACCAGATGCCCGATTGCAAACCTATCGGTTACAGACCTCAACCATCGGTCATCGAAATAGACATCAACGAATTGATCAGTGGATCCATATTGTCCGAAGTGGTAACCCTTCTTGGCGGGAAGCACAACTCCCAGGCTCTTTGAGGCATGGGTATTGTTCGGGTTCCATCGGACCAGCATTCCGGGCTTTAACTTCTGTGAAGATTTTTCTGACATTATGTCTGAAGATTTTTCTTGTTCTCGCGGCCATTGGCTCTGCTGACTAGGCGCAAGTGTGGATGATCTTCTACGTCGAATTTACAATAGGGAATGATTGACACGGCCTGACTGCTCCCGCCGTCGGCCCATTGATGATCAAGGCTTTCTCGATTGGGTGGGAACCACGCAACTTCAAAGCCGTCGGCCACAAGACGGATTATCACCCCAATGTAGTCTGTCGCCGGTCCACGGGACTGCCACCTGACAAGATCCCCGGGCGCGATATCATTCATTAAATCTTTTTCCATTCTGTTGAACGGGAAAGCACCTTGAAACGGTAGGATGGACTTCCTTGAGCGTGCACATAGTGGATAACGTCTGACGGCAAAGAATATGCTTCAAGATGACTCGTGTTGGCGGTCCAGTTGGTGTGGACATAACCGCCCGGTTCCACTTTCGTCACAACACCCAGGATACTTCCGGTGAAATCTTGTACGATTGTTTCTGAAGAAACTTGTTCAACCGTGACCAAATCTCCTGGCAAGATTTCTATCTTGTATCTTGGTCTGGTTTGTGGGGCTGCCCGAACACGGCGCAAGGGCTTGCTGGGCTTCTTCTTCGGGGCCGGAATGGGCTTGCTGGGCTTCTTCGACCTCGACCACGTTGTCCAGCATGCGTTGGCGCAAACGACGTTTCCGGTCTTTGCCGTAAACTTCTTGGCCTTGCAGTGCTTACAAGTCTTCACAGACTTTTCTGCTGCTTCTTGTGCTTTGATTGTTTTGACAAGTCCGGTGTTGGTTGTGAAGACTTGTCCTGTTATCTCGCGCCAACTCTTCTGGCGATTTACATAGCAGAGCTTGACGCCTGCCTTGCTGACGATTTTTCCGCTGATCTTGTCAATCCCGGAATCCACCACAACGCGCACGAACTTTGCCGTGGGATGGTTGCGGCTGAAAATGAGGGTGTTGCCTTTGCCGTTCTTCTTGTGGCAAATGAACTTGTCCTTGATGAGAATTGCTTTTCGCTGAAGTGCTGTCATTTTCTAAACCTTTCTAAGACCGTCGAGGGGTTCCCATGCTCGCGAGCCATCGGCGTAAGCCACCAACGCGGACTCCTCATCCCAGAAAACCGGAGGATTTCCAACTTGGACCACAATACCCAACAGACGGGGCGAGAAATAGCCATATACCAAATCGCCAACTTGAATCATTATACTCCACTCACAAGCCGAAGCTCGGTGATGTATTCTTCTGTTGCTATCCCGCCGCCCCAAGTGAACCACTTGACTTTCACAACGTAAGGACCGTTTGCGTTCACTTGAAGAATCTTTATTACTGTGCCGGGGTCGTCGTCGCAAGTGGTTGACCCAACAATATCCCCCACCTTCAAAAGCGGCTTTCCGAGATGGTCTTTGTCCCTCATCATCACACTCGTTCCAACATTGAAAGCCCTGTTACTGTCTGGCTCCCGCCCATCCATTGAACTTTGGCGCACAATTCGTTCGGGTCGGTCCATCCGGTATTCTGAAGCCCAACGAAGTCAATAACGACTCCGATGTTTCGCGACGGAGGCGGTTTGACGCCCGGTCTGGGCGCTAGCCGCACCAAGTCTCCCACTATGATCACTTCCACTTCGTGATGTAACGGTCGTTTTGGGACTTGATACTGAAGGCATAATCCGCGAATTCCTTGAGGTCCCGGAGTCGCAGGTTTCCATCCAGCGTGGGATGCGTGCTGGTCTTGCGTTCACAATCCTGGCTAAACACATCGAAGTCCTGAAGCATCTTGATGAACTCGATCTTTCCGAACTTCGGGTCGTCAATCTTAGCCATCGCGTCCAGCAACCCGTTATCACGGGCAAGCTGCTTGAAAATCTTCAAGCAACTCTTCATACCGTCGCGATCGTCGGTATCGAAAACGAGAACCATCTTCATTTAGTCGTTGTCCTTCTTGTAGGAACCGGGGAAATCTCGTCCGACACGCCGGGGCTTCTTGACCCGAAAGGGAGAGATCCCGTGGGCATCGAGGAGGAGTTCGAGGAGTTCGTTCCGAATGCGCTCGTGAAGTTTTACCGTTAGGTCTTTGTCGTTCCGACCGCACTCTCCCCACACAGCAACCGCCTCTTGCCAATTCTCGTTATCATAGGCGCAGCGGAAGCGTGCTTCGTAGTCGTCAACCTTTTCGGTAGTCATTTAGTTGCTGTCCCCGTGATATGTTTCCTCAACAATGCTCACCAGATTGTGTGCATCGTCAAGCTGCTCGCGCATGTTATCGATTCCCTCCATGATCTCGAACAACCCATTCCATTCTCCGCCATTGTCCCGCTCGCAGTTAGCATCGCTAGCCATCGTGTCCAGCTTGCAGCTGAACTCCAGAAGGGCCTCGTTTGCTGCCGCACACAACCGACGAAGCTCGTCGTAGTCCTGTTCGACCTTTTCCTGTGGAGTCATTTAGTTGAACAGGTGAGTTTGGACGTTCAAGGCTGCCCGGTAAAGGACGAAAGACCATTCGTAAGGAATCTCGTAGTCCATGCAGAGTTCCTCGGCCTGTCGAAGTGTGAGAGTCTGAATCATCGGTTGTTACCGGCGTTCAGCAGCGCCTGGAAGTCAGCAACCTGCTGCTCGGTGAGCCCCAGAAGCTCCATCGCTTCCTTCTGCGCCTTTCGCTTTGCGGCTTCCGGGTCGATCGTCGGCTTCGCCCTCTTCGCGGGCTTTGGCCTTCCCGGCAGTCGCGCGCGGGCAGCAACTTCGGGATCCGGCTTGTCGAGGAACGACGGAATGTGCTTGGTGTAGGCACTGGCCTTTCGCTGCTTTGCGCGAAGGCGGGCAAAGCGCATCCGTCGCTCCTCACCGGGGATCCCGTTGCGGAACTCCTCATCTCTGGCGCTTTCGCGAGTGTTCTTGTTCGCGCCACCGTGCCGCTCGCAAAGCCAGTGGTTTTCGTGCTTCTTTGAAATGTTGTGATCGAACACACCACAACCACCCATGAAAGTGCAAGTGACGCCGTGCGTCGAATCGGCAGCCAGCCGCTTTCCGTTCGCCAGAGCGAAAGCGTTGTTACCATTGAAAGATCGAGACATTAAGGGGTTTCCTTGCACACGTCGGGGGGCTTCATCGCCCCCCACTGTCCTTATAGTACCACAACGGGGGCTCTGTGTCAAGGAAAAAAGGACTAGGTTTTACACCCGCCGGAAATACGCCTTTCGTGTCGGCCCGGTGATCTTGTATTTATGCCCATTGGGCGCAGCAACCCAATAAGAGGGAGCCTGATAACCCAACTGTTTGGCTTTACCAAGCGCAAGAAACAAATCACCATCGATCCAAGCTGCATACTCGTCCCATTCGGGTGATGCTCTATTGGCTGCCCACAAAAACCGTGGTTCCGTGTAGGTGTGGGCAGCCAAGACATTGTAGTGCTTGTTCTTGTTTAGATTAGAAACTCTGTAAAGTTTGCCTTTGACCACGGCGTGCCTCTGAAGGTTTGTACCAAAACCTAAAAATTACCGCGCATCGAGCCCGGCCCGCTTCGTGATTTCCGCGACCTTGAGCAAAGCCTTCTGGCGAAGAAGATCATAAGATTGCGCGTAGTAGCGTTGCCGGTCCCCCGGTGTCCTCATCGTAGAAATCCGCAGCGCAAGATTCAGCGAGCAATTCGGATGATTAATGAACCGCTCCAAAGTGTAAGTGCTGGAGCCCTCCCCATCTGGCAAATCCTCGTAAATCTCGTCAAGCAGTTCAGTTGGAGTATCATTAGTATCTTGCTTGTGGGTCCTCCAGTACCCATACCCGCCGAAGAACGCCTGCATCATTCGCCAGTGCGAACGCTTGTTGTTCTTGAAATACTTGCGGTACACTTCCGCGTATTCTTCCTTCTTCAGCTTGATTTTACCATTGGAAAGCAACATCGCCTTCAAAACGTAGCCACGCTTGCTCCACAGTTCCTTGGCTGCTTCGTCGGTGATGTTGGGGTTTCCCGCAAGGTAGGTTTGCCCTAGCTTGTAGTAATGCTTGGCAATCGCCATCTGGGTTTCAGCGTCAGTAAATCGGTTCTTTGCAAGTGCCGTAACTTCGCTGTTGTGCATGTTTTTGATATTGTTCGCGTAAGGCGAACCGTAAACACTAGTCATCTTCGTATTCTCCAACCGGCAAATCAAATGGGTTCACCAAGGCTATTGTTTGTTCGTTGTTGGTTTCGGAAGCAGGCGGACAACCCGCACAACCTTCACAAGGCGAATCGCCTTCGCCCACTGCGTCGGCAACTGAATTACGGAATTCGGGCGACATTTGATACTCTATTCGAGCCTCCCGCAACTTCTTCCACAGTTGGGTTTCAGATAGACTACCTGAATCCCGGATAGAGCGAGCTAGAAAACTTATAATTGTAATCAGTTCGTCATCCGTTAGTTCAACCTTGATCATTCTTGAACTCCGAATTCTGAAACACTACGGGATGCATAACGTGGTCTGCGACACGGCGAGCCTTTCCAACGTGGCACGAAGTGGTCATCGACCGAAAGTCGCCGCCGGGGGAAGTGAAATCCCCCAAAATGGTAGTTCCTGACTCGGCGCGATAACCAATCTTCAGCCCATACGAAAACAGGCTGGTTCCGTCTGTGGAAAGTGCTCCGGTGTGGGAGTTGGCGGCTTTGCCAGCCTTCCACTTTTGAAGCACCATATTGTTTCTGCGTCTACTCATTGTTTAGTCCGCGAAAACGGCCATAAAGCCGATCAAAATCATCAAAATTGCAATCATTCTTTATCCCTGTGTATCCATCCACCAAAGTTCTTCTTCTTCGGCGTCCACTTCTCGTGGTTCTTCATCCTCGAAGATCATTCGATCATACTCTTCGTCAAAACCATAGCGCAGTGAATTGCACGTATCCCAAAGTTCCATTACAGGCTCTCCTCATAAACCCAGAGTGCTCCAGCTACCCACACGGCAGCAAAAGCAAAAAATCCAGCCAGTTCAGTCAAGGGTTTCCTTCTTTCTATTCTTGTGTTTTAGTTAGTCGTTGTCGTTCGGAATGATAATCATTCGTTCCGGCTTCGGGTTGAAATACGGACGATTGCCGCTGAACTCATCGGTGATCCACAGACGCTGGACGTTGCAGCGAACCGGCTTCGGGGCTTCCATATCCGTGCAAATGATAAGACCATCAAAGCCGCCGATATCGTTGACGAACTTGGTGGGCGCATCGAAGCACGTTCCGCCACACATCGTGCGTTCACGCTTTCGGTTCATTCCCTTCTTCCAGACCCAGTTCTTATCCGGGTCAACACGAGTGTCGAAAGGAATCACGGTGAACTCGGCAATCTTTGCCAGACTGTTCAACTCATTGAAGAAGGACGCAAGCATCTGGTCTGAAACGGAACCGCTCTGATCAATCGCAATCGCGATCTTCGCAGTGCGCGAAGACTTCTTGCCTGGATGCTGGTAGGGATACCGCTTGTTGATCTTACGAATCGAAGACTTCTTATTTGCCTTCTGGCTCTGCTTCACGAAGTAGCGAAGCACCTTCTTCCAGTCAACCTTGCGAGTGATGCCCGCAACAATCTCCTTCCGGCAACTGCTCGGAACACTACCCCAACCTCGACTTGAGGAATTCGCCTCATCAACGGCATCCTTAATGAACTCCTTGACTCGCTCCTCGGCAATCTGCTTTGTCTGCTCGTCAACTTCATCCCAACCGGAGTGGTCATCGAAAGAGTCCATTCCGTCCAGGGGGTTTCCCTTGCCGTTACCGCCGCCGCCTTCGCCGGGTGTTCCGCCTTCGCCGGGTGTTCCGCCTTCGCCGCCGTCTTCGCCTTCCTTTTGCATCTTGCGAAGCTCCTTCAAGTAATGTTCGGCAGTCTGGTGTGACCGCAGATGCGCGAACGGTCCCTTTCCTGGGATGCACGCCATTTCCGGCAGATGCGGCAGGTAGCCATTGATAGCAAGGTCCATCGCAATGTTATGAATCTTGCGCTCGTTCGGACTCATATCGCGGAAGGACAGGAATCGTCCGCCCGTAACGTGCTGAAAGACGATATGGTAAAACTCGTGCTTGAGAATGTCCTTTCGACTCTCATCACTCAGCGGCTTGAAAAAGTCAGGATTGTAGACCATTTCCAGCTTGCCTTGCTCAGTTACCATCACGCCAGCAGTTGGAATCGCCTTAGTAGCCCTCTTATCCATGCGGCGCGAAAGGGCCGCAAAGAAAGGTTCGTCCATCAACAGTCTGTGGACATGGATTCTCAGGTCAAACGGAGTATCATCCGTTTCTTCAATAGAAGTCTCTTCGGTCTTTGTCTCTTCGGTCACTCGTGGTGCCTCCTTCAGTATCTATATATTACCACAATGGACGGCTGCTGTCAAGGAAAATTAGGTTCCCTTAACAGCAGCCTCCACAACTAAGCCTTATCGCCCGTCAGAATCTCAACGAGGTAGTGACCGACTGCGCGACCATCCGACGCCTGTGCGGAATGGAGGCTAATGGCGTTCTCCTGATTGGCCTGACCAACCGTAGTCCAAAGCTTCATTGCCGCCTCCGACGGGAGGGACATAAAGTATGCCGCCAGATTGCTCAGTTCATCCTCGTTAAGGACGTTGGCGAATCGGTCGCTCGCGCCCATCTTATCAATAAGAGCGCAGTGCGCGTTCATATCGATATCCGGCAGCTTGCCCTTATCGAGAATGTCGGCAACCGTCACAACCTTGGAGTAGTTCGCCACGAAGTCATTGAAAGACACCGCAGCCTCAAATCCCAGGTAGGCAGACGCCAGCGAGTAAACGATCGGATTGGACTCGCCCGCTTCCAGCACATTCGCAACTGCCAAGGTCTGGCTGAAACGAACCCACGAACGACGGGACGGATAAACCTTGTTCGGCTCCGGGTCGTCGTTGTGCTCAAGGTGCTCGGTGTTATTACGGATGAAGTCCACCACCAGGGGCTCGCAGTTCCCACGCGCCCAAGTAAGCCAATCGTCAATGGACGGCTCAACATCGAACACAGTGTAACGATCGAGTTCCGCCGGATCCATCTCACCCACCTGATAGGCAGCCGCACCCGCGTGCGTTCCGCCATTCACCGCAGCGAAAATCAGAGTTTCGGGGTGCAGGGTGTTTCCAGCGAGCTTACGACTGTCGCAAAGCTCAAAGATGCCCTGCCGCACTTCCAGGGTCGCGCGGTCAACCTCATCGAGGAAGAGAAGAACCGCCTCATTACAAGCCTGAGCAAACCAGTCGGGCGGGCAAAAGGAAGTAACACTTCCCTCAACCTTCGGCAGACCAAGTAGATCACCTTCCGTCATCTGACTGGCGCGGCGTTCCACGATCGGCAGACCGAGAGATTCGGCATACTGGTAAACCACTGAGGACTTACCAATGCCGTGCCGACCACGCAGCAGGACAGGGTGATTTGCACTTGTAACGTGCGGGAGAACCGTGAGAAGATTCTTGAAATCAATCGACATATTTTGTTCCTTCGCTCAGCGGCTCCAGCGCCCCTGCATTGTCCTTATAGTACCACACGAGAGCCCCCGTGTCAAGAGAAATAAACATCCCTTATTAGTAACTATCACTCTTGGGAAGTTCCGGGTCCTTCATTTCAGAAAGACTGAGATCCCCATTAATATACATTCTCATCTGATTGCGTTGCTCATCAGTGTACTCCCTAAAATTACCAAGGGTGTTTTCTGCCGGGGCCGCAAAGTGCTCCTTCGTCCAGTTCTTAATCCAGTCCAGATTGACCATATCTTGGACTTCAATGGTGCTGTGACCAGGGGAAACAGTTTCCCAGCTAGATGCTTCCAGACGTTCCCGACGATCCACAATCGTCCCGCCCCAACGCTTAGCGTATCTTGGGATGATGCCCGGAATGTCAGGAAAAGTAATTGAAGCGAGGTGATGACCGTATGACCATCGATTCGCCTTGCGAGCCCCCAGCAGTTGCAGGGAACCAATCCTCGGGGATCCCATCCATTCGCCACTATCCGTTATTGACGTATAATGGGTGATCATCTGGGGCACTTCGATAGACATAAGAAGGCCAACGGGGGGAACGTAACTCTCTTGATCCTTGGTATACCAGTGTTCTCCATCATTGTATGCCAGACCATCCATCCGAATCAAAGCGCCGGGCTTCGGGGCTTCCTCGCGCACCCACTTCGCCAGAGCGTGCCGGAAAAGAAGCAAGTCCTCTCCGTAAATCTGCTTGTGTCGCTTCTTGTAAACACACCCTGCGCGGGTGTGCCCTTCTTCCTCACAATAGCCGCACGTCTTTGGTTGCGCCTTGCGAGCCTGATAAGATGCCCACTGCTTCCCCGGCCAGCTTCCGGGATCTTTCTCCCACGCCGCCTTGAGGTCTGGACAACTTGTAATGTTATGACCCCGCGTGTAGCAATTACTACACGTTACGGTCCCGGACCAACTCATTTTCTTTTTCCTTTTTTAAAGTTAAAATTAAGGGGGCAATCACTTTTCGGGGATTGCGTCCTAGACAACTGTCAACACATTTTGACTTCGGCATGGTCCATAATTTCTTGAGGTTTCATGCCGCCAGGGATTCAAGATTGTCATTGAATCCAATATATTAATAAACCCACACCCTTAACAAAGATCGCAAAGTGCGATCTTATTTTCTCTTTTTTGCCTTTTTAAGATAGCGTTCCTCAGTCCAAAACGGAGTTGCGCTTCCAATCAGCAAAACCTGAATTGGCTTTGCTCCCTTAGCGAATGAAGTCACACGAGTTGCGTCCTCACAATTCTTCAAAATTACAACCGGAGCTGATGCCTGCGAGCCGGCCTGACGCAGTTGAGCCGTTGTTCCGGCTGGAAACTTTGTTTCTCCGGTCACATTTCGGATGATTCCCTGTGCGTACTTGTTCAATACCAGCTTGTTGTATTCCTTTTCAGTAGGGACTCCTCGGCGCGTATGATCCGCACCAAGATATTTGGTCGTGAGGCTGGAGTAATAGCCAGTCTTATAGTAGTATTGAAGTGCGATAGAAAAGCGTTCTTCCTTCTCATCGTCCCAAGAGCTATGCCATTCGCCGCGAGCCCTCAAAGCCTCGTCTGACCATCGACCCTCAATCTGTTGAAGTATGTCTTGCTGCTTGGTAGAAAGAGTGCGCCCCTGAGCCAGCTGATCTCGGATAGATTCCAGAAATCCAAAATCCCAAGAACTCTTGTCCTCGGCAATTTCGATTCGCCCCAGAACATTGTTAATTCGATTGAGCATCGGTGTCCCTTCCTTCATCGTACCTACAGTATACCAGACCGGAGCCGTCTTGTCAAGAAGAAAAGAGAATTCGGAGGTTTTCGATGTGCTTACAAGTCTTACGATAGCGGTAGCCAGTACACTGACACGTCCAGGCAGGTCCCTTTTGCGTCACAGTATACTTATTGCCCTTTGAGCCTTTCACTTCCCACGAATTGTTCTCTTCTGAGTAGGAAGGATCCCAATACTTTCGGGCCTCGTCGCCCCAGCAGAAAAACTCGAGAATATCTTCTCTGGTTGTGCCAGCATCCACCTCAATGTGAACACCACCCGAGCCCGCGTAGGTCTTACCTGAAACAGGCGCAACCCAAACAACCGGGGGCCACGGAACTATGTAACGATTGTCAGGCGTAGTTTTCACGAGGAACCAAGTCGCCAAGAATGTTGTGATTCAGTTCAGCCACATAAGCGGTCATACAGAAGTAGCAATTCTCTTCCTCATCCCAGAAAACACCCAGCGAAGAAAGCAGTTCTTCCACTTCGGGAGGTGTTGCGCCAACGGTCTTTCGATCTTCGGTCAATCGATCCAATGCGGCTTGTGTAATTTGTTCTTCAATATCGCCAAACACTTGAGAGTCTCCTAAACCTCGATTGTGACTATAGTATACCATCCCTTGCGGGATTTGTCAAGTCCTTTTTCGTATTCTCCCGATACAGTTCGGCAAAGAATGCGTCATTTTTCATTTTAGAACTTCTACCACCACAATCTCGTTGGTGCGAATGGACTCTTCATACTCTTGCTGATCGTGAAAAGACTCGTGCGGTCCTTTACACCAATCAATAACCACCGTGTATTCATATTCATCGTTGCCGAAGAAGCTCTCGCCATCAATCTGAACTTCTTTCACAATCCCAATATCACAGTGCTCGCCCTCGGGGTTTAGCACGGGATTATCATACCACCGAAGCAACTGTCCTACTTTGGGCATCATCCCACAATCTCCATCTGTCCCTGATGCACAGATTCCTCAATCATTTCAGAGCTATGGTGGCTTTCGGACTTGCTTATGGCCCATACAATACGATAATCGCCGCTCCAATGATCTCCCGGGATTCCTGTCACAATCCCCAATTCGTCAATGTCGTGGCGGTTTGCGTGATCTCCGGTACCCCACCACCGAACCAACGATCCGCGCTTCAAGTCAGCGATTGTTGGCACGAGAAATAATCTCCACCGAATCACGGCGTGCGAGCGCCAGTCCGGGAGGTCCTGTGAAATGGCGAACGTAAAGATGGATCCCCACGCAAGCCACAACCGTACCCGCTCTGTTCATTTCAGCAGGGATTCGCACAATATCCCCAATTCTTGGGCATTCTCTACTCTTCATTTGGAGGTCTCAAATCCTTCGCGATCAAGCCTCACCAAATCACCGGGTTTCACTTACGATCTCCAGCTTATCTTCTGGTGCCCAGAACGTGCCATAGTTGTTTGACCATTGAATCTTGTATCTCGCTTGGTGCCGGTCTACAGCCGCATCCCTTGCTACCATGATGATGAGCCCCAGCCCGGCTTCCAGGAGATCCTCCTGATCGTACAGCTTCCTTACCAAGTCACCGATTTTCATTTGCTTTTCTCACACTATCAAAGTTTACTTTGGCAAACAAGCCGTGTTCGTACTGGTTATGCAGTCCTATAAAGCCACCGCTTATCCGACTGACCAAAAAAACGCTCTGCTTCATCATAATCGCCCATGTAGGCCGACAACTCTTCTTGAACTTTACCAAGTCACCGACTTTCATTGATTACTTCCACTGGATCATAGATTCCAACATCCTCGACCACCCCATCGGAAAGCCACTGGACAAGTCGAACAGGGGTAGAGGGAAAGGGACGCGGTCGCCCTCGATAAACCTTAATAATCAGCCCCACAGATCCGCCCTCAAGTTTCACCAAGTCACCGATTTTCACTTATAACCTCAAAGTCTTTAGCTTTACACAAACAGGGAGTGTTGCTGCCGGGGAAAAGCACCTTTACCGCCTGGAGTCCTTTATCCCAATGGCCAGGGTGGACGACGCCCACCTGTACAACAATCCCAAGAGGGCGATTCGCCGGCGCTCGGGCAATCGAGTCGTCGGGACAGAATTTTACCAAGTCACCGATTTTCACTTACAACCTCTAGACTTCGTTGCTTCCACCAACCCTTCCTGTCGCAAGTAAACCACACAACAAAACACTCTTCGGCGTGGGCGTTCCGTGGCCAAAGCACCGTGATGATTCCCAACTGATCCTGGATCTGTTTCCAGGCGTTTGACGCCGACGACTGCGACGGGCACCTTACCAAGTCACCGATTTTCATGATGCTATTTCCAGGTCCTTTTCATTAAACCAGCACTCCTGTTCGCTATCACACCAATAAACCTTCCACCGGGGAGTTTCCGATCCGCCTGAGTCCTGAGTGAATCCATACGCAGTAACCAGACCCATCCGGCTCCACGGACACGGATAGACCTGATTGAATGGGTGCTGTTTATAGGTCACTAGGCTACCGATTTTCACAGAAACAAATCTCCAATAACCGCAACCATTCCGAGACAAGGAAGAAAGATAAACACAAAACGAATACCAAACAAAGGATCATCAAACATTTTCATATCTACTCACAACCATCCAGTGTTCGGGCTCAGCCATATCGGGGCCGCTCGTCCCACGGTGCTGAATCATAATTCTATTAAGGAAGTTTGATTCCAGACTCACCACAATCGCAAGCGGGGGTGGTGCTTTGGGGTTGCCCCGGAAGTGCTTTAGCGTAATCAAATCACCTACTTGAAAATCAGCACCCGGCATCACTCCTCCATTGAAAGAATCTCAAAAAACTCAAGTTCGTGCCAGTCGTTGTGTTCGCCGGCAAACAAAATCCATTCACCTTTTGAATCACACTTGTATTCAGTAACAATCTTCAAGATGCCGGTGCCGTTCGTTTGCCGAACCAGCGCACCCACCATACACAACCCGCGAGGCTTCATTATTATTTTTCTCTTTTTAATTCAGTCGTGTGCAGACCAGCGCGCCGGCCTCATCAAACCAATATACGTTTCGGATGCCTTTGCGACGAAGGAGCTTTTCGCATCCCTTACAAGGAGCCCCCCAATTAATACTGCCATCGTTGCGAGCACGAATGGAAAGAATGCTGGCGCCTCTAATTTGATCGCCTCGCAATCCCTTCAAAGCATCACGCTCGCTGTGAATTGAAAACCTGCGCTTGTCTGTGCAAGGAGGGGCGACCGGCCAATTATAGCCGGAACCCAAAATCCTTTTACCCTTCCAAACTACTGCGCCGTGCTTATAGTGCATCGGAGATTTCTGGGCCTGTGTGAGAGCCAAGTCCAACACACTATGAGGCAGCTTCATTTATGGTCCCAGCCCGCCGAACCAATACTGGCCGGGGCGAACATTCTCAAAGTTAGATTGTCCCCAACTGCCATTCGGAGTCTTCCAATCCCAAATACCGCAAGCAGCAGATTCCACAAAATAAGTGCCCTCCGGGAAAGTGATTCCCGTAGGCGCGGTCCACGCATATTCAAGTGTAATTGGCATTCTATTTCCTAATAGTTAATTGCGGTTGAAGTGTGAATGTCCCAGAAGCCATCGCCCATCACTTCAATGTCGCCGGCTTCTTCGCCAACTCTTACAAACCTGATGTGCTCACAGGAGCTTTGCGCCTTCCCATCAACCTCAAACTCGTATTCGTCGGAAACAGCCTCTTGAATGAACTTCTCAAGTGTCTGAATCTCCTCGTAGGAGTCATACCACTTGATATCGTGCCAGCGAATAAGCCAGGATTTGTCGCCGTAGTAGTCCCGCTCAAATTCATCAGCATCGTTGAATACCAAGGCTTGCGCCGCAGCATTCTGTGATGTCGCCAGCGTCAAAAACGGTGTAAGATGTTTACTGATTGCGAGAACAACTTCTGAGCGATAGCCCATTCCATACCTCCATTGTGCCTACATCATACCACGGATCGGGGCTCCTGTCAAGCACTAATCTACAATGCTGAAATCATAGGTGCCGCCCCTAACAACCGAAAGTTGCTCGCGTCTTTCCCAAGAATCTCGGTGCGGAGCCTTGTCGTCTTCCCACTGGACGCACATTTGTTCCAAATATGTGTGTACTTCGTAGGTTGTATCAATAACAGTTCCAACAGAACCCGTTGAAAAATGTTGTACCTTGTCTCCAATATCCATTACTTTTTCTCTTTCTTTTTACCAGTAATACCAGCTACTTACATAGTTGTCGTAGTGGTCATAGGCAATAAACTCAAAATCATAAGTGGTGCCGCAGTAATACGAGTTTCCTTCCCACCCATAACTTTGGAATGAATAAGACCACGCGCCGGTGCCATTTGGCGTCAGACGATACGAGTCCGTATAGGTGTAGGCATATGCGACAGCAATATCTACACGCACTTCGGCAATTTCATCATAGCCATATGTAGTATCCGGCTCAGCCACCAACGTCCAATCAGACCAATGACTAACAGCATCATACTCACAGTAAACGTCTACATCATTAAACCACATATCATAATGTGGGCTGTGATGCGTTCCTGACAAATTGTCTCCATCGTCATTGGGGCTTATTACCAAAATACACGCTCCCATACTAACAGCGACTGCCGCCCCTATTGCTAACTTACTTAAATTTTTCAAAACATTTTTCCTTTCTTTACTCACTGATTTTCATTTACCTTTTCCAATCCAGACCCAGCAATCAAAAACACCTGATTGTCTGGAAAGCCGCCAAGCCTAATGTGGGTTTTGCTGCACCAAGTAACAACGAACAATTCGCCGGTTATCTTGTATCTTACCAAGTCACCGACCTTCACTAATCACCTCAAACTTCTCGGTGGCACGCAGGCCGGTTCCTGAGTCGGGATCGTAAGAGGAATAATACTTAATGTCCTCGTCCCCGGCGTGGGGGTCGTCAAGCCATCTGATTAAGGTTGACCAACTGTCCTTGTGAACAACCAAAGCGAGATCGCCACGAAATCCATTCGGACCGTGGGGGAGATGCCTTACAAGATCACCAATCTTCACTTACAACCTCCACATCCCAAAAGTCAGGGCTGAATCGGCCGATGGAGCCGGGGTCGCCAATCCATTTAATAAACAAGTCGCCGTATTTCTCTTTGAGAAAGATACCAAAATAACGATTGCGCGGGGCGGTGGGACGGATCTCCTTGCGGGTCGCCACTACCAAGTCACCAGTTTTCATTTACAACCTCCAAGCAGTATGCTGACGCAACCCATACTTTGTCGGGGCGTTGTGACCAGACAACCTTAACCGCTCCATCACCGACCTTTTTAATGATTAGCCCAATGTCATTATGAAGCCTCTGGCCTCCAGCCTGATTTGCTGCTCTGCGTACCAGTGTGCCCACTTTCATCTTGCCTACAGCATAGCATACTGTGGTGCCTGAGTCAAGAACTATTTGATATTCTTTATTTTCTGTGCGTGGTTACAATAGCCAAAATGCCCAAGGCCATTATTGCTGACCACACCCACACTACAATTAACATAAATGGTACTCCCGGCAGGATTCGAACCTGCGACCTACGGATTAGAAGTCCGTTGCTCTATCCTACTGAGCTACGGGAGCAATAGGTATCACCCCTGGAGGAACTTGACCCTCCACCATTCCGCCGTGCTTTACAATCACATTTGTAACAATATCTACGGGGACGTAAGCGTATACTGTATTGGTTGGACGATCGCGTTCTTCTGCCCACCGCATAATCAGCGGCTCTTCCTCGGAGGGAAAACCGATCTCTACCAAATTATACTTCTTTTGTTTATTCAGGCGTGGCTCGCAATATGCGCCCTCGTTTGCCTGGACAGACATTGTAAATCCGTCAGCACACACAACTTTGTTGTTTAAGAGTGGATACATTTTATACATTTTCTCTCTTTAAAATTGGTGGGACAGCCTAGTTTTGATCGCGTGGCACATTACACACAAAAACTGTAGGTTCTCTAACTTATTATTCTGTCTATTACTGTCCATATGGTCTACATCAAGCAATTTTGTGTGCTCACTATATCCACATCTTGCACATTTCGGATCTTTAATCTCTTTCAATAATCTTTGTCTATACGTGTTCTTAGTCCACGCTGCCGGATGTGGTCCTGTGCTATATTTGTGCCCGGGATCAGATGCAGCCTTGTATTTACAATTATTAGAGCAGAAATGGTTGTTTGCCTTACTTTTCTTTAGCTTACCCTTTGTTGTCGCGTAAACAGCATTACAGTACGAACACTGTGTGTCTACCCTAAACTGCTTTAGACGACATTCTTTTGAGCAATGCTTTTTATTCCCCTTCTTTATCTCGGACAGAGCAGCTTCGAAAGATACTCCGCATTCTACACACCCCCTTATAACCATTTTGGGTTGACTAGGCATTCTTATAAATCTCCTTTATATAAGTAGTCTAGTCTAACCCAAATGGCTATAAAATGGTACGGCGGGCGGGAATTGCACCCGCATTGGCTGCTTTATAAGAACAGGGCATTTACTGTTATGCTACCGCCGCATAATGAACAGTAAATGTTTGTTATTTCCCATCTTAGGTTCGTAAGCGCCGTCTAACTCTTTTCTTAGATAGTGCCTGTCACTAATCCGGTTTCGTTTCCGGCTGTGCGATTCTGCTTCTGCGGGAGGAAATATAGTTCATCAATCAACTGGGTGAACCCAGCGTTTCCTGTCTGCTTTTCGAAGAAAGCATTAACGGACTTGATAAAGGTTTCCACGTTGGTGCGAAAAGTAGTCAATGTCTTATCAGAGGTATCGCCCTTGTTCGCATATGCGACTACAACTACCTTGACAGGCTTAACCGGGAAGCGCGTGAGCTTCCCTCCCATTTCATCCATCAGCTTCGCGATAACCGACATTGGCTTGGCCCTATAATCGTTAGCATTCATCGTAATAACGAGCTTGCCGCCATCAATGGTGCTAGGGGCAGCACTGAAGTTAGGAATAATCTTCCCAGCCTTCAATTCCCGCTTAACCCAGTCATTCGTATAAAGACGAACCTGACGCATGGCGGGCGCCCCATTGTTCTGCCACACAGTGTCAACGATGCGGGCGCGTATTTCGGGCTTGAACTTTGATGCCGGAAAAGGAAGCGGGCTCTTGGCCGGATTTACGAAATCTGACATTTCTTCGAAGAGACTTGCAAGATCATTCTTGTTGTTGGAAGTAAAAATACTAGTATTCCATACAAGCCCCGAACCCATAGGAGAATCCGTCCCCTCCCGAAGGATGCGACCAATCAGACGCACAGCGTCTTCTTCGCCATTCTTCGTATGGATTTTGTCCATGTGTGCGTTAGCTGCATACTGCTTCTTGTACAGGTCCGCTAGGTCGCTGTAAGTCTCGAAAATGCAAGGCACGCCTCCGTTAAACTGAGACTTGTCGGCATTAAGCTTGAGGATCCTCCCGTAACGATGAACCCCGTGCACAATAGTATTTAGAGCCACACAATCCGACCCCACAGGCGTTGGAATAATCCCCAAAGGGACCAAAAGACCATTGGTATCAATGGACTCTTCGAGTTCGATCAAAATTGCAGGATTGAAATCGTTATTTCGAGCTTGGGATAGCTCGCTGTCGAGGCCGATCTCCTCAAGGGGCACCAGAATGGTGCCAGACGGGTAATGTGCGCCCGCCTTCGCATATTTAGCATTAGACATAATTTTTACCTTTCGCTAGTCATAGCAGTGAATGGCGCGTGTCATCGCGCCGCCGAAGCCTCAATGACCCTAGTGGGTCTCAACTTCGACTTATGTTATGAGTGTATCATAACTGTTTTAAAAACGCAAGTCTTTTTTATTTTTATTCTTCATTATCATAAGTGTCGATACCTCGCTACTGTCCCGCGCTGGGGCGTAAGTCATTATGAGTATACTCCTAGGTTCGTAAGCACCGTCTAACTCATTTACTTTCTCTTTTCATAAGATTCTTTTGCCTGTCCACCAAGCGCACCAATATCTCCTAAGAAGTCGGACAAGTTTTCGTCACCCTTCTTCGTTCCTGTGAAATATCGCGATGGGCCTACGCGCATTGCGTCAGGAGCGTTCGGCATATTTCCGGTTTTAAGATTTTCTTGAATTTCTTCATCGGTATTGCCATAGGGCGACCACGAGCCGCCTCCCGGCAATCCAATTTTTCCATCTGGTCCCATTACACTCATCTTTTTCCTCTTGAAACTACCACGAAGCGACTACTACGAAAGTCAACGTTCCCGCTGCCGTGGAGTCTGACCAACGCTTCGTAGCCGAAGTGGGCAGTCACCTCGGCAACAAGAAAATACTTTGCGTTGATGTGCTCAAACATATCGTGTTTGAACTTTACCAGATCGCCAACTTGTATTTTCACTTCATTTTCCTAATGGTGGGAGTTGAGGGAATTGAACCCACTTGGACCTTTCGGTACCGGTTTTACAGACCGGGGCGCCTGCCTTAACGCTCTAAACTCCCGTATTT
>Ga0098058_1000214_pt1 | contig 19821 bp, 14 predicted proteins | sample 19_taG_FD_75061 | JGI IMG/M metagenome (GOLD analysis project Ga0098058, IMG submission 75061) | Marine viral communities from the Subarctic Pacific Ocean - 19_ETSP_OMZ_AT15317 metaG | ecosystem: Environmental > Aquatic > Marine > Oceanic | place: Pacific Ocean | collected 2015-01-19 | reverse complement strand
GTGAGAGTCTATCTAAAAAGATGAGAAAACTACCGAACAAAGGTAGACCAAAAATTTGGTAATAACTAATGGCTAAAAGACCAGCACAATTCGATAAAGCAGATAAAAAAGCTTTAGACGATAAAATTAAAAGAAGAAAAGCTCTTAATAAAGAAGAGAACAAAGGGCTCTTTACTGCCAAAGAAACTTTAAAATTAGAAAAAGAAATAGGTGCTCTTTACGAAAAAAGAAATAGAAGTAATATACAAGCAAATAAAGTTCTTGAAAAGGGAAAAGAAGTAAGAAGAGAAGCATCTAAATCATTAAGAGAAGGTGTTGACTTAACAAAAAAATTAAGTCAAATGGGAAAATCTGCGGCAGTTGGTGTCAAAGATTACGCTTCACAAATGAAACAAGTAGCTGATATAAGTGGTACGGCAGTTGATTTCCAAACAGACATATCGTCAATTTTAATAGAACAAATAGAAAATTCAAATAATTTAAATAATTCTCAAATGGCTATTGGTACAGCCGCATTTGAAGCAGTAAACTTCGGTGACCAAGAGAAAAAACTTGCCGAAGAAAGAATTAAAATAATGACTGGTCAATATGATTTGACAGCAGATGAACAAAAATTAGCTCTTGAAAATCTTGATATTGCTGACAGAAATTTAGCCACACAGAAAAAAATAGCTAAAGCACAAGAACTACAACATGACGCCACAAAGAACCTTGGGGCAGGTATGAAAGCTTTGAATGCCCAAGCCATGGCATTCGGAGCTCAGTTAAGAGCTATAGCTATGAATCCAGTTATGGCCATTGGTGCTGGGTTATTGTTAGCTGGTAAGTATCTATATGATATGTTTAAAGGAGCCATGGCCCTTAAATCAGAATTAGGTATTAGTGATGAAGCGGCCGCCGGTTTACAGATGCAAATATCGGAAACAGCCGCGGCATTTAAAATGGCAGGAGTTGAGGCCGGAGATGTAAAGGACGCGGCTCTTGGATTGATGGATAACTTTGGTGGAGTTAATGCAGTAACACCAGAATTGTTAAGTGGTATGGCTCAAATGAAAGCCGAATTGGGTGTAAGTGGAACTAATGCGGCTAACTTAATGGTAGCGATGAAAGCTACTGGTGCCGCGTCAGAAGAAGCGGCATTTGAAATGGCAAAAACTGTTGGTCATTTAGCTCAAGCCGAGGGTGTAGCACCAGGTCAAGTTATGCAGGATTTAGCTCAAAATACTGAAGCGTTTGCTTCGTTCGCTAAAGATGGTGGTTTGAATGTCGCTAAAGCGGCTATACAAGCAAAGAAACTTGGTATTAACTTTGATACATCGGTTAAGATAGCAGATAACTTATTAAATTTTGAATCGAGTATTCAATCACAAATGGAAGCCGAAATTCTACTTGGTAGACAATTAAATCTTGATAAAGCTCGTTCAATGGCACTTTCTGGTGATATGGAGGGTTTACAAAAAGAAATATTAAAAAATGTAGGTACTGAAGCAGAATTTAATGCAATGAACGTTCTTCAAAGACGGGCGTTAGCACAGTCTATTGGTGTTAGTGTTACTGAATTATCTAAGATGGTAGCTAATCAATCCAATCTTAACAAACAAACAAAATCACAAGCCGCTACAGCAAAAGGAATGGCTTATGTAATGAAGTTAATCAGAGACCTTGGTCAAGATTTATTAGAAGTATGGCAAGTATTAAAACCAATACTTATGGTAGCGTTATTACCAATTGGAATTGCTGTATTTGCAGTAGTAAAATTAATAAGTGGATTAGCTTCAATAATTACGGCTATGAATGAATTTGGCAATATTGGTACTTGGATACTTGGTATATTTACAAGTATGTGGCTTTTGAGTAAACTTACTGGTAAAACACAAATACTTGACGCTACAAAAACTGCCGCGATAGAAGCCGCAAGATGGTTAGCCGCAAAGTTACATATGACTGGAGCGGCAAAGTACGCTAAAGATTTAGCAGGGGCGGCCGCCAAGAGAGGTAAAGACCTTGTTGGAGGCGTAACAGGTAAAATTAAAGATAAAATGAAAATGCCTAAACTACCAGATAAAACTCCAGGTACGGATAGTAATCCACTTAAATTTGTAGAAAAAATTAACCCAACGAAAGTATTAGCGGGGGCCGCGGCTATGTTGATTGTTGCAGCGGCGTTATTTGTTACTGCTAAAGCTCTACAAGAGTTTGGAAGTGTTGAATGGAGTTCATTAGCTAAGGCTGGTGTCGCTTTACTTGGATTAGTATTAGTGTTAGTAGCTATTGGAGCGTTAATGATGAGTGGTGTTGGTGCTCTTGCTATAATAGCGGGTGCGGCCGCCATGTTAATTATGGCCGCGGCATTACTTGTATTAGGATACGCTATACAAGCGATAGGAACTGGTTTTGGAATGTTAGCGGAAGGTCTTACATCTTTTACACCAATATTGTCTACATTAGTTCCATTAGCTAGTGGAATATTTGTTTTAGCTGGTGCGTTTGGTGCATTAGGAATGGGAATGGGTTTGTTAGCCATTGGAGCGTTAGCCTTGTTACCTGCTTTACCTGTATTACTTGCTTTAGGTAGTATTGGAATGTTAGGTCAAATGTTATTAGGTGGTGGAGAAGAAGCTGGAGCAGAATCTGAAGCGGCTATGAATGTCACGGATATGACTTTAACAAATGAGAAATTAGATGGAATTAAAACTGCTATAGATACTTTAAATGTTGCTAATACAGATTTAATGAATACTTTAACTGGTAAAGTTAAAGGATTAGCCGAGGGTGGAGTGTAATATGGGATTAGTTAATTTAACAAGTGACTTAGCCGTTGGAGCTGGAACAGCATTAGGTTCTCCTACTGGTAATAATTTAGGTCAACCAACATCGTTGGGTGGATATTCACATCCTGGACCAGTAGATTATTTCCCAAATCTTAACGCAACAGGATTTACTCTTAACTTTAGTGGGCCACCAACACTATTTACTATGAATGGTATTCCAGAAGTAGTTGATACAAATCCAATTGGTAGACACACGGCAGGGATAGAACCTATACTTTTTATTAATAGTGACGCTTCATTATTTAATTCGGAATTAGATAATTTAAATCCATTTAATTTATCAGATATATTATCAATTACAAGACCAGATAATAATCCATTTAATTTATCAGATATAACTTCACTTGAAAGACCAGAAATGGTTGAGTGGTTTAATGTTACAACAGATAATAGTCCAAATATGAGTAGAAGTCCACGACAACCATTTAACTTTCCAACTTTAGAAACTCCAGACGCATATCAATATTATTCTGCTAATGGTAAGGTAGAAAGTGAATTGGAAAAAGCTAAATTTAGAAAAGGACAATATGATAAATTACCATATAGAGATAATAATGTTATAGGATTTGACCAACCATTTATTATAAAAGAAATTGGTAATAAAGCAGGACTTGATGCTGTTAGTGGTGTACCAGGACTTGGTATGGTAAGTACAATGATTGGTAGAACAGTTGATGATGTTAAAAGAATAGGAAAATTTATACTTACACCACAAGGTCTTACTTTTGGTGTTAAACAATTTTTATTTTATAAATTAAATCCATTTGAACATACACGACAATGGAATCCACTTGGATTAGTATCTATTGTACCAATGGTACATGCAGAAAGTCATGGTTCGATGAGTAATTCATTAACTGCGGCATTAGAACCTATAGGGCCACTAATAGATAAATTAAAGGGTGTTGCTGGTAAAGCTGGAGAAGCTGGTGCATCAGCCGCAGGGGCCGCGTTAGAGTTCTTAGGAGGAGCCGCTAAGAGTACTATTAATTTTACAGGTGATGCTGTTAATTTCGGTAAAGAGACGTTTTCCGCTGGGTCGAAAACAATTGCACCAATACTTGAAAGATTTCGTACATACTTTCCACATCACGAACAACGAGCTAAACTTGAAGTACCAACAGATATCTTACAAACTGAATCCGATGGATTTAAAATTGATTGGACTAAGATTAAAACTTCTACTAAGAATATATGGAGTAAAGGTAAGAATATAACTTCTACAGTTGGTAAAGGAGCATTGAGTGTTGGTAAATCAGTTTACGCCGGAGTTGGATGGGTAGGTGGTCATTTAAATGAGATGGATTGGGCTAGAGATTTACATAGTGGGCCATATACAAGATATCAAGATTCATTAGCGTTGGTTATGAGTGGTAAAGCTCAAGGGCCAGGTCTTATATGGAAAAATGCAGACGATGAGGATTTAAAGAGTGGTGCAATTGGTAATGATGATACACAATTATTATTTTGGAGTAATTTGTGGGGAACTGATATAGAGACGGATGATTGGGATAATAGTTCTATTGGTACAAATATTGGTAAGTATCATCCTATGTCTAAGTGGCCTGATAATAGAGAAGATAGTAATGGTATGTCAGTATTACTTGCTCGTGGTATGATGTGGAAACATCATCCAAATAGTGATACTGGTAAATCTAATCCAGTTGAGAGGTGGCCATCACTATTAGTAAATCAAGCTAGATATTTTAGTATAACAGATTCAAAAATGAACGCTGTACCAGAATGGTCACGACCAAGTGATGTTATAAAACCAATAGTTGATGAAGGTGACGTACAAAGACTTTTAATACCACAACCACCAAGTGTTATAACTGATAGAGACCCTATTAGAAATTATGCTATGTCAGCGTATGGTGATTTACCAGGTGAAACTAATGTAAGAGATGATGTTATATATGAGAAAACTTTAAAAACTCCTGCAGAATCAAAGGTTTCTAAAACTGAGAATTTAGATAGTGATGAAAAGAATAGAGAACTTAGAAATCGTGGTAAAGAGATAATGTATTCAGTTGGACAACCTGGTACACCAGGTATTTTACCAGTTTGGGATAAGAATATAAAAGGTTTAATAAAAAAAGGTCATACTGGAAAATACGCAAATGAATTGACAGATAAAGTTAATATGACACCATATGGTACAAATTCTGATTTAGATTTTATACCATTTAAATTTAAAGATTTAGTTAATGAGAAATATATAGTATTTAGAGCAACATTGGAAGGTATTAGTGATACTATATCACCAAGTTGGAATGAATCACAATATATAGGTAGACCAGATAAAGTTTATACATATGGTGGAGCTGATAGAGCTATAGGATTTTCTTTTAAGGTATTTCCTAATACAAAACAAGAAATGATTCCGTTGTGGGATAAAGTTAATTATCTTATGGGTCTTGGATATCCAACTTGGAAACAAGGTGGTGAAACTGGTGGTCGTTTAATGACACCACCATTTGTTGAATTAACTATTGGTAATTTATATAAAGATACACCAGGTTTAATAGATAATATTGGTGTAACTGTAGAAGATAGTGGTGGTTGGGATATAGATGAACCATTACAATTACCTAAATTTTTAACAATACAAATAGGGTTTAAATTTATTGGAAATTATGCGTTATCAATGACAGGTAAACACTTTAGTTTACCTTGGATGGATGGTACTAAACCATATGAAAACTTTTTAACAGACCCATCTAATAATGAAAATAACCCACCTGTTGATGCATCAGGAACAAATATAACGAAGGTAATGACTCAAAATGAATAGATACTCATATACTAAAGTAAAAAAAGATAAGAATGGAGTTCGTAGTCTTAAAATAACGAGATACCCAGAAATATTAGTTAGGGATACTGATACATTTCATTTTGCTCGAGATTTTGAAAGATTTGATTGGTTAGCAAACAAATATTATAATGACTCAACACTTTGGTGGATTCTTGCAAAAGCTAATGGTTATTCACATGAATCAAGACCAAAGGTCGGTGATAAAATTCGTATACCGAGAGATATAAATTCTATATTACAAGAATTTCACAGATTAAACAAATAGGAATTAGGTTATGTTAAACCTTTCTGAGATACATCCAGACGTTAGGAAAACATTACATAAAATGGAAAACGCTCTTGCGAGAGACGTTTCACCTAATACTGGGCAAGCTGATGTTGGTAAAGCAATAAAAGATACTTATGCTAAATCATCATGGGTTAGGATGTTTTCACCAATAGATTCTACTTTGGAATATGTTTATTATACTGAAGAAAACCCGCCTCCAGCCGGTAGTGTTAAAAATATTGGTGATGTTATAGTTGGTGAAGGTGGAGCAGAAGAAACACAAGCTAATATACGAGGTGGTATGGATACTGTTTGTATAATGGGTGGTGAATTAATGAAGGAAGGTGAAGGAGAAAATACAGTATTTAAACATTTAAGTGGTTTTAGAGAAATGTATGATAGAAGTTTATTTGATAAAGGTGGGGATGGTTATACACCTAAAGTTGGAAATGACGTTATGTTTCGCGAGGATAGGTTTAGACCATTACCAGGTATTACTTCTGTTAGTGTTGAATTTGCAGGTTCTACTAAAGCAATTAGAAACGCTACAGTAAATTGGGTTTGTCATTCATATACTGATATAGGAAGATTAACACCACACTTTTTAGGACATGGTAAACCAGTTGTTTTAGAATGGGGTTGGAGTAGTGTAGGTGATTTTTCCGATGTGACATTTTTTAGTAAAGAAGATATAAAAGATGGTACGGCATATGAAGAAATTCAAGATATGATATGGAAGAATAAAGGTAAGTATGATGCTATGGCTGGTCTTATTAAGAATTTTGAATGGAAGACTCGCGATGATGGTGGATTTGATTGTACTACGGAAATTACTTCAATGGGTGTTAATACTTTAGGACAACAAACAAAAAGTGAAATAGCTCCAGCCGCTGATGGTAGTGGTAGAATGCCTGCACATGGAAAAAAAGATAAAGACACAAAAGTAAAAGAAACTAAAAGTTATGCTCCAACACTTGAACAATTTGTAGAACAATTAGATGAAGAGATAAAAAATTTAGTTACAACACCAGGAACGTTATGGGGCACAAATCCATTACCAGCATCAAAACAACCAGCAGGTATACTTAGACCTAAACTCATCAAGGGTGTGGTAAGCTATGTTGTAGGCCCGTATGTATCGTGGGGTTGGATGGAAGATAATATTTTAAGTAAATTTTTAGGAAAAGTAAATACAGATGGTAAATTACTTTCAACATTTAGAAGTCTTGTACCTATGATGGAAGGTGGAAAACCAAAATTAGGTTGGCACAAAGACCGACTGAAGTGGCGATGGGAATCTGTTAAAATATGTAATCACGAACATTTACTTACTTCAAATCCACAAAAATTTATTTTTCTTGGTCAATGGTTTCATCAAAGTAATATGGATTATTCTACAGACTTTGATACTTATAGGACTCGTGAATTAAGAAAGTATTTAGAAGACGCGGCAGGTGGTAAAGGTTTCTCTAATTTTGCAGTTCCAGATGACCCTACATCTGGATATTTAAGAAACATTATAATACATTGGGAAGTAATAAAACAAGCTTTTACAGGAATAACTTCTATAGAAAGTGGTATGCAAAATATGTTCAATCAATTAAATGAAGAATATGGTATTTGGAAATTTAAAATTACTGATGCAACTTTTCCAAGTCAAGTACATGGTGTTGGTCGAGTTATGGTTATTGATGAAAATTATAGTGAAAATAAAGTTGTAGATTTATTAGGTTCAGGCCCTGACGGTGTAAGTAAATTAGTAGGTGAAAATGTAGAGGGGAAATTATTTGTTTTTAATGTTATGAATGAGAAAAGTCTTGTAAAAGGACATAGTTTAACAGCCAAGTTACCAAGTTCTATGCAAACAGCGGCTATGTTTGGAGCAAATAGTAAAGGTTCGGCACCATCTGTTGCTGGAAACCCATCGTCTATTAGATATGGTAAATCAATTGGTAAACATCCAGATAAATCAATAGGTGATATGAAAATGGCATGGGAGTATTCAACTTTTGGATATAGTGGTGGTAGAGAAACTGAAGAGGATAAAGATGGGATAGCAACAACAAAAGATGCAAATCTTGCATTATCAACTGGTGGTGGCCCAGAATTAATGATAACGACTGTATTGTCTACTGGTACAGCGACTGATTCAGATTCTGATGAGGCGGCCGAAGAAGCAAAAAACGAAGCAGAAAGGAAAGAACAAGAAAGAAATACCCAAGAGTCAGAATTTATTACAAATTTAACAGCCGTAAAAAATTATACAGAAGGTGGTATAGAAGATAGTACAGTTCATGAAAAGATTTATAGTAAAAGTCATGATGAAAGAAGAATGTATGATGATTATGGAGCGTTAAAAACAGAAGGAACATATAAGTGGAATGAAATAATGAGGTCAATAATCACTACTGGTCCTACAGGTAGTTTAACAACAAGACCATTACTTATACCATTAGAGATAGAAATTGTACTTACTGGAATAGGTGGTATTGTTCCTGGTAATGCTTTTACTACAAATTATTTACCACCAGAATATAATGGTTGGGTAGCGTTTCAAGCAATAGATATATCACATAGTATAGGAACTGATGGTTGGGTAACTACAATAAGAGGTTTAATGAGAATGGCCGAAAAGCCACCTGTATTAGAAGGTGAAATGATAGAACAGGTAGCAGAAGATACTTCAACTACAGATAGTACTACAATGCCTGTTATTGTTGATGTTCCTAAAGATGAAGTATTGACTGCAGAAATTACTACATTAGAAAAAGAAGTAGATACTGCAAATACGGAAGCTGAAATGCAAGAAGGTGGGGATGAAGAAGAAGTTGGTGATGAAGAAGAAGCTGGTGTAGCTATGATTCCAACTAAAGGTAAAACAAGAACTAATTTGGGTTTAAATCAAGAATTTACATTGGAGAGAAAGCCTCGAGCAGATTATAAACCAGCCCTTCCACCACCAAAAAGACCTAAAATATCAATACCAGGTGAAGAAGCAGAAATGGAAGGTGATGTAGAAATTGATAATACTGAAATGGACGCGTTATTAGCAGAACAAACTTTTGAAGAACCGGCACCGCCTCCACCGCCACCGCCTCCACCAACAATAAATACTCAGATACCAGCAACGTATGAATTCGAAAGAATATCTGAAACGTCTTCTGGTGAAGAATACACCAGTTCTTTTGTGTGGACAGTAGTATACGAGGCTGTTGAATATAGAACATTCTCAGACGGAAGTGTCAAAGAAACAAATAGAGCGACAGGACAAGAAACACGCCAAGACCGCTTGCAAGCTGACGTTGGTGCAAGACAAAAAGCTCTTGGAAAAGCTGGACATTGGCATTATACTTCAGATGGTAAAGTTAGGTAATATAGGAAAAATTTATGTCTAAAAGTACAAATCTTATAAAAAAATTAACCAAAATGTCTAACAGAATAGAAACTTATGCTGGAAAAACTGGTGTAAATGATTTTAAATATACTGATAAAGCGTGGGTTAGTCCAGATATACCATATCATATAATGTATATAACAGATGGAAGAGAAATATATGTTACTGGTGGTGATTTTGATGAATATAAATCTGAAGTTATAGTTAGGGTTGCTGGTAGAACAGATTTTAAAGAATATACAACAGCTAAAGATTTTGAACCTGGTTATGTACCAGTTCCTTTTAAACCAAAAGTTAAACCTTCTGATGTTAAAAAAGGATTTATTTGGCGTTCTTTTGTAAAAATGGCGTCTAATCCAGAAGCTGTAGCAATTGAGATTGACCCAAGTGGTTTTGGGAAAGTACCAGAAACTTATAAAAAAGTTAAAATTAAATGGTCAATTAAGGGTAAAAGAGAAAAAGTTGCGGCAGATAATATAGGTCAAATTGAAAAAGCCGATAAATTTGTTGAAGGAGTTTCGGATTTACCAATTACAGCGTTAGATGAATACAGATATTCACCAGAGTTAGGTAGAAAACAGATTTTAATAAAAAAGCTTGAAAGAATGACTAAGTATTAAACTATTTATTAACAAGTAAAGGTTATGTCAATGGTTATAGTTGAATCGCACAAAGAGTGGGAAAAATTCATGGTAGAGTTTGAAGAAAACGATTCCGTAGTTATTCCTATACAATGTGATGTAAATAAACATCCAATTGATACAGAATTATGCCTATTTTATATTAGGTTACTTAATGATTCTACGGATGAATATGTTTTACCATTTAAACATTCTGATACTATTAATTTAGATAACAAATATATTACATTAACTCGGACATCAAAAAATGTATATACTTATGATAAAAAGAAGTTATTACATTTTGTAAAGTGGGAGAATGTATGTGATATTCAATTGATGCATTATTTACGAAAAAATGAACCACTTATGATTGATGAAATAATAACTAATGCTCATCAACACTTTTATACTCGTTTTTATAAATTTTCTAATTTAAATTGTGTTGTTCCTGTATTGAAACACGTTGAGTGGTGTAGAGAAGTTGTTGATAAAATAAAAGTATCGGCTCTTGGTAAACAACCAACTTGTTATGAGACTTATAATTTTGATGTATTAGAAAGTTTACAATATATAGAACAACATGGTTTAATGACCAAAGATGGATTAGTTTATTCAGAGTATAATCCATATACAACAACTGGAAGACCATCAAATAGATTTGGTGGTACTAATTTTGCAGCGTTAAATAAAACTGATGGTAGTAGAGAAAAATATATTAGTAGATTTGATGGTGGTATGTTGGTTGAGATGGATTATGATGCATATCATTTAAGGTTGATTGGTGATGTAGTTGATTATAAATTTCCTAATGGTTCAGTACACAAACATATGGCAAAGTTTTATGGGTGTGATTATGAAGAATCAAAAAGTAAATCATTTAAATATTTGTATGGTCATATTCCAATAGAAGTGGTTCAAATGAATCCATTTTTTGGTAAAGTTCATGATTATATAGAAAAGACTTGGAAGACCTATAAAGATGAAGCTTTTATAACATCTGATATTTATAATAAGAGAATATATAGAGATAATCTATCCGAAATGAATAAGAATAAAGTATTCAATTACCTTATTCAGTTGATGGAGACGGAGAATAATATGAAAGTTCTTGCGGAATTGATTCCTAAGATAGAAAATTATGAAAGCAAGTTAGTTCTTTATAGTTACGATTCATTTCTATTTGACTTCAAAATTAGTGACGGGTTGGGGTTTATTGGTATGGTAAAGGACATTTTAGAACAAGGTGGTATGTACCCAGTGAAAATCGCAAAGGGGCAAAACTATCATAAAATGGAAAATATAACGGACAAATTTAATGATTAAGTTGAAAGATTTATTAGTAGAAAAGGGTGGACAAGTAAAACTTGATGGTAAGACATATCCCGCATGGACAGAAAAAGTAATGGATTATGTTCTAAAAGGAAAGAATGTACCACTTACAACGGGGATAGTAGACAAGGTATTAGGTAAAAAAATACCAGTAAATGCTTTTCATGCGACAGATATAAAAAATATTAAGTTTGTAAAAAATGTACTTGGTAATAAGAAACCTGTTTCCGCATTTACTCGTATGGGTATAGACTCTAAACTTGCTACAGGTGGTGGTATTCAAACAACTGGTGGTATAGTGTTTCACATACAAGGAAATTTATTGGCAAGAAAGATTATGGATATGGCCACGGGGAGAGATAAACAAGGACGGGCATGGTTTTTTACTCCTTGGATGTGTGATGTGGATGCTCAAAATGACCATTATTTTATGCGTAAGAAAGCTGGTATATATGGATGGGATACATGGGAAAAAGAAGAAAAGAGAATAGAAAAAGAAATGAGAAAGAAGGGATTCAAAACTGATTCCGATGAAACTAAAAAACAAAAAAACATGCTTGCAAATAGATGGATTGTTAAGTATATTGACTTATCAAATAAATGGATGTTAAAACATAAAAAAGAAATTAAAAAACATCTTGTAGAACCAGATACAACACTTAGTGGTAATAAACATTGGCAAAGACAAGCTTGGAATGAACTTTTAGTATATGATACTAAAATTAAAAGTGTTTTTGTATTAGATAAAGTTATTGATAAAATGAATGGTGTACAACAAGTTGAACTTGAAAAACTTATTGGAACTGCTTCTGGTAATGTTCCAGTTGTTGTAGGAAACATATCACAATATCATAAATGGTATAAACAAAATGGTGGACATATACACAAATGAAAATTAACTACGACAAATTAGTAAAAGAGTGGTCAGATAGGATGAGTGGTAGGGCACCAATCTATACTAACAGATATCATAGAACAGTTTTACGTGATGTAATGAAAGATTTTGGTTATTCGTTAGAATTAATAGATGGGGTTCAACCAATTTTTATACCAAATGTTATATTAAATGAGGGTAGTAATCAAGCCGCAACATTAAACACGGCTATGATGGAAACTGCGGCTTTAATAGGAACAACTGGTGTATCACAACAACCATTTATTGATTTGTTATCGGCACCAAAGGTATTTAACGTAATAAAAATTACAAAAAAAGATGATATTAATGATTTTAAAAAACAATGTAAATCTATAATAGACTTATGTAAGGAAGCTAAAAAAGAGTTATTAAAAGGATTAGGAAAAGCCGGTGATTGGAATTCGGCCGGAGTAGGTTTGATAAAAGGTTTTACATTACCTGAATTAAAAATGGAAGATGGTGTTCCTAATTTTTATGAAAATAATTTACAAGATATTGCTGTAGCTGGTGGTTTAGCGTGGGGAATGTTAGTATTTGTAGCCGAGAAGGTTAGTTTTAAACCTAATTTTATTCATGATAAGATTATGGATTTTTATAAAGCAGAAGTAAATAGAGGTATTACAAGAAAAGGTGCTAAAACTGCTACACCAGACGCTATATTATCAAATGTAGATGCTAGTACATTATTAAAAGCATTAAAAGATGATACAAATGAAATTGTAGGAAATGAATCAGATGGAACGGTAAAATTGGGAGATAAAATAATTTATATGCAAGCATCTCTTAAAAAAGGTGTTGGAAGTTCCCAAATTGGTAAATTTTCTAAAAAGTTGAGGGGTACATATAGTCTTGGAATGAGTAACAAAGAAGCTTCAAATTATTTATTATCACACTATGAACCTAATGAAATTGAGCAAATGATTTATGAGGGTTTATGGGATAAGGTAAAAAGTTTTACTTCTTCTATTTTTACTAAAGCAAAGAATTTGGTCAATAGTGGATTATCAAAACTTAAAGGTTTCTTTTCTAAATCATTTAATGATGGAGCAACAATAAAAGCAAAAACTATTAATAAATTAACAAGTGGTTACACAATTAAAGAGTGGACAGAAGACGATGTTAATTTGTTAATGGAAGGTGATATGAATGCTCCTACGAGAGCTACTGTAAAAGCTATATATAATAGTCCAGCAAAAGCGTATTCTAATTTGGCTAAAGAAGTTGGTGTTGTAAAAAAGAAACTAAATAATATTGGTGATTTGGGTTATGGTGTAATAAAAGAATTGGGGAAATTAAAGAAGATACCTGCGGTTAAAGGTGATAAAGAACCAGGTACTAAAGTTGTTTTTAATTTAATAGCTAATATGGCCACATTAGAAATGGTTGGAGATTTAACAAGTAAAAGTTCTAAATTAAAAAAGATAATTGCAGATTTAATTACTGAAATGTTGTTTGGAGCTACTAATCAACCACTTTGGAAAGTATATGGTAAGATGGAAACTGGTGATAAAGCATATTCTTATTTAGGTACAGCGGAAACGGTAGAGAAAAGATTTGATGGAGATGATATTAATATTGAGTTAATTGGTATTGATATACATCCACAAAGTGAGCAGAATCCTAAGAACGTTTATTATGTAATTACTTGTTATTTATTACAAGAAATAGCCGAAGCTGGTAAATTTTATGTTAAGGTAAGAACTGGTACTAATTCATCAAGTCGTATAACTCAAAATTATGAAGGTCAGGCTATTATAGGGGCTTTTGATATTGATAAAAAATTAAAAGATATTATCTAATGAAATCTCAACTATTATGTACATTCACGAAAAGGAATAAACTCTATGATACCATAGACCTAATCATTGCATGCCATGAAATACTATTCAATAAAATTTATGTATTCACTAATGAGAATGACCATCATGAATTAATATGTACATACAATATAACAGGTGATTATGACTTTGCAGGTTCGGATACAAGAGATACAATTTCGTTACATAGAAAGAAACAAACAAATAGTTTATATACAATAAACGCAATAAATCAAATCATTCGAGAAAAGAATAATGGTGTACTCGACAAGACATTTCCTATTCCTTGGGAAGAGTATAGAAATTCGTTATTGTTAACAAATGAGAATGATTTAAATGTTATACCAACTCGAATTTATTCGATAATAGATATAGAGTCTTGGGAGAAGGATAGGAAAATATAAGGGGTTTTTAAATGTTACACTTATCTAAGATAGCTTTAGATAATGGTGGAACTATTGTTCCATTAATAATTCCATCAGAAGAAACTAATCAAACTGGATTATGTAATCCATCAATTTATGTTGATGGTGATGATATTCTTGTTAATGTTAGAAATGTTAATTATACACTTCTACACTCAATTGGTGCTAAATATTATAAAGATGAAGGTGGTAAATTTTATACAAGATGGGGCCCACTTTCTTATCTTCATGACGATGATTATACTTTAAGAACTACTAATTTTTTAGGGTTTCTTGATAATGATTTAAATTTAGTAAAAAATTTTAAAGTAGATACCACAAAAGAAGATATTGAACCTAATTGGGGATTTATAGGTTTGGAAGATGCAAGAATTGTTAGATGGAATAATAAATTATATTTAACTGGTGTTAGAAGAGATGTACACTCAGATGGTCAAGGTAGGATGGAATTATCTGAAATTTATATTACACCATCAAAAGTTCAAGAAATATCTCGTTGTAGAATTGAAGTACCATTTGAATCTTATTGTGATAAAAATTGGATGCCTATTTTAGATATGCCATATCACTATGTTAGGTGGTCTAATCCTTTAGAAATTATGAAGGTAGACCCAGAACGAGGTACGAGTGAAATGGTTCAGAAAAGTGATAATTTTTTAGATGTATCTTGGAACGAAGGTGAACAAGAAAAATTTTCTGGAAGTTCACAAGTTATACCTTGGGATAATGGTTGTAGGTTAGCCGTTATTCATGAATGCCAATGGTGGAGATGGTCAGAAAGAGACCCAGTTGGTCTGAATACTAATAAAGATGCTAGATATAAACATAGAATTTTATTATGGGATGAGGATTGGAATCTTATTAAGTATACAGACCCATTTACATTTATGGATGGTCAAATAGAATTTTGTTGTGGGGCGACAACAATGGGTGATGATTTAGTAATTAGTTTTGGTTTTCAAGACAATGCAGCATATCTTTTAAAAATCAATAAAGATGTTATAAATAATTTATTCAAAAATAATATTAAAACTTCACATAAACCTGTTACATATAATAAAGAAGATTATCATAAATTACGATTAAAATTCAATGGTTCAGAAAAAATAGAGAAGAATTATTCACAAGTTGGTCAAGATTTATTTGTTCTTCATATGTTAGATGGTAAAAAAAATGGTACATATCTTGAAGTGGGTTCTGGTAGACCATTTTATGGTAATAATACATTTCTTCTCGAAGAACTTGGTTGGTATGGAGTTGGTATAGAATTATATGAACCATTTTTAAATAAACATAAATTTAGTAGACAACATAAAGTTTTTGGTATTGATGCACTTACTATTGATTATAATCAATTTTTAAATGAAAATTTTACAACAAAGAATATAGATTATTTACAACTTGATATAGACCCAGCTCAAAATACATTTGATGTTTTAAAGTCAATACCATTTGATACTTATAAATTTGCTGTTATAACATATGAACATGACCATTATCAAGATACAACAAGTACTATAAGAATGGAATCAAGAAAATATTTAGAATCATTTGGATATGAACTTGTTGTCGCTAATATATCTCCAGATGAAAATTCACCATTTGAAGATTGGTGGGTACATCCAGATTTAGTTGATAGGACTCGTATTAATAATGCAAAATTTTTAAATAAAGATGTTGTTGATATTAAAGATTATATGTTCAAAAATAATATTAAAACTTATTTTATTAGTTTTGGTAATGAATTATTTGAAAAACAGTTAAAAAAACTTTCCAATGAGGCCAGAGAAACGGGTTGGTTTGATGGAGTAATAGTAGAAACACCAGCAACAATTCAAAATTTTATTAATATCCATAAAGATTTTATTTATAATAATACCAGAGGATTTGGATATTGGATATGGAAACCTTTTATTATATTAAAACAACTAAATAAAATGAGAGAAAATGATTATTTATTTTATGCAGACGCTGGTTCAAAAATTTTACCACAAAGGGAATCTCGTTTTAAAGAGTATTTTACTTTATTAGAACAGCAACCCGTTTGGGGTAGTGCAACTGTCAGTTATCTTGAAAAAGCGTTTCAAAAAATGAGTCTACTGAAAAGGTTAGATTTAAATAATCAATCTTTTTTAGAATCCTATCAAATTGAATCGGGGAAATTATTTGTTCGTAAATGTCAAGAAAGTGTAGATTTCATTCAAGAATGGTCGGATTTGTGTATTGAAAATAACTATAAATTTGTTACTGATGATTTGGATGGCGAAGAACAAGTAACTGGATTTTTAGAACATCGTCATGACCAATCAATATTAAGTGCATTAATTAAAAAAAGAAATTGGAAGTGGTTTGATGAAGAATCTTACGGAGTAGGGCCTTTTTTTAGTAGTAGGATAACGGATGATGGCCCAAGAGAGTATGCACCAGATTGGTTTGGGGATTGATTGTGATGGTAGATTTAAAGAAGATATGTGCTACAAAATGTCATGGAATTGATGGTTGTAGAGCAGGTTGTTGTTCATTAGAAGATAGAAACTATATCATAGGCCCAATTGATAAGGAAAGTCAAGATAGGATTTTAAAACACGTAAAAGATAAAACTTGGGATGATGTTTTTGTTAATTATTTGGAAGGTAAAGATATGTTTCCCGATAGAGAGATTTGGCAACAAGAATCAAGTTATCCAGCATTACGACCTAAAGATAATGAAATAAAAAGTTGTACCTTTTATGATGATGAAAATAGTGTATGTAGTATTTACGCACATAGACCTACTATTTGTGGAAATTATTTATGCTCATATCTGAAAGAGCTGTATAGTAGGGGGGATATATATGATAAGTTAAAATCTTATATAAATAATTCTAAAGATATACATAGTACTTTAGAATTAGCGGTAGAATATGAAAAACAAAATCAAACAGCTAGTGCGGTATCTTTTTATCAAAGGGTAGTTGAATTAAGTGATAATAATGATATTGTATATGAAATGTTAATAAAATGTGGTCAATGTCTTGCGTCACATGAATACAATGTATATTCTGTTCGTGGACTTTATTTACAAGCTATATCACATATACCTATTCGACCAGAAGCATATTATTTTTTATCAGAGATGTATCAAGGAGATAACCATACTTGGCAAGAATCTTATACTACGGCGGTATGTGGACTTGAATATATTAAAAATGAAAGAAATGTTAGTGGTGTGGATTTATTATATCCAGGCGATTATGGATTGATTTTTAATAAGGCTGTATCAGCATGGTGGATTGGTAGAATTGAAGAAAGTAAGAATATTTTTCTTGATTTGAAAAATAATTATGTAATGAATGATTTAATAAGTCAACTTGTTAATAATAATTTAAATAATACAAATTTTTATGATTTCTAATTTAATTAAAAAATGAATTTTTGGAAAAAAAATAAAAAAAGCTCTTGACTTTTGTTTGCATTATCGTTATATTTAGGTAGAAGTTGAGGATAAAATGAATAAAGAAAACAAAAAAATGTATGATTCAGCGATAAGTGATTTACTTATTGGAATCAATAATAAGTATAAATCTTGGAATCCATCTAAAACTTATAAACCAGATGGTCTTGTTTTAAGTATTAGTCCTGGTAGGAAATTTGATAAAGTGATACATGATAATTCTGTTTGGGGATTTGTTGCTAAAACAGATGGTATGTTGAAAGGTATTCCTTACTTTGTTGGTGATGTATTTAAAGCGGCTGGTTGGAGAGCTCCTGCTAAACACGTTAGAGGTTCAATTTTTGATGGTAGTTCTGATTGGTATGCTTGGACAGGTCCTAATTATTTGATATGATGAAAGTTTGGACTAAAGAAGAAATTAAAGGTTTGATAGAAAGTCGTGATGACGCTGTCATTCGTGGTATGAAACGAATATATGAATTACAGACCGAAGATGAAAAAGAAAATGGTGGAACTTACTATAATAATGGAGTAGGTTTTAGTGGTGTTGATGGTGATATTATGAGTTCGTTTGTAAAGTTTTATAATAAGACTAATTTTCTTACATTTAAACAAATGAAAATAGCTCGTAAGAAAATGTTAAAATATGCTGGTCAGTTGACCAAAATAGTTAATAAAGAGGTAGGTTATGTCTAACATAAAAGAAAATGTAAAAGATATGTTAATGGGGTTAGTATGTATAGCTCTATTATATATGTTAATGGTTATAATGTTTATTCTTGATGGAGCTCCATTTCATCCATAAAAAAGCTTGAAAAAAGTGAAAAAAGCTCTTGACTTTTGTTTGCATTCTTCGTATATTAAGGTATAGGAAATGAGAGATATGTTAAAAATACTGATTTAAGCCCGACCCATTAGATTGGGATAACATTGAAAAGTGACTAAGGGCGTAAAGTCACATAAGAAGATTTCGGTGAAAGAGTGGTGAAAGTCCTGTAAGAGTTAAAATCTCTCACTTGAGTAGACCAATCCGATGACGCTCTTAACGATGGATTAATCACCCATCGGAGTATTGGTTGTCAGAGAGACAAAGAGTTGATGACTTGAGTTTCGTTAGAATGGCTGTTGGGTTCGAACCCCTTCCATCGGGCCAGATTCGTGGTTTTTGTCTTTTTCTACGATAATTTGAAAAAGATGGTGGTTTCGGGATTTCTACCAATTTGAAATCCCAAAGAATTAGTTTTTTGAAAAATAGGATAAGGTTACAAAACAGAAATCTCAAGAGAGTTCTGGACCCGTTAGGTCGTAAAATAAGTAGGCTAGTTGACCAAGGGCTGAGGGAAGATGTAAGGAAGAAAGAATAGTGACTAATAGTCTTGTTCTTTGGTAACTTCCTTTCCGACTAAGAGAAATATACCACACACTGGTCGTTGAATTGAGAGAAAATCTGTGGGATTTGGGATGTACATGGTAGCTCCATCACTACTCCCATTTCCCCCTTATTTTTATCATGTAACATAATCATACATTTAGTGTAACTTATTGTTATAACAAAATGATACACATAAAGAAGTACTCACTTGAGTACTTTTTTTTTGCCTATTTTTCATAGATGTAAATCTAACAATATAAACACTTAAAAAAAAGCTTTGGCAGCATGGTAGTTTGGTACGATTCTTGTAACATATAAGGTAGGAAAGGGTTTATCACAAGGAAAACCCCATTTAAATAAGTTAGAGGAGAACTAAATGTTCATAAACTTAATGAAAAAAATAAAGAGTAACAAAGGAAATTCACTTGCTGAATTCGCCGTTGTTACTGCGATGATGGGTACATTAGCTACCACAGCCGCACCGAAATTCGGTGGAGTTGGTGACGCGGCTAAATCAAGGTCTACCATCGCTTCTATTGACAAGATTGCGACAGCAGCTAATAACTACTACAACGCTAAAGTGTCTGAAGAAGGTCGT
>Ga0098058_1000213_pt1 | contig 19842 bp, 17 predicted proteins | sample 19_taG_FD_75061 | JGI IMG/M metagenome (GOLD analysis project Ga0098058, IMG submission 75061) | Marine viral communities from the Subarctic Pacific Ocean - 19_ETSP_OMZ_AT15317 metaG | ecosystem: Environmental > Aquatic > Marine > Oceanic | place: Pacific Ocean | collected 2015-01-19 | reverse complement strand
CTCAATATGAAAAGCCGCTCCTGAACCCTTCTCAGTTCCTTCATCATTTATTTGATAGTGCCCTTGGGGGAACTCAAATTGGATCTTTATTCTATCTATCTCATTAATTTGTGCACCTGTAAAAGAACTGCTAAAAATTATATTTTTCTGAGACATCCCTTCAGGCAAAGGATCAACATCAGGGTACCCAGCGGCTTCTACTGTTGTTACGGAGGGCCATGCCGCGTCTGCATCGAAAGGCTCGTTTTGACTCTGTGTAAGAGTAATTGGAAAGGACGCTACCCCTACTCCTGCTATTTGAGCAAAAGGTTCTTGACTTCTATTTCCTACTCTAAATTGTACGGAAGAACCAGGGTACTTATCAGTATTACTAGGATTTCCCGCAGAGTTAGTGTCTCCAAGTATTTCTTCTTCCTTGCCTAGTGTAAAAATCTTATCAGTTACTACTAAGTTGGAACTTTGTTCAGGTATATAAATAACATTATTTGACGCCGAGTTCTTACGAATATCTACTTTAAAAACTCTATCTATAAAAACTGTTCCGTATACTTCATTTGTACCATCTGCAAAAATATCCGTTGTTCTTGTTGTATTAATGTCTGTTTTCCAAGGCCTTATTTGGGCTCGTTTTGTTCTTCCCGAAGTTACTTCGGAGTCATAATTGTCTCCATATAAACCTACTATGCTTCCTGTATATTCATCTCCTGAAGGAAGTACAATACGACAAATAGGTTTTAAATTATGCAAATTCTTATTACGGTCATTAACACCCGGTTTCTGGCTCTGGTAGAAGAAATTATTTTCAGTCCCAGAGGAGTTGACTGCACATACGCTCACGTTCCCCAGGGTTGCAACGCCACCAAGGTCAGTGATACTTCCTGTATTAATTTTTTCAATTTTTACACTACTTGAATGCACTCCAAAAACTGTTAACCACCGATACTTACGAGTATCAGTATAAGTTTCTTTGAAATCATTGAAATATGCAGTTTCACCTGCGCGATCTTCCATTGATGCATATACAGGTTCATTCTCAGAAGATGCTGCATCAAAACTAATAGAATAAGGTTTATTTGTATCTAAGGCTTTAACACTCTCGTATGTAATTTTGTCTATATTATATAATTGATCTCCTTCTAAATAGACCGAAGCTTCTGCATTAACTAAACCCTCAATTGGACCTTCAGAAATTACATCAGTTATAGAAACTTCCTGAATATCAGAGGGCTTATTCGCTGTCTGTTCAGGAGTAGGAGCAGGAATATATTCTGTCCAATCATAATCAGGATAAAGGTCGTCTGACATAATTATTCCTCAACCACGGGTGCTGGAACTAAGAATAAGTTTCCCTCGGAATCTGCAATTGTTGTCATAGTACCCGCATTTGAAGCACCTGATAGAAACCCTTCCGAACTGTTTCGTAAATTAAATGTAACCGGCTGGCCTGGAACACGTAATTCTCCGTACAAGACGGGCACAGGACGTCCTTCTGGAATAGATTGTTCGGCCCCTTGAAATAGATACCCCTCTTTATTCTCTTCCGTGTTATCTGTTGCGGGGTCAGGTGCCATCAGTTCTGCAATACCGGACGCTGCCAAACCAAGTCCTGCTGCTATTAAATACTTCCCGTATTCCCCCACCCATGGCTGCTGCGAAACAAAAGCGAAAATTATAAGAGCTATACCAAGTATAACTTTAAATATACCTTTAGAACCTACAGGAACCGGAGTAATAACTATATCCCCTTTATCTAAGGGTAATAATAGTTCTCTATCGTCTTCTACATACTCATCAGCAATTTTTATTGTGAAACCAATGTTTTTATCCTGTTTATCCAATAAATATTCTTTTATCCCGCTATGGTTTGCGTCTAGATACTGTATGACTTCACGAACAGTGGTTGCTTTTACTTCAGCAATCCTTCCGTATTTTTCACCCATATCTCCCTCTAAGTATAATTTACGCAACATAACGATAAGCTCCTACTAAATATTCCTGCCAAAACGGGTATAAATTTTCCCTGCATGATAGCCTGTTTACTGCATGATGGTAGAATATATCATTTCCAATATAAACACCACAATGATTATTTATTTCTTCTTGTACTCTAAAAATTAGTACATCATTCTCTTGTAGTTCGGACAAGTTAATTTCTTGGTGTCCCCAGTTCTTAATTACTTCTGGACAAAAATAGTCTAACCCCTTAGTATACCAATTATCTTCAAATAAAGCTCTAGGTGGTATTTTTATTTCCTTCGTATGTAAATAGTCTCTCATTGCTTCAAAACAATCAGCTACCCCAAACTTATATTCTCTTCCATATAACTCTGTAAAATTCTTATCTGGTTCCACAACTTTTAACTCCATATCAGGATAACTAAAAATATAATAGGGGATTCCTAAAGTATTACATGCTTCTATATCTGTTTCTCCTGGCTCTGGGCTTGCATCTATATGATTATGTACAATTCCAATTATATCAGTTGAGATCATGCGTCGGAGATACTCATCTGAGTCCATTATAAAATCATCATTGTCTTCGGCTAGATTAGATATTGGGAACCACTGTTTTTTACCTTTTACAACTGCAATTACTCCACATCCTTCTCGTGGGTACTCTTTGTCAAAGTGTTCTTTTATTTCATGAATATTCATTATATCTTGCGGCTACCTGGGAATCCTCCAAAAGGTAATGCTTGTTTTGTATCTAAAGCTGTTCCTGGCACTGTATTATGGTCAGCACTATTACTTCCTCCCTCTGTTTTGAACTGATACCGTAGCTTACAAGAATTCAATAGTTTTCCACATACATCACCTCTTTTCCAGTAGTAAGATTTATTTGAGGGAGTCTCCGTGCTATTCTCAAGTGTAGCTCGATAAATAGTAGTTGTAGAAAGAATGTCAAAAGAAGTATCGGCTTTTGTCGTCGCATTAGTTACTGGGTAAATAACATAATCATTTGCAGAATAAGTTAGCCCGGATACCCAAGGTTCATAAAGTTTTACTTGTTGCCATAGACTATTAGTTATAGCCGGAACTGTAGTATTTGAATCAGTTTCTGATCTCCAATATGTAAAACCCCCTGAACCGTCCGAAAGTGCAACTAATGCATCTGAAGCATATGAGGTTCCTGTACTCCCTGAATGTGTTTTTCCACTGAGAATAGTAGTTGGACTTGACGAATTATGAATTAAATATTTCCAAATGATAGGCTCATCAAGATCAGTGAAGAAAGGGTAGTATTTTCTATCTGTTCCATCGTCATCAATATTTATTAAACTATTAGCTGCCCAGGAACAACCTCCTGAAGGCGTATCAAAGGATAACCCTTGATATATCCATGGGCAATATTTCCCAACTACTTGTCGGTTAGGTAATGTAATTCCTTCTAAATCAAACGGATTTGCTAATTCAAATACAACTACTTCTGCTGTTCGTGCCTTAATCATGTCAATAATATATGTACGCTTTGGAAATTCAACAGTTGCTTTAGTACTAACTATAGCAGGGTCAATACTTAGATATTTTTCAAGAGTTTGCCTTTTTGTAATTCTTTTACCAATTAAGCTATCAAGATTAAAATCTGCTAGACCATCATTCCCCCCATCATTTGCATTTTGAAAAACAGAGCTTTTACGAATAATAGATTCTACATTTCCAATAGTTATTGTTGGACGATTCTGTACTCCTGAAGTACTTATCTTCAAATCTGTCATTTCTAATGGAAGTGCATAATAAGTATTCCCATCATACACTATTGGAGAATAGTCTGTATCTGTTATTCCTGCCCCAGTTATAATCATACCCACTTTTAAATCAGAAGCGGAATTTAATATAACAGTATTAGTAGCGGGGTTACTTCCTGAAACAGTTTTTGATACGGAAACTTCTGCTCCTGAAGTGTCCAACCCTTCAAAAGTAAGAGCTGTACCCACGGATAGGGTTTGAGAACTAGTTAAAGTAGCTGTAGTGCCATCCAACTCAGTAATTCTTACCGCTGAACTTAATCCAGGATGAAAATAAAGTGTTGTCGTAGAGTCATACTCAAGCTCGTATAACTCAACTAAAGGACTATTTATCTCTAAGGATTGGGCATCTGTTGCTATTAAATTTGGGTTACTCATACGCCATATATTCTTCTAAAATTTCCGCTTACATTATAATGAGAGCCATATGCATACTGAATTGACCAAGCAGCACAGACTACTTTTACTGTTGAAACAGCATTTCCATCGCTATCATTTGTAGAGCTATTCTCATCTGGGAAGGTAAAGTCAAAGCTTGTTACTCCCCCCTTATCTTCAAAAAACTTTACAATGTCATCAGCTACATTCTTCTCTCTATTTTTCATTGTTACCTTAAAAGATTGCTGAATGTGGTTCATGCCTTGTGCCCCACGTTGTTCATAACCATCACCAAATCTTATTATACGAACTTTAGGTTTTGAAGTTCGTGTTAAGTCGTTATCAGGACGAATAGTTGCTGTAGTTATATTTGTACCAGAAATTTGAAACCCTATATCCGCCATTAAACTACTCCATATGGGCTGAGGATGCCCCCCGCGCGCTTCTGGTTAATTAATTCTTCTTGAACAACGAAAGCAAGTCTTTCTCCAAGCAACTCCGCATCTTGATCATCACTTTCCGTATCAGTTGAAGCCTGACCTTGATTATCCATATTCACAGTAATTCCTACATTATTATATTGTGTTCCGGTTCCTCCAGCGCCTTTCGGGAAAGTAACAGGTATGTCTTTACCATTCGGTAAAGGAACTACTGCTTCGTTTCCATGTAATATAGCAGGGTAACCTGCCCTAGGGCCTCTTGCAACCCCGCCCGCTGCGTATCCTAAGGGAGGATATATGCCTTTTGCACCAAACTTCATATTTTGCGCTAGCGTATTCTGCACTATAGCCGCGATCAACGATGTGTTGACACCTGTTACTGCAGCAACTTCCGCTGTTTCCTTCACTGCGTTGGCTTTATCCCACAGAGACTTTACCGTATCAAATAAATAGATTGCTGCCATTATTTTTTGTAATGCTTGCCCTGTTTTACTATTTCCAGCTAGTGCTGTAACTGCCAGCCCAAGTCCCATGGCATTTTTTAAAGTCATAGCTGTATTCTTTTTTAGTGCATCAATGTTCTCTTTTTTGGAGCCATCCTCTTCACCTCCAGAGCCTTCTCCTCCTGGCATAGTAGTACTCTGATCAAAATCCCTTCGTACCCCCTCCACACCGGCTGGCTCCTCAGCAAGTGTATCAAGAGCCGCAGGACCAACTGGCTCACCCATTGCATTTACACTGAGACATTTGTATATCTCCTCAGTGGAGCCTCCCAAGCCTTCTGAATCCTCAATAGTATTAAGGGTTGCTGTCTCCGTTGTGCTAAAGGCATTTGCGTGCCCTTCTGAAAAAAATAAGTCTCCCCCATTACTCCTTACAGGACCATCATACTCCAAGACGTTCTGCCTAGCCATACCCCCTGCATTCATTGTATCATAGGTGCCTATATCCACATACCCATTTTTCGGCGATGGTGCTGGAAGATTATTAATATCAACCGGAGCACTGGCCTTCATACCTTCACAGGCACAGGTACAAGCACAAGCATCACGAATTGCCTGAGCAAACCTTTTAGCCGCATCATCTAAAGCCTTAGTAAACTCTACTGTTCCTGCTTTAATCCCCTCTATAATTTCTGCTTTTACTTTAACAGACCCGTCTGTGTGGCCTTTTAATATTGCTGCTTCTGTTTTTTGGTCTGCTGTTTTATACCCAGGTATAAAACTCATTATTTTCTCAGTGATACTTTTAGAGAAAGAATCTATCATTGCATCTACTACGGATTTCCCAATGCCCAAGAATAGGTCTTTTATACTTGTTTCTTCTCCTTTCAAGAATTTTGAAATAGCACCTGACATGCTAGTTTCGAATGCTTGCCTACCTGAGTCAAACATCTGCGCCATCATGTCACCCTGCCGTTCGATAGCGATATTTTGCTCGTAGAGCAGATCTCTTTGCAATGTTAAATCTTCTATTTTTTTCTCGTCGACAATTGCACCTTCTCTATTAGCTTCACTTAGTAGAAAAGTTAGTTCATTTATTTTATTATTATTTTTCAGAATATCATGGCTTCTTTTTATTGAGGCTTTTTCTAAAGCGGTTCTACCTACCAGCTGCTTAGTGAGACTAATATCTATTTTTAAAGATTGAAGTTTAAACCCTATTTCCTGTTCTCGTAGCCTATCTAAATGTTCGAGTTTCTTGTTTATATCCTCTAATTTATCTTGATCTGTGGAGTCTATTCTTGCTGTTTCTGCAGCTAGCTTTACAATAGCATCATATTCTTTTTCATACTGATCTATCATATCTGAATGTGTAGTTTTATATGTAGTCAACCCCGCTACCATAGTTTGATACTGAGTATTTAAAGAATTAATAGCTTGATTAGTTGCTTTCGATCTAAGCCCCATTTCCCCGATCTGCTCTGTTAACTCTTCAAATCTTTTAAGATCCGTACCTTCTAGTGAACCGCTCGCTTTTATTGTTTCAAGAAGGCCTTTATATTCCTCCTGAAGTCCCGTTATCTGGCCTTTAGGAAGGCTATTTAGGTACTCTAACATGGTGTCTGCGGCCAGTTTTGTCTCGGACGACAGCCCCCCCATGGTTTCCTGTAGCTCCTTCTGAGCGTCATTTGCACGGTCAAGAGCGTTGTTGTGGTCCCGTACCTTCTGATTTAACTCTTCTATTCTATTATAAGCTTTTAAAGCACCTTCCGCAGTGTTCCCGTATTTTTTCTGTACTTCTTCTAATGCATCACGTGTTCGCGGTTGATCATCAGTAGCCCACTTACGCGTGCCCATCTTATTCATAGCTAGCATAAGTAGGTCTCTTTCTTCGATCTCCGCCTTATTAATTGCCTGGTGCTTAGCCTTTATTTTCTCTAGCAACTCGCCTTCCTTCGACCTGATTTTAATATTTTTAAGAATAGCACCACCTATAGATTCGGTCATTGCCCCCTCTTGTGCTAATACATTAAGGTGGTCCCGGGGCTTCCCCTCGTCCTCAGCAAGTTTTCGCAGTTCTTTCTGAATACTAGTAAAATTCTGAAATTCTTTATTAACCTCTTTAGTTTTATCAGTTAAGCTCATTATCTGCTCTTGTAAAGCTATTACATTTTTATCCTCTTTGAAATAACCTAACCACTTTAAGAGCTCCATCCCAACATCTTTTAACATTAGAGCAATACCAACCCAGCCCATTGCACTCATAAGAAAACCCATAACACGAGTAAATCCTGCAGCCACCTTAGTCATCGCTGCCATTGCTATTTTCCACCGAGCAACTATTTGCTTGTTTACGACATTCATTTTGTTACCCATTTCGAGATAATATAAATATATCTTCTCGTAGGCGGACATGCTTCCTCGAACTTGTGCTTTCAAATGAATTCTATAAGCGGCAAGTTGCTTATCGTCTAAATGTTTTAACTTTTTATTAGTACTTACAGCATGTCTTAAAAGAGCTGCCGCTTGTTTCTTACTCATCTTATCTTTGCCAACACCAAAACCCTTTTGAAGCCCCTCACTAGGCTTGTCAATGGTATCCGCAATAGACTTTCCAGACCTAATATCCGCCTGTTGTTTTTGGTATTTTTTTAAGTCTTTCCCTGCCTTTTTCCAGGACTTAGAGGCTTCCTCCGAAGCTTCTTTTGATTTTTCTGCCCACTGCTGCAACCCTGGAATAATTGATCTAAGTATAGGGATTGCTAAAAGGGCAAGAGCTGCTGTCATAGAGCCTATATTTTTAGTAAAAAACTCTGCTACTGGTTCCGCGATAATAGAAGTATATTTTTTTAGTACCTTCATTATCCTGTCAAAAGCAACACCTAATTTTGCTACAGAGTTGGCTTGTACATTTGTAGCTTTTGCTACTGCATTGTATTTAGCCTCTAACTGCCCTTGTACTTCTACAAAGACAGCTTGCTTTTTCTCATAGATTGTTAAATCTTTAGCACTTTTCCCTAAAGTAGCTGCATATTTTTCTTGCGCATCTGCAAGCCTAAGAGTAATACCTAATTCATCTAAGAGTTCTGGCTCTGCTTTTGTTACACCACGAATAAGACGATGAAAAGAATCTGTAACATCCCTACCTAATATCTTTGATAAGTTTCCTGCGCCTGCAGCAAGTTCTTCTATCTGTCCCGCACCTAACCCAGAAGCGATACCAATCGAGGCTGACTCTGCAGCAGCTTGGAAGTCGAGCATTGCACCCGAGGCTTCCTGTATATTAGATGTAAGAGTTTGCATTCCCACACCCGTTGCACCGGTGAAGGCAAGCTGAGACTCTTGCATTACACGAAAATCTGCTGCTTTTTTCAAGAAGGCAAATGCTGCCGTAATAGCAAATACATTAGCGGCAAGAACTGCATAAGCAGGAACAAGAGTTCCTGTCATTCCTTGTGACATTTTTGAAAAGTTTTTTGTACTATTAGCAGACTGTTTAGACAGCCCTTTTAGATTTCGATCGGCATTTTTAGCGCCTTGGCCAGTTTTTTTGGTGGCCACACCAACATCATCGAGTGCAAGACCCAGCTTTTTAGCACTAACAGCCACTCTCTGCATAGACCCGCCATCAGAGGTTTGAATATCAATATATACTGTATCTTTTTTTGCCATTAGCCCTTTACATTATGAGTGTAGGTTTTACCACTCCCTTGCTGTCGTTTTCGATCGTCAGCTTTTCTCTTCCTATCTTGTTCTTTAGCACGATCCTTTATAATTTCACGTTCATACATTTTCATAAAGTATAGCACTGTTTTTTGGTCTTTAATTTTAAATAAATCAAAATATGTTTGTAGAGGCCCCCAATTCTTTCCCATGTAGGAGCCAGACATTCCCTCCCATACATCAGATAGATAATTGTACACAAAAAATGCCACTTGAACTTCATCTGGAAATACAGATGCTTCAAGTGGCATTCTTTCGGGATCGGGTTCTTCGCCTAGTTGTTCACAAATAAGTAAGTATTTCTCAACATCTATAGATGTTGATTCTTTTACATATCTTTCAAGCAGCAGTTGTATTTCAGCTACTTGTTTCCAGTAAAATTTTCTAGGTCACCAACTGTTTCTGTAACCCACGTATCAAAAGAGGAAGCATTTTTCATTAATAATTCTGCATTATCTTTTGAGTATGGGAGCTCATCATCAGGGTCAAAGGAAGAAACATCTACCAAAAGAAGCTCTTCTAGGTATCGATATTTTAGCCCTTTCCACCTCTTGATTACTGCTTTACAATATTCCATTAAAAATTTATCTTCATCTAACTCTTCAGTAAGTTGATGGGTTTTCTTATCCCATTTATTAGATAAACATCGTTTTCGTAATTTAACTAACTCTTCTCTTGCCAAATAACATAGGTCTATTGACATCCCTGCATAACCAGGGAAGTCACAGGAAACTGTTTTACTTGGAGTCATAAGACTCGCTAATGATACTGGTTCTTTCTTTTCTGTAGTATTTGCCATTTGATAAATCCTTATTTAAAAGTTAAATTATACGGTATAAGACAATAAATGTCAAGAATTATTTTTAAGGTGGTGAAAGAAAAAGGGGCCGAAACCCCTTTTGGTCTTAGTCTTAAACTTAAGAGTAAGTAGTTGGTGCGTAATATTTAATGTCTGTAATCTCATTAGCACTGTCAAAACCAGTTGGTAGTGCGTGAAAGTTACTTTCTAGTGAAATTACATCTTCAACAGAGTGAGACGGAACTTCAAAGTGAGCATTATCCATTTGAATTACCATAGAGGCAGTACCATCTTGCGCAGAGCCTCCAATCTTAAGAGTAACTGCAAATTGGTTAACAACCTGTGACATTGCAGTTGTAGAAACAAGGTCATTAAAGAACTGTCTCGAAGTACCCGAAGTATCATCCGCGTCGTTCAAAGTTAGATAACAAGTTGCTGTACCAGTAATATTACGTCCACCTGTTACATGCTCTAGCGGCTTGTTTACAAATCCTAACTCATCTGGTACTAAGTACGTGATATTATTAGAAACTGTGAAGCTTCCGCCTGTTAATGCGAGATTATACTTACCATCAGCATTAGCAGTCACTCCTCCAGGGAAAACTGTCTTATTATCCGCAGTAACGTCAATACTTGTTAAGCGATTACGAATAAAAGTATTCGTACTTGTTATCGCTTCATCAATTGCTTGCGTAACACTACAATTTCCACTGCCTGGAACGGTATTAATAATATGGAATGCACTTCCATTAACATTGTCAGAGTCTATCCAAATGTCGCCTAGTGCAACTGTAGTAGCATCACTAGTAGTAGCATTATAAGCTGGAATTGTGGCATTAACACGTACGTTTCCAGATACGTCTTCTACTTCTTTAGCCATTCCTGACCAGTTAAGAGTAGCAATACCTTCAACGTCAAAATCAATACTAACTTCATTTACAACAGCTTCTGCTAGTTTATAAACAATAGGGTTAGCCGTACTAGTATCAACTACAAAGTAAAAGTGTAACGGATGCAATGCGGAACGGTTAGATTCTGTCATTACTAGAGTACTTAATGTTGCTGCGGGAGTGATAACCGGACCAGATGCTTTATTAACTGCTCTACGGAAATCATATCCTGCTGCAGTCAAAGTAGCTACATCAAAAGTAAATGCTGTATCCCCAGCGGCTGCACCAATCTTTTCAGATGCTATTGAAAAAGTGTCATCAACTGCAAAACCATCACCACCTGAAACAACTGCAACAGTTGTTACACCGCTGCTATTAACTGTGACTGTAAAAGAGGCGCCTCGTCCTGTTCCGTCAGACATAGTATAATCGTCTTCAGAAATTGTATAAACACCTGCAGTTCTATCAACATCAGTTGCGCCACCTAAAGTATCAACTGTAGCTACCCCCGTAGCACTATGATATACATCAGCGCCACCCATAGTTGCCCAAAGAACTTCTTCTACTGCGTGTACGTCAGTACCGTTATCTGCGGCCTTCACACCTGCAGCAGCACTTCCACCTTTAGAGTGAAAAGGTCTGATATAAGTACTAAATGACCACTCTGCAGGAGCAAGAGAGTCTGTGAACATACGACGTCCACGACGTGATATGCCTTTTGTGCTTTCCATTTCTGAAAGCGCTATTTCAGAGGTATTTGTTGTTTGTGAGAAACTGTATCCGTCTAAAACGGGGATTTCCCATACAGATCCCGCCCCTGCGGTTCCATCATCTTCAGCGTCTTGATTACGCATTTGTACAAACAATCGCGTATCACGGCTAAAGTATAATTGGTCTGCCATAGTTTTCTCCTATGAAACTTGAAAAGACTGGTCGTGAATTTTTATTCGTGCCAGGATTTTCTAATAACGAACCTCTATGAGTATTTCACCTACCCCTAATGGCTCAAGTACACCCTCATCAGTGTCAATACTGAGGATTGTGATCTGTTGGATAGATTGCTCTAACCCTGATCTGTTATTGTAAGTTAACTTACTGTTTTCTTCAAGAACGGTCTCTACATCCTCTAATAATTCATCGAGTGCAGTGACTGCGTCCTCTTCATTTACATAACAACGAACAGTAAGATTTAAAAATCTGTCTTTATATCCACCTGTTTGATAGGTTCTTGATTCGCTCCCTGCATTTACATGAATTGCTGGAAACTCCTCTATTTCATCCCAAAACTTTAATCTAGGACTAGTCTCTGCTACTGCAGTATGATAAACGCCCGTTCCATCAATAAGAGCTAGTTTATCCGCAAGAGCCTTCGTAATAGAAGACCTACGTGTAGTATATGATCTTGCAGTACTGGGCATTACTGTCTCCTAGTGTAAAACCTTCCTAAAGCGTAGCCTGCTGCAATCTCTCTTATTGATGCATCAATCAGGCTTCTTGGGTCTCTAGCACCACTAGCAAATCTTGAGCCGCTTGAAGATTCGAAAACGGAGTAAGGGCTCTTCTCATAAGTATAACCAAAACTAGGCATTCCTTGAGGAGTTTGTACTACATCTGTAATTCTAACGCTAGCTGCAAATCTTCCTGTTTGACTTTCTAATCGTGGTGCGCCCATATTACCTTCAACTGTCTCTGATAGCTTATCATTTATAAGGGCCATTACAGTATATAAACTTGTTCCTGGTTGTTTAGAACTACTTTTGGCAATTTTGGCAATTTTGGCAATTGCCAAGTTCTTACCCTTCTTAGGTATAAAACCTTTACTCTTCTTTTCTTTAGTACCTTTTTTTGTTTTCTTGGTAGGCTTTTTTACGTTCGTTTTTCTAATGTTTTTTCCGGAAGTAAGTTTACTTAAGACTGCATAGCGTGCATGTTCTACAGACTCTTCTCTTATGCTTTTACTTCCCGGTTTATCTGCTAATCCTATATCTTTAAGATATTCCGCTACTGCCTTTTGTAATAGTGGCTGTATTTTCGTCCAATCATCCTCCTCAGACCCTGGAAAGTTTTTTGCTTTTCTTTTTACACCTATCTTTACTTGTCCTTTATACTCTATCTTATCGGGTTTACCCTTTACTGGAACTATCTTTATTTCTCCAAAAATCTTCCCGTATTTTTCAAATATATTTTTAAAAGCTTTAGAGTCTATGAACTTGCTCCCAGAAGTGCCGAACTTATTAGAGTCTATTAGTTCCGTTACTTTTTTCAGTCTAGTTATACCAACAGTAAGAGAACCTGTTTCATGTAACCGCTGCGCACCCATATCAATATCTTTACTAAGATCCGGCGGTAGGGATTTCTTCTCGCTAAGACCTATTATCTCCTTTAGCTTCTTCTTCCCTGCTTTTTTCATTGCTCTAAACGGAGCAGGGCTGTATCTTTTTTGCAGAAAAACAATCTTGTTGGAGTCTGATAATTTTTGACTTATTTGTGAAACACCTCTCTTACTTTTACTGCTTCTTTCTAAACTTGCTTTCATAGCATTGAAAGCGGCATTAGTAATAGCCTCTATATCTCGTGCTTCCTCGCTTAGTGTTACTCCTTTGCTCTTCGCTATTGCATCCGCAAAAGCTGCTTTTATATTGTGGCGAGTTACTGTAACTACCTGCTCTTGCTTATCTGTTGCCTTTCTTGCCCAAGCGTCACTAGCTTCTTCTATAGCGGCCTCGACGATTCTGTTCATTCGTGCTACAGACATTAAAAATTCTTATACAAGTCTAAGACTCGCTTAATGTGGTCTGGGAACCCTACATTACCTGTTTGAGTGGAACTACCTGGATTCTGTAAACTAGCACCCGCTATTGATTGTCTTTCTTTATGCTCATCTTTTAAATAGTAAGTAATTAAATTAATTACTGCTAATTTAAGATCGGCAGGTACTGCACTCCACCCTGCTGTATATACTACTTTGACCGCATCTACTCCTTGAGGCCAGTTTTGATAGCCCGCTGAATTTGTGCGTAAAATACTATCAGTACTAGTATTTAAGTAGTACTCATAAGCTCCAGTAGTAAGAGTAGTATACGCACTACTATAAGAGTCTCGTTCCTGAACACTTGTTATAGCGTTAATTGGACTCTCTGTTAATTGGACTATATGAGTGTTCCAATTAACAGTAAATGTCTCAGTTTTTGCAGAGCTATAAAAGTCTACAAAGCTATTTCCACAATAAGTTTTTATTAATTGACTAACGGACGGAATTATAGAATTTATCTTTAAATCCTCTTTTGGATTAGATAAACCCTGAGCATCTTTATAATCTTGTAATGTTATTAAGTCTGCCATAAATTAATTAATAAAAACTTGGGGGAGGAAAACCTCCCCCGAGTTAATAAAATTACTAAAAAGTAATTATGAGTTAGCTAAAAGCGTTAAAGCATGAGCACCATTGGTGGTTTCAAGAGCTTTAAATCCCAGAGCTTGACTAGCAACCAAAACGTTACGTTGCTTACCAACTTCGTAATCAGTTTCGATACTAACTCCACGCAGACGTCCAATAACAAAGCGACCTGTGTTAATAACACAAGCAACAGTGCCTGCATCAGCAGGAGCAAGTTCCGCAGAAACAATAACGGGAGAACCAAAGACGGTACCCATTTGACCATTAATGTTAGCAGCAATATCAGAACCAGCTTTATCTATAGTTCGGAAGTCGCCATCTTCTGCAAGCAAATCATAGTATGCATCGATAGTAACAACATAAACAATATCAGCTGGATTAACAGCATATTTGCCCATAGCAGCACGACCAACTTCAAGCATACTAGCTGCAAATGCAGTAGAACCATCAAGTTGAGCAGTTGTAGCTGAAGTTCCAGCTCTTAAGCCAGTACCTTTATCAGAACCGTTACCCCCTGCGATACCGGCTGTTACACCAGACGTACCGTAAAGAATTGCCTTATCAGTTGCTATAGCATGAGAACGAGCAAGAGCTGAAGTAATCATTGGAAGGAAAGAAACCAAAGAAGTTTCGTCCACATCATTATCAATGTAAGTACCTGCAGCAAGACGCTCAGTATTCAATACGTTAGTTGTAATGTCATACTGACCATTAGTACTGCCGTTATCAATACGCTGGTTAGCTGTATCAATATTAAAAGTAGTACCGAAAGTTGCAGCATTAACATCCGCAGCGAAAGGCATTACTGTAGCTCCAGAAGAAACAGCGATTTCACGGAACAAAGGTAGAAGCTTAGTTTCAAGCGCAACTTCTGTTTCGAAAGCCTGAGTTACAGCAATATCAAGATTACCGTCAGTATCAGCAGGCGTTCTTGTACCGAAATCTACCCCAGCTTTTTCTATAACGGTTTTACCTTGTTTGGTATCCCATCCTTTACGTGTGATGGCACCAAGTACTTTGGCTTCGAGTGCCTCTTTACCAAAATCTTCATTAGACTTTGTAGAGAACTCATACTTACGATTGCGCATAGCTTCAAGCTCTTCAGCTTTCTCTTTAACTTGGCTTTCGTATTTATTAACAAGCTCAGAAATTTCTTCTTGCTTTGCAGCTTCGAATTCTTTCTGCATATCTTCCGCCAAACGGGTTGCACCTGATTCTACACCAGATTCAATAGCCTGTTTGACTTCTTTTTCTTGCTGAATTTGGTTTTCAGCTTCTTGAGAAGCTTTAATTTCAGCCTCTTTTTGTACAGCCTCATCGGCTGCTTTTTGCTCGGCTTGCTTCATTGCAATTTTAGCAGCAGTTTCCTCAGCTACCTTTTTAGCAAAAGCTTCCAAGTCAACGGGTTGAGTTGTCTCTTCAGACATATGTATCTCCTTTTGGACTTGCGCCCCGTCACTATTAGTGAAAGTTTTCTTAAAATCTTCATACTCTTTAACAGAGTCGAAGGACTTCGCCAGTGAAAAAGTAGCTGCTTGGTTACAAGGTACAGATACTACTGATACCTCGAACAATTCAGCGTCCTTTATTCTTATTCCGTCGGTTTCCTCTACGTAATCAGCATCCTTGACTCGAAAACCAACAGAAAAGGCTCCAAGGACACCGTCTTTAACCAAATCTACTACATCTTTAGCCGCTCGACTAATTTTTGCAGTAAGTTCTAAACCATTTTCAGTAGCCTTCACACTTGTGGCTCTTCCAATAGGTCTATCATAGTTATGATTAAAAAGAATTATAGGGTTTTTCTCAAAGTTGTTCAATCCACCTTTAGTCCATGCATCTGCTGAAATAGAATCACCCGCGCGATCAAAATCAGTAGTACTTGCCATACCTCGGATTTTAACACTACCATCTTCTTCAGTATTAGACTTAAAAGTTGAGGTGAGATTAAATATTTTTTCCATTATCTCCTCCTAAATTCCCCTTTTTAGGGGCTACTTTTGGTGTTACTTTTGGTGTTACCTTTGGTGTTACTTTTGATGCTAAAGCTGCAGTTTCTGGAAAAAGACCTTTTAGTTGTTTTATAATCAAATCCCAAGAACTAGTCCAAACCTCATCATCCAGATAAGACTCTTCAAACCCTTTGGTTTTAACTGCCTCTTCTTTGCTTATAAGGTATCCTTGTTTAACAGAAGTAATTGCCAAACGTTTTAAAGCTGCATGCTTTAATCTTTCATGTAACTGTTTTTTCTCACTCTTCTTCGCCATTTTCATCCTCTTCAACAGGCCTTCCGCCCTCATCTGGATTTACTGCACTGCCTGCTATATTTGCAGGAACTCGTAAATCATCATACCCTTCTACTGGTTCAAAACCAAGCTGGTCTCTTGCCTCATTAGGACTGATAATTCCGCCATTTACTAGAGCAGAATAATATTGAGACTGATCTCGTAACTCCGGCTGTAAAGCAGGGATATTTGTGATATTTTCTTCAATATTGAACCCAAAAAACCTAGTTAATGCAAAATTCATTTTTCTTACTATAGGAAGTATAGTTTCCAAATAGTACATCCTCATATTAGGACGAATATTGGCATTATTTCCAGAGTCCAATAATATTGGAGGAACTCCTATTGCTTTTAAAATAATCTTTTCATTGTCAGCTATAGAAGTCTGAAAGTCTAAGTCTTTAAAGTTTACATTTGAAATTTTATCAATCTCTATACCACCATCTAAAACAAGAGGACGTCTTCCTCCAGCATCTGGTCTATAACGAGCCGTCCAAGATTGAATCATTCTTTCTTTAATCTTCTCGGACAAAGTATTAGGGCTTTTAAGTACAAGACCCGGAACTGCTCCGTTCTTAAAAAAGTTATCTTGAAACTGTCTCATACTTGCCATAAGTTGCATGGTTCGTATTGCGGGCTTCAATCTAGACACTCCTCTATACATATCATGAAAAGAGTTTTCTTTTACATGAATAATTTCATTAGGGGAATAATCTACTTCATTATAAGTATATTTTTCAATATAAGTTTTAGCATCTACCTTGATAGATACCTGAGAAGCAGGGATATGATAAAGATGTGCGCCATCATAATAAATAAAAATATTACCGTCTAGAATATAATCAGTAATTAAGTTACGTTTAAAAGAGTTAATATCTTGAAATAAGTTAGGCTCTTCATTTATAAGCTTATCTACTTTTACTCTTTTTATCCCTTTTACAACTCCTGTCCTACTAATAGATTGTACTACTGCAGAAATCTCTGCAGCATCATCAACAACTATATTTACTGCACGATTAACAATCTCTAAAGTCTCGTAATACTTTTCATAGCTCTGAGTATACTCGCGAGAACCCTGTGCACTGGCTCCAAAGTATTGCTGAATAGGATTTAGTTTTTCTAAAACCTCTTCTTCTCTACCAAGAAATCTATCATACCATGCCATGTTTTTCCCTTTGAATCTCAACCCAGCGCATCTGTTTTTTTGCAGTTCCTAATCCTGGGTCTCTACCATATACTTTATGTAGTTGTACATGATGTGCATGACATAGAGTCGCAGTATAATCATAAAGTTCAGCATGATGCTCTTCTATAAAATCATCTCGAAGTGCTTGTATATACTCCGGATTATGTTTGTTCTTTGTCAGCCATTGATTTAATAATGGTGTTAAACTGTAAAAGTGGTGAAAATCGAGCTGCTCTGTTTTATCACAAATCTCACAAGCCAGTCCCTTCTCATACTTAGATTTTGCCCTGTCTCGTACATACTTTATAACATCTCGTTTTAGTTTGGGCATTTTGCTACAATTCCTTTATTTTTATCTAAAGAATTATATCCAGTTTAAGATATTATGTCAATAATTATTTTTGAGTAGGTGTCTTAAAAACTTGTTGCCACAGTCTCAAACGAATACAGTGCATATCTTAATGCATCTGCCATATGTGATGCGTTATTATGCTTTGGTTTCTCTTTTACAAGGTTTGGATTAGGATCCCATTGGTAATGGTCTAAAGCATTTATGGTATGCGTACAATCCTGTCCAACAAGTAATTTCTTATTATCTATTATTGTAGCAACCTGGGCTATACCATCTAAAAGGGACTTCTTTGCGTTAATAGTTGAAATATCGTAGTTTTGTGCAAAGTCAAAGCGGGTTTGCTGTGCAGCGGAGTCGATATAAATATAATCAATATCCCACTTATCAATTAGTTGCTGAAGTTTTCGTGCATGCGTCTCTGTTGTCTGCTCTGCATCTAAGTATTCATCTAATAAATAAAATTTTTCTTCATCCCAATCATATCCAATTACACAAAAAGCTGTAGGGTCTCTATAACCTACGTCCAACCCTGCAAATATATCCATTTTTGAAGTATCTAACTCGCTGAGGTTGGCTAAGCACTCCTCTCTGTTAAAATTCCATATCTGTCCTTCATAAACATTAAAGTCAGCTTCATATTCTTGTTTAAACTCAGCTTCAGAGGTAGAATTCCTGGCTTCCTCAATATCACTTTCAGACATACGAGGATTATCTCTATAAGTTGCTCGAATAGAAGCCCACTCAGGAAACTCTTTTTTAAAACCTCTATACCAGAATTCTGCGAACCAGTTACCCTTTCCTCGTGGTGTTGATATAAATAAAGCTTTTGAATTATCTTTATCTAGTGTAGGTCTTAAAGCTACATTGAAAGCGTCTCGACCGTCTGCAAGAGCTGCTTCATCAAAAATAATTAAATCGTAAGACCTACCTACACAAGAATCAACTTGATTAACTGACCCCATACGTATAGTAGACCCGTTTGATAACTCTATAACTTTATCTTTCGCATTGTCTTTCGCTACTTCTAAATCAAAGTGCTTTATCAGATTTCTTTGCAAATCAAAAGAGATCTGAGACAAGGCATAGTTAGGAGACATTATGAGAATGTTTGAGTTGGGAACTAGCGAAACTAATTGCCCTATAATATTTGCGATATAGGTTTTACCCTGTCTCCTAGATACCGCCGCACACACAAAACGATATTTTGGATTATTAATCGCATTTATAATGGCCACCTGCGATGCAAGTGGTATAACGCCGAGTAAGTCCAAATATGGATCTACTGGTAGTTTAAGAAACCTTGCCTCAGACTCAAGTTCTAGTAAATTATTACAAGTTATATCTTTACGACTTATTTCTATACCCATTTTATTTTTTGTCTTTTCCTGTCCCTGTATATAACCCAAACCATGCTGCACCCGCACCTACAATTGTTGCAATAAGTCCAGATTGGGCTATAGAAGGGTCTGGTAGTTCCATAAACCACATTGTTGCATAGTAGAGCAAGAAAATATAAACCCCTAAGAATAAACGTGGAAAGATTCTCCAACTATCTACTGCATGCGCTATAAAAATGGCTTTTTGCCAGGGATTTACTCCGCTTTCTAACTCACGAATCCGGTCTTTTAACTTATTTTGTTCCTGAAGTAAATCCATAAACTTATTTAGATCTAACTCTACTTCGTTACGACCCATATCTCCAGAAAATTTATCATTCATTATAGTACCCCTTCCATTTTGTGAAAAGTATGATTATCAATTTGAGCAACGAAACTATATGCTTTTGCCCATCTTGGATTTGCTAACTTTCCGTTATAATAATGTGTTGAACCGTGAGTAATATCTTGTATTTCTCTATTAATCAAAGTAGATGCGACTTCAAAACAATCTTTCCAGGCATCTCCCGCAAATATAGTATCAGACATACCATCACAGTACCAACTAAACTGGCATCTATATTTTTTAGGTAGTCCATTTTTTTTGTATTCTGCTTGGTAAACTACCCCGCAAATACTATCTGGAAATAAAGTACTTTTTACTCTATTTAGAGTAACGTGTCCTACTGCAAATTTTCCTTTCAAGGACTCTCCACGTGCTTCGTGGTATATATTTGCAGCAAGGCATTGTACTTGCTCCGGATCTATAACTCTTTCAGGTTTTACCGCTATTTGCGGTGCTGCGGTATTAGCACTAAAAAGTGTT
>Ga0098058_1000212_pt1 | contig 19851 bp, 25 predicted proteins | sample 19_taG_FD_75061 | JGI IMG/M metagenome (GOLD analysis project Ga0098058, IMG submission 75061) | Marine viral communities from the Subarctic Pacific Ocean - 19_ETSP_OMZ_AT15317 metaG | ecosystem: Environmental > Aquatic > Marine > Oceanic | place: Pacific Ocean | collected 2015-01-19 | reverse complement strand
GGCGCGCGTTACACCTTACTTTCTTTTTTTGGCTAAGAAACGCACCACTAAAAAAGCATCGGCAAAGGCCGTTAAGAAAAAGGTCGCGAGGAAAAAACCCGCGGCCAAAACATCGGCGAAACCCGAGAAACCGAAACCGGCGGCCAAGCGAAAACCGACCAGGACCTCGACGCGATCGTCGACCAGGTCGTCGACCAGGCACTCGCCCGCCAAGACGAAACCGAAACGCAAGCCCGCCCGCAAACCCCCAGGTAAGAAAAAGCAAACCGCCGACGGCCTGGCGTATGACAAGGTAAAGGCCGCGGCGGCCGCCAGGTCGGCCCGCCTGGTCGCCGCCGGTTCGGAAATCGGGGAACTACCCGCCGTCGCGCATCCGATCATCAAAAAACGCGCGCGTCGCGACTTCCGGTATTTCTGCGAAAAGTATTTCCCCTTGCGATTCTCGATCGCCTGGTCGCCGGATCACTTAAAAGTTATCGCCGCGATCGAGGAAACCGTTTTGCGCGGCGGCCTGTTTGCAATGGCAATGCCGCGCGGGTCCGGTAAAACCACGCTCACCGAGGGCGCGATTTTATGGGCGGCCCTGTACGGTCACCACAAATATATAGCCGCGATCGGCGCGACGGCGGCGCACGCTGCGGAGATTCTCGAAAGTATTAAGATCGAGGTCGAAACTAACGAACTACTCGCCGCCGATTTTCCCGCGGTTTGTTACCCGATCCACAAACTGGATCGCAAGAGCAACCGAACCCGCGGCCAGAAATACCAAGGTAAGGCGACGTATATATCCTGGAAAGCCGACGTCGCAATACTCCCGACGATAAAAGGGTCGCCCGCGTCCGGTTGTCGAATCCAGGTCGTCGGTTTGCTTGGTCGAATTCGCGGCATGAAACATACGCACCCAGGCGGCGCGACCGATCGCCCGTCGTTGGCGATTATCGACGACCCGCAGACCGACGATTCAGCGAACTCGGTCGCACAATCGGCCAAGCGCGAACGGGTCCTCGCGGGCGCGATCCTGGGCCTGGCCGGACCTGGTAAACGCATATCGGCGATTATGCCCTGTACCGTGATTCGCGCCGACGATATGGCCGACGCGATTCTCGATCGGGAACGACACCCCGAATGGAACGGCGTAAGAACAAAACTCGTTTACAAATGGCCGACCAATGCGAAACTATGGTCGCAATACGGCGAACTCCGACGCGAGGGAATGCGCGAGGGCGACGACGGCCAGGCCGCGACCGAATTCTATCGCAAGCGTCAGGCCGCGATGGATAAGGGCGCGGTCGTCGCCTGGGAACAACGATACAACAGCGACGAACTTTCGGCGATCCAACACGCCGTAAATTTGCGACTACGAAACGAGGCCGCGTTTTTCGCCGAGTACCAAAACGAACCGATCGACGAAACCGACGACGCCGAGTTTTTGGATACGCCCGAGGTCGCAAAGAAGTTTAACAACCTGGCCCGCGGCGTTGTTCCTATCACCTGTCACCGACTAACCGCGTTCGTCGACGTCCACGCGAATATCTTGTATTACGCGGTCGTCGCCTGGGAAGAAAACTACACCGGCCACGTTGTCGATTATGGAACCTGGCCGGAACAATCGGTCGCGTATTTCACGCAACGCCAGGCCAAGGCGACATTACGACGCAAGTACCGCAAGCACGGAAAAGAGGGCGCGATTTTCGCGGGCCTTACCGACCTCGTCGACGCGATCGCCTCGAAACCTTATCGGCGATCGGACGGCGCGGACGTCGCGGTCGTCCTTACCCTGGTCGACGCGGCCTGGTCGCCGGACGTTGTTTTCCGGTTCGCCAGGCAATACCGAGGCGCGGCGGTACTTCCGGCCCGCGGCCTGTTCGTCGGCGCGTCGTCGCAACCCTGGGACGAACGCCGCGGCCAGAAAGGCGAACGGCCCGGCGACCATTGGCGAATCCGGCCGGTCGAGGGCCACGCGGTCCAAATGGCCCAGGTCGATACGAACCATTGGAAATCATTTTTTCAAACCCGACTTGCGACGCCGACCGGCGACCCCGGCGCGTTATCGTTTTTCGGCGACTCGGCCAAGACTCACCGACTAGTAGCCGACCACGCGACCGCCGAGTTTAGAGTAACGACCGAGGGCCGCGGCCGGGTCGTCGATCAATGGAAAGCCCGCCCAGGCCGCGACAATCACTACCTTGACGCCCTGGTCGGCGCGACCGCCGCGGCGTCGATGGCCGGTATACAACTCGCCGCGCCGACCAAGGCGACCGGCGATCGCAAACCAGCGAAGAAAAAGAAAACCCGCAAGCGTACACGCGGACACACTAAACCCCTGTAAAGGAACCCGACGAAATGGCAAAGAAAAAGACAGCGAAACAAAAGGCCAAGAGCAAAAACCAAAAGGCCGCCAAGGCCGCCAGGACGCCCAAACAAAAGGCCGCCGACAAGGCCGCCAGGGCCAGGCGATCGACCGCCAGGAAAAAGGCCGCCAGAAAGGAACCCAGGCGACCGAGCAAAAAGGACGCCCAGGCCGCCCAGGCCCGGCGGGCCGAGGCCGCCCAGGGCGAGGAAATACCGGTCGTAATGTCCGAGGCGATCACCTGCCCGACTTGCGGTTCGACCAGGCGTAAGCGGTACCACAGGACCGCCCGCCAGATATGGTACGGACGCTCGCCAATTACCGGCGTCGAATGCTGCGCGATACTTCGACAATGGACTTTCTGCGCCAATTGCGGCCAGGTCCGAATCGAAAAAACATACGTCGCGGCGAACCAGGGCGACCAGGACGCCGAGGATATGGCGATCGCCAACGCCTCGGCCGCCAGGGCGACGGCCAACGGCGTCGACGTCGAGGCCGCCAAGGCCGCCGACCTGGCCGCCCTCGACGAGCTGAACGAAACCGCCGACGCCCAGGGCGACGACGCCGACGATAAGGCCGCCACAGGCGACCAGGACGCCGCCGAGGACCCCCAGGGCGACCCCCAGGGCGGCCAGGACGGCGAAAAGAAAGATTCTACAGCGTAGAAAAAAACCAAAAAGGCCCCTTGTACCTTCCGCGGCCGCGGCCGTATGTTCGCCCCTATGGCAAACCAAACTCACGCCGAGAACGCCGTCGCGGCCGCCAAGGAAACCGAACTCCAGGCGGGCGCGATCGCCAGTACATCGGTCGACGGTCAAGCGGTAACCCTCCGCGATCCGTTAAAGGTCACCAACGCCGCCGAACGAAAACGCAACCGGCAAAACGGCCGCAACCCCTCAACGGCGCGGATAAACCTTTCGGGATTCTAAGCTATGGGCCGCCGCAAAAACCGACAGCGCAAACGCCTGAACGCCAAGCGAACCAATGCAGGCGCACCGCCGACCGCGGCCAGGACCGCGACCAGGTCGTCGACTCGATCGTCGGCCAGGTCGCCGGGCCGCCGGACGGCGGCCAGGAAAACCGCGGGCCTGGGCCTTGACAAACGGGCCAGAGTAAAACCCGCCGACTCGTCGTTCGGTTACGACGCGATCGTCGACAAGAAACGACGACGCCCGCCCAAGACGACGACCAGGTCCGAGGATAACACCCTCGGCGCGACCGATCGTAAAAAGCTAATCGCGACGACCCGCGACTTACGCCGTAACTTTTCGGTCGCCGCGTTCGCGATCCGTAAACACCTCGACTATACGTCGCGTTTTTGTTTCCAGGCCAGGACCGGAAACGACGAACTCGATAAGAAAATCGAAAAACTCATGTCCTGGTATTCACAAAAAGAAAATTGCGACGTCGCGGCCCGTCACAATCTGCCGAGGCTTATACGCCTGGCCGAACAATCGCGAACCCTCGACGGCGACGTTTTTCTCGCGAAGTTATCCAGCGGGAAACTACAAACGATCGAGGGCGACCGCGTCCGGTACCCCGACCATAACGCCCCCGCGGCTATGGATAAAACCAAATGGACCCACGGCGTAAGAACCGCGCCCGCCGGTAAGGCCCTGGCGTACTCGATTTGTCGCCGTCGCGACAAGGGCGGCGGGTACGATTACGAGAAGGCGATTCCGGCCAAGTATGTAATAACGCACGGGTATTTCGATCGACTCGACCAGGTCCGCGGAATTTCGCCCCTGGCGTCGGCGATCAATACCTACCAGGACATATACGAGGCGACGACCTACGCACTGGCAAAGGCCAAGGTCGCCCAACTGTTCGGCCTGGTTATTACTCGCGAGGCCCCCGAGGCCCTGGCCCCGATTACCCAGGTATCGAGCAACGACGCCGACGACGAAAACGACGCCGAGATTGTCGACGAGCAATACGAGGTAGATTTCGGATCGGGACCGACTAAACTCGAAATGGAACCGGGCGACGACGCGAAGATAATCGGCGAAAATACACCGTCGCCAGCGTTCCAGGATTTTTGCGAGGTTTCTATCGCAATGGCCCTTAAGGCCCTGGATATTCCATACAGTTTTTACGACGCCTCGTCGTCGAACTACTACCAGGGCCGCGGCGACCTGATACAGTACCTTTTTTCGGCCGAGACTAAACGCGCCGAGGTCGTCGAGGTCCTTAACGCGATCACTAAGTGGCGACTGGGCCTGTTCATACTCGACGGCGAATTACCCGACGACCTGGACCTCGACGCGACGCCCTGGGATTGGATACCGGCGGGCGTTCCTTGGTGGAACCCCCTCCAGGAGACCAAGGCCGATATTATGGCTATCGGGGCCGGACTAAACACCAGGACCGCGATTTTACGCGGCCAAGGCAAAGACTTCCGCGAGGTCGCCGAACAACTCGACCGCGAGGAACGGGTTATCCTGGAACTCGCGAACGCCCGCGAAAAAGATTTCCCAACGCAACCCCCGACCGACGACGAGAACGACCAGGGCGATAAATCGAAAGGCGCGACCGATGGCGAAAGCTAAATCCAAAGCGAACAATAAACCGAAATCAAACGGCCCGAATCGTCGTCGGTCGTTTATTACCTCGCCCGCCTACGGCGTCGCTAACCAGGGCGTCGAACGGTTCGACAACGGCGGCGGCGTTATCCGCGGCCTGGCGGTATGCACCGAGGGCGAGGCCAAGGGTCACGGCGTACAACTCGACAGCGAATTTATCGCCGAGGTTACAAAACATGGCGCACGAAAAAGCCAAGGGATCAAAGCGCGTTTCGGTCACCCCTCAATGTCCGGTACCGCCCTCGGTACGTTCGTTGGACGTTCGACAAACTTTCGGACTGACCGCGGCGGCGGCCGCGGCGGCGTCGATATTACTCGCGCCGACCTCAACGTCGACCCGATCGCCAACGACTCGCCCGAGGGAAAACTAGGCGACTATGTACTCGGCCTGGCCGAGAGCGACCCCAAGGCGTTCGGTATGTCGATCGTATTTCGACCAGGCGAAACGTACAAGCGCGACGCCAACGGCCGCAAGGTTACCAGGCCGACCGGCGAACCAGGGTCAAGCAAATACCGCCAGGCCCGCGACAAGTGGCGCGACTGCGCCGGGCCGGAATTCGCGACCCTCGAAAAGTTACACGCCTCCGACCTGGTCGACGATCCGGCCGCGAACCCCGACGGCCTGTTTTCCGCGTTCGCGACCGACTCGACGATCGCGGGCCAGGTCGCCGAATTTCTCGACAATCATCCCGAGATTTACGCCCTGTTTGAAAAGGACCCGGCGGCGATCGACGGTTTTATCGAACGATACCGCGCCTATGTGAATCGGCGCACGAAAGGACCCGACGCAATGGCAAAGAACAAGACCGACGAGAAGGCCCTCGACGACAACGACCTCGACGCCAACGACGGCCAGGGCGACGACGCCCAGGGCGACCAGGACGGCGCGGACGAAAACGCCGACACCTCGGACGGCGACCAGGGCGACGACGTCCTGGGCGACGGCCAGGGCGACCAGGACGGCCAGGACGGCGACGACCAGGGCGACCAGGACGGCGACGACCAGGGCGACCAGGACGACGACGACCAGGACGGCGACGACCAGGACGACGAGGACGACGACGACCAGGACGACGAGGACGACGACGACCAGGACGGCGACGAGGCGGCCGCGACCGAGGTACTGGACCCCGACAAACCCGCGCCGGACCTCGGCGACGCCGAACCCGTCGACAAATTCGCAGACGCCCGTAAGGAACTCGGCCGGTTCGTCGACCTGTTCGGCGCGGACAACGGCGCGGCCTGGTTTACCGAGGGCCTGGCCCTCGGCGAGGCCAACCAGAAATACGCCAAGGTCCAGGCCGACAAGATCGAGGCCCTCACCCGCGAACTCAAGGCCGCCCAGGCCGACCGCGGACTCGACGAGGCCCTTACTTTCGAGGGCGACGACGACCCGGTCGCCGAGGCCGAGGCCAAGGAATTCGACGCCCTGGTTAAGGCGTTCGGCGGCGACAAGGATCGCGCACAACGCGCCCTCGACAATCGCAAAAAGAAACGGGCCGCCCAGGCCGCCGAATAGCCCAGGGCGACGCGACGAACAATAAGACCCGGCCGAGGCCGCCGGGCGGTTATAAAAAGGCCCTCGCGTTTGGGAACGCACAACCAGGCCCGGCCGACCGACGGGCGACGATACGGTCGATTAACACAAAACCCAAACCCGAGGTATTTTTTATGGCGACTCAAAGATCGAGCGCGGACGTAGTAGCGATCAACTCAACCGAGGAGATCGTCGGCATCATAAACGAGGCCGAAACGCATCACCCCGAAATAGCACTTTTCCCGGCCGCGGCCGTCGAAAAGACCACATACAAAACCTTACATCGCACCGTTGCCCCGACCGCCGGTTTTCGCGCGATCAACGCGGGCCGAACCCGGTCACGCGGTACGATCGTCGCGCGGACGACCGACCTTAAATTCCTGGACGGTTCCTGGGACATCGACCAAGCGGCCGTATCGGGCGTCGATTGGTCCGACCCGATGGTCGACGAGGCGTCGGCGTCCGTCCTGGCCGTACTCGCGGCGTTCTGTCGCCAGATATGGTACGGCACCGACCAGGATTCGGGCGGGTTTACGGGTATAGCCCAACTGCTCGACGACTCCGACGATACCCTCGTCGTCGACGCCGCCGGTACGACCGCCGATACGGCGTCGTCGGTTTTCGCCGTCAAGTTTGGAATCAAGCATACTTGTCTTGCATGGGGCAACGACGGCGAGATTTCCCAGGGCGACATTATCGAGCAGCAATTGTACGACGGTTCGTCCGACCCGTATATGGGTTACGCCCAGGCCGTACACGGTTGGGCCGGTCTGCAAATGACCAATTACCAGGCCGTCGGTCGGATTTGTAATCTGACCGCCGACGCCGGTAAGGGCCTTACCGACGACCTGGTCGCCGAAATCCTGGAGGCGTTCCCGATCGGCGGCGAACCCGACTACCTGTTTATGACGAAACGTAGTCGTCGCCAACTCCAGGGATCGCGTACCGCGACGAACCCGACCGGCGCACCCGCGCCGTTACCGGACGAATCGCACGGCGTCCCGATCGCCGTAACGGACTCGATAGTTAATACCGAGGCTCTCCTTACCGCGGGCTAAACGCCCGGTAACGACCTGAACAGTTACGATCCTATGGATACACTATTCCAAAAAGGCGCAGGCTTAATCGCCTCGTTAACGGCGCGCTCTTGCGGGCAAGCGGTTAACTTCCGTCGCGGCGAATCGGTCGCGACGGGAGTTACCGCCGTCGTTGGGTCGAAACTGTTTCGGTATAACGACGCCAGCGGGTTTTCGACCGTATCGAGGACCCGCGACTTTATCGTCGACCGCGCCGACTTACTGGCCGCGATCGGCGTAGACGGCGAACCGCGCGACGGCGACGTTATCGAACAGGTCGACGAATTCGGCGACGCGATCGACTACCAGGTCGCCGCGCCAAATGGCGAACCGGTTTTCCAGTACGTCGACACAAGCGAAACGCGCGTCCGTATTCATACCTTCCGCGACGATCGAACGGTCGAGGTTTAAAAGTATGACCGAATATGTAAGACTTAAAGATTGCCAAGCGAACCGGAATTCCTGCGCCTCGCGCGGAAGCTGGAAAGGGTCGACCCTAGTTACGGTTTTTCTGGCCGTCGCCCTGGCCCTCGGAACGATCGGCGGTATGGCGATCGCCAACGGCGCGGCCACCGAGGCCAACGCCGCGGCGATCAAGACCGCCGACAAGAAACACAACAACGCCCAGGTCGAACGCACCGCGGCCCAACGCCGCGAATTCGATTCGATCGGCCGACGCCTGGAAACGATCGAATCGTTAATCCGCGAATTGAACCCGTAAGAATGAACGAGAACAGTACATTGATCGAGGCCGCCGAGGCCGTTAAGGACGCACTGAACAACGCGCCCGACGGCACGTTCGGCGACCATACGTTTACCGCGATCCGCGTTTACCGCCCGGCGTTTACCCCGGCGCAACTCGCCGACCTCCGCGTCGTCGTATTGCCCAGGGCGGCGAACCGGTCGAACCTGGCCCGCGGTAAATGGGCGGTCGCCCCCGAGGTCCAGGTCGGCGTAATGCAGCAACTAACGCGACCGGCCGATGGTTCCGATCCGATGCTCGACACCGACCAGGCCGACGGCCTTATGTTCCTCGTCGAGGCGATCGGCGACTACCTGGGCGACGCGGCGGTCCTGAGAGGGTACCGCCAGGTCGGCCCGCAACTAATCGAAAATGACCCGGCCTGGTCGGTCGAACATATAGCCGAAACCGGTACTTTTATATCGGTCCTTACCCTTACCCTGGGCAAGGCCAAAAACAAACGATAAACACGAACCCCCGAGGTCGATATTATGAGTTGGCAAGCTGACGTATTAGCAGCAATGCAGGAAGTAGCCGCCGCGATCGTCGACGATAAAATGGTCGTCGACGTCGGCGCGGCCGTCGTAAACGTCGACCTCGCGACCGTCGACGTCGACGCAATCGTCGACGGGATCGCCGGGTCGTCGCCGTCGACCCTGGCCGACCTCGACGACGCGCTTAACTATAGCGGATACGGCGTCGCATATCATGCGTATAACACGGCGTCCAATACCAGTAGCACGGCGTCCAATACCAGTAGCACGGCGTCCAATACGTCGAACATATCCGCGGCCCTGTATTCCGGCAACGGGTACGCGCTCCAGGATTATTTTTACTCGTCGAACGATTACGAACCGTTTTTCTATAACGGGTCGTCGTTGGCGTACCTCCTATACAATATTGATTCCTATATGTCGACTTTGTACGGTTGCGTATCGGGTGGCCGCCTGCTCACCTCGCCCGACTACTATTAAAAAACAACCCGGCCGACGGGCCGGAACGGTACAACAAGCCCTTACACAGGAAACCGAACAAATGGCCGAACAAAGACAACAGGAAATTACCGAAACCGTCCAGGACCTCGACGGCGAAAAGGTCCTCGTCGTAAAGGTCGACGGCACGATCCGGGCGGTACAAACCGCCGAAATCGTCGCGGGCCGATTAACAGCGGTTGACGGGACCCTTCAGCGACTCGACGTCGTCCTCGCCGAGGACCCGGCCGACCACCTGGCCGACGCCCAAAAGAGAATCGACGACCAGATCGCGGCACTAACAAAACGCCGGGCCGAACTCACCGGCGAGGGCGTCGCGGCCCTGGTAAACTCCAGGGTTCAAGAACGCCGGGCCGCCGCGATCGTACAACGCGACACCCTGGCCGCCGCCCTGGGCGAAATGGGCGGCGACCCCAGGCCCGAATAACGGCGAATCTAACCGAACGAACCGACGCAAATACGAGAGCTCCGACATGGGTTTCACCAACAACATAAAAATTTCGGCCGACGGGAACCGCAATACGACCCTGGGCGCGGGCCTTAAGGAATTCGCCCGCAATTTCGTTTACCGCGAGGCCCTTACCGACGGCGTCGCGATCGACGAGGCCGAGGAGATGGTTTCGGTCGACTCGACGATCGACACCGCGGCCGCGGAAACCTGGGACCTCCTGAGCGGAGGCGCGGGCGATCACGACTGCCCAGGGCTAACCGGCGACGTTACGTTTACGTCGATCCAGGCGATTATTATAAAAAACTCGTCGGTCGTCGTCGGCGAAATTCTCACCCTGGGCGACCTGTCGGCCAATGCTTTTGACGCATGTTTCGGCGGCCTCGACCTCGGCCAGGTCGAAATACCGCCGGGCGGTTGCGCGGCCCTGATTAACCCGGCCGCGGCCGGTTGGACCGTCGACGCGACGCACAAGTTTTTACAACTGGCTGCCGCGGCCGGTTCGGCCGTCGCCTATGAAATGCTGATTATCGGGCGCGTGAATTAAACCAATGGTCGGAATGAAAGCAAAAGTAACGACCGACGTACCCAAGGTAAAAAAGGCCGCGGACGTCGCGACGTTTAAGAACCTTAACCACGCGGCGGCGTTTATCCGAACCGTATCGCGCCGGTCGATCGTTACGTCGCCGAAACCAGGCCGCCCAGGCGGGCCGCCCAGGACGCGAGGCGCGAGGAGGTTACGCAACGCGATCCTATACGCCGTCGAACGCGACGTCGGCCGGGCGACGATCGGCCCCGACGCCTCGATACTCGGTAAGGACGTCGGCGGCGCGTTGGAACACGGCGGCGAATTCCGAGGCGAGTTTTACCATGCAAGGCCCTATATGGGTCCGGCCCTTAAAAAGGCCCGGCCAAAATTTCCGAAAATATGGACCGACTCGGTAACGTAACCGCGCGATCCGCGAACCTGAAAGGACGAAAAAACTATGTCCGTAAAAACCGGCAACGAAGCGAAACTCTACCACAACACCGGCGACTATGGCACGCCGGTGTGGGACGAAATCACCAACGTCCGCGACCTTACCCTATCGGTCGAAAAGAACAAGATCGACGCGAGTAAACGCGGGTCGACCTGGAGGCTTAACAAATTCGGCCTTAAGGACGCCTCCGTTGATTTTCAGATGCTTTTCGACGAGGACGATACCGATTTCGGAGTTATCCGCGATGCGTTTTTCTCTGGCCCCTCGTCGGCAACCGTCGAAATGGCGATTATGTCCGAGGACATTACGACCAGCGGTTCCGAGGGACTGCGCGCCCTTTTCGAGGTCGCGAGTTTCACGAAAAACGAACCCCTGGAGGATGTGCAGACGGTCGATGTTTCTCTGGCCCCTGTACCCTCGACCGACGCGGACCCGGCCTGGTACGAGGTCGCATAACGAACCCAAACGCGGACGCGATCGCCTGGCCGACCGGCAACGGTTGGCCGGGTCCGCGTCGCATTTTTACAACCCAACGAAAGGCCCGCAAAAATGCCCCACACTTTCAAAGACAAAGACGGTAAGGAATGGCCGGTCGTCGTCGACGTTACGGCCGTCCGCGACGTTCGTAAAATTCTCGGCGTCGATTTGCTTACCCTGGCCGACGGCGAGGACGTCGCCGACAGTCTGATAATCCGCGTACTGGCCGAACCCGTACTCCTGGTCGATATTCTGTTCGTACTATGTCGCGAGGCGGCCGAGGCGGCCGACATAAGCGACCGCGATTTCGGCCGCCGTATGGGCGGCGATTGTCTCGACCAGGCCGCCGACGCCCTACTCGCCGAGATTGTAGATTTTTTCCCGAACGCCCGCGATCGCCAGCGGGCAAAAAAGGTACTGGCAACGGTAAGCAAAATTCTGGAAAACGCGCAGGACCAACTCGACGCGAAACTCGACGACGAGGCGATCCAGAAAGCGACGAGCGGAACTCTTTTATCGCCTGGGAAATGATCGCCGAGGCGTCGGCGATCCTGGGCCAGGACGTCGGCCCCTGGACGTTGCGTGAACTGCTTAAGATGGTCAAGGCCGCCCAGGCGGCCCGATGGGCCAGGACGGCGTCGCTAATGGCCCTCGTCGAGGTCGTAAACGCCGGGCGTCGCGTTCGGTTCCAACCGAATAAATGGAACCCGTATACGACGAGTAGCCCGCGCGACGGCGGCGCGAAAATTACAAAGGACTCGATCGGATCACTTAAGGCCCTGGTCGGTCTGAAACCCAAAGGCCGCAAGCGCGGCCGAGTACGGAACCGAAAATCCGCAAGGGAACGAAAACGAAAGGACCCGCAACAATGAACAACGCAACGCAACGAATTCTAAAACGCACCGCCCAGGGCCTCGCCCTGGGCCTGGTATTGTTCGACCTGGTAACGGCGGGCGGTTGTTCGGATATGACTTTCGCCGGACTCCGAATCGCACCGGCCGAAACGCAAAAACAGGCCGCGACCGCGGCCGACGACCTGGCGATCCAACTCGCCGCGACCGGATCGCGGCCAGGGTCGGCGGCCGGTAAGGCCCTGGCGAAAATGACCAGGCCCGCCGCCACATACACCGGGCCGCCCGCGACGCCGATCGACCTTACCGCCCTGGCCGCGATCGAGGCGGGCCAATGGCGATATAAGGACGACCAGGTAAAGGCCGCCCGAATGCGCGACGACCTCCGCGGTAAAGCTATGTCGATCGCCTCGGTACGCCTGGCCGACCTGGCCGACGCGGTTACCAGTAAGGACGTCGACGTCGACAAGGTCGTCGACCAGGTCGCCGCGATCGCCACGATCGCGGCAATGGCCGACGAACTGGCCGCGACGATACCGGAACCCGTAACGCCGGACTCGACCAGGTCGCCGGAACTAAAACAGATCGCCGACGCGACCGCCGCGGCCCTCGATAAGTTATCGGGCATTGCGACCGCCCAGGCGGCCGCCAGGCCGGACGTCGCCGAGGTAGTCGACAAGGGCCTCGCCTCGGCCCGCAAGACCGTTGACAAGGCCGCCGAGACAGCACGCGACGCGGTAAGTATATGGCAAGAATACGCGCCCGAGTTTATCAGCATACTAGGCGCGGTCGGCCTGGGCGCGGGCGGTTACGCGGTCAAGAAACGCCGCGACGCTAACAAGGCGATCGCCGACGGTACCGACGAATCGGCCAAGATCGCCGAGGCCCTGGCGTCGGTCGCCAGGTCCGGCGGTAATGTCGCCGAGGTCGCCGAGGCGATCGGGACAATTGCCAAACGAGGCGGCGACGTAAACGCCGCGGCCGAATCGGCCGCGATCCTGGCCGCGACCAGCGGACCCGAAACGCCCGCAAGCTAAACGAAAGGACGCCGAACAATGGGACGACGCGGAATAAGAGCGGGCGCGGCCTATGTCGAACTATACGCCGACAATAATAAACTTTCGCGCGGTCTAAAAAAGGCGTCGAGGAAACTTAAGGCGTTCGGTCGATCGGTCGGGTCGATGGGCCGGTCGGTCGCGATGGCCGCGGGCGCGGTCCTCGGCCCGGCGATCGCGGCGGCGAAAACCTTTTCGTCGATGGGCGATAGCATGGGGAAAATGTCTAAACGAACCGGCGTCGCGGTCGAGGAACTATCCCAGCTTAAATTCGCCGCCGAACAATCGGGATCGTCGGCCGAAACCCTGGAAAAGGGCTTACTTGGGATGGCAAAATCCCTAAACGACGCCTCGCGCGGCCTTACGACCAAGACCGCCGCGCTCGAAAAACTCGGATTAGAATATAAGGACCTGGCGGGCCTGTCGCCCGAGGATCAATTTATTACCATTTCCGACGCAATATCGAAGATGGAATCGCCGACCGGCCGGGCCGCGCAAGCTATGGAAATTTTCGGGCGGGCCGGTAAGGAAATGCTACCGATGCTGAATAGCGGAGCCGACGGCATCCGCGCGCTAATGAAAGAAGCGCACGCGGCGGGTCTAACAATGTCGACCGAGGACGCCCAGGCCGCCGAAAAATTCACTGACGAAATGAATAAATTATTATTGTCGGTAAAAATGGCCGTATTCTCTATCGGATCGGCCCTCGCGCCGGTCCTGGAAAATTTCGGCGTAACGGTCCGCGACAATCTTAAGCCTATTCGGGAATGGATCGCGGCCAACGGCGACACAATTCGCCAGGGCCTAAAGGTCGCCGCGATCGCCGCGGCCGTCGGCGTCGCCCTTATCGCCCTGGGCGCGATCCTCGGCGCGGTTGGTACGATCCTCGGCGCGGTTGCGGCCGCCGTCGGTTTCCTCGGGTCGGCCCTTACGTTTTTGGCGGCCCACCCGATAATAGCGGTCCTCGGCGCGATCACGGTCGCCGCGATCGCGGTCGCCGCGGCGTTCGGCAAGGCCGGACAGGCATCGGCCGACCTGGCCGACAAGTATTCGACCCTGCGAAAAGAAAACGACGACGCCAGGGCGACCGACAAGCTCCGAATGGAACTTTTACAGCAACTCGCAAAGGTCGAGAATAAGAACGCCCGCCAGATTAAACAGGCGTCGACCCTTATCTCGACCCTTACCGGCCGATACGGCGACCTCGGCGTTTCGATCGACAAGACGACCGGCAAAATTTCGGGTATGACCGCCGCCCAGGGAAAATTTAACGCCGCAATGAAGGCCGCCGCGATCGCCGACGTAAAGGCCGACCTGGTCGAACTCCGACAAAACGCCGGGCGGTTACATGATGAACTTATGGACGACTCGACATTCGGTTCGGAAAAAGAACGGACGGCCTGGGAGGATTCGATTAAAGGTCGATTTAAAACAAACAGCGCGAAACAACGCGCCGCGGTAATGAGACTGCGAGCATTAACCGCGGGCGACGATAGCGCGCTGGTCGGCGCGGGCAAATCCGACGCGACCAAACTCCGCGAGGACCTCGCCCGCGCCAAGGCGACCAACAACGCGCCGAGCGAGGCCGCCGAAAAGGCCGCCAACGACGCCGCCGAGGCGATGAAGGCCCTGGCCGCCCTGGACGAAAAGGCCGCGGCCCGATCGCGTACCGCCCTGGAAACTAAAATCCACGCGATCGCCGAGGAAACAAAAGAACGCCAACGCCTTATCGACTTAATGATCGAGGGCGAAAAGGTCCGCGAGGACGGAACGCGGGCCGACGTTATAAAGTCGCTACAACTGGAACGCAACGCCGCGGGCGTCGCGGGCGAGGACGATAAAAACCAGGCGAGACTCGACGCCGCGGAAACGGCGGCGAAAAAAATCGCCGAGGTCGAAAAGACGAAACGCAACGACCGCCTCGCGGCCGAAAAGACCCTCGCCCAGGACGTCGCCCGACTTAAGATCGAGGCGAATCTAAAGGGCCACAAAAAAACAATGGCCCTTATCGACCTGGAGGAAAAACAGGCGATCGCGGCGGCCGAACTCACCGGCGTCGGCGTCGGCCTGGTTAAGCAAAAATATGACCTCCGACGCCAGATCGCCGAGGCGGGCCAACAGGTCGCCGACTCGCGATCGGTTTCTAATGTCGGCATGTTCCGAACCGGCGGCCGCCTGGGCGACCTGTCCGGCGGCGATATGGCCCAACGCCAAACCAAGGCCGCCGAAAAGGGCGCAAAGAACCTCGACAAACTTGTCGCGATGGCCGAAAACGGCGACCTCGCGATCGCGACGGTATAAGGACCCGAGACAATGGCCGCAGTAGCAACCGAACGAATAGACGGGCGAACCGTCAAAACGAACAGCGCGTCGATTAAGTACAACGTCGAAACCGACGGCGACGCCCTGGCCGCCTCGGCGATCGCGGCGATTGCGGCGACCGCGCCGTCGACGTTTAACGGCCAGGTCCTCGACTCGGTCGGCGTCGACCCGACCGACAATAAAGATTTCTGGACCGGCGAGGCGACGTACAAGCCCGGCGAGAAAAAGAAAAAGGAACCACTAGAAACCGGGTCGGTCGATTGGTCGTTCGATACCCAGGGCGCGACCAAGCATATAACGAACTCCAGGTCGACGATCGTTAAGAAAGCACCGGCCGGAAAAACCGCGCCGGACTTTAAGAACCTGATCGGCGCGACCGAGGGCGGCGTCGACGGCGTCGACATAAAAATACCGACGTTTAACTTTACGCAAAAATTCGCGATCGCGGCCGCGGCGTTTACCGCGACATACGTTAAGGACCTATACGAACTGACCGGCAAAACGAACGACTCGGCGGTTACTTTCGATTTCAACGGTAACGGCGTTACGTTCCAACCCGGCGAGGTCCTGTTTAACGGCGCGGCGGGCGCAAGCCGGGCCGAGGACGTCGAAATTTCGTTATCGTATTCCGCGATCGCAAACGAAACCGGCCTATCGGTCGGCGAAATTTCCGAGGTCGACAAAAAAGGTTTCGAGTACCTATGGATTCATTACGAGGACGTCGACGACGACGCATCGAAAAAGATTACAAAGCGACCGATCGCGGTCTATGTCGAACAGGTTTACGAGGACGGCGATTTCGGAAAACTGGAACCGTAAGGACTTAAGCCAATGGCGAAAAAATGGACACGCGGCGAACCGCTAAAAATACCCGCCGCGGACCTTAACGAATTCGCCGAGGTCGCCGAACGGGTCCTCGGCGGCGGCCAGGACCGGGCCAAGCGCGGCGCGTCCTGGTTGCGCGACCCTACCGTCGTCGATATCAAAAACACATCGGGCGTCGACCTCGATCGCGGCGACGTCCTGGGCCTGGGCGACCTGGTTTACACTTTCGCCGACAACGCCCAGGCCGTAAAGAATCGACCGATTATCAAGGGCGCGACGCCGGACCTGTCGACCCACGCGGGCGGGCGGTTCGCCGTACTCCTGGCCCCCGTCGAGGCCGACGCTATCGCCCAGGCGGTTACCGCGGGCCTGGTCGCCGTCCAGGTCGACATTAAGACCGAGGGCGATCGGTTCGCCGATATAGACGACGGCCAGGCCGGTAACCTCGACAGCAACAACACAGGCGGCCCGGCGGCGATCGTTTACGTTGCGTCGTCCGGTACCGGCGTTAAATGGGCGATCGTCGACCTGGGCGTCGGCCTGGGCGGCGGGTTTTGGGCGAAACTTACCTCGTCGACCGAGGACGGCACCGACACCGACCAATATAAATACGCCTGGTCGGAACTCGACCTCGACGCCGCCGGGTACGACGAATGGTCGACCAGGACCGGCGCGCGATCGGGTACGACCTCGACCGACCCGGCGCGAAACGCCGTCGACCTTACCGGTACCGTCGAGGTCGGCGCAATAGCCGACGATACGGTCGTATGGATGCGCGAGGTTATTTTATCGTCGTCGGTCGAATATTGGTTCGCATACGAGCAACCGACGCGGGCCGAGTTTTGGGCCGAAATCGGATCGACGCCGGTTACCGACGGTACGAACCGATGGAAATACGCTTGGACCGAGGTATATAAATCCTCGGCCGGTTATGGCGGTTGGGCGACGTTGTCCGGCGGTCGATCGGGTACGACCTCGACCGACGAGGCGCGAAACACAATCGAGGATATGAACGGGTCGAGCGGTATGTTAGGGAACGGCGTAACGGTCGCGAACCTGACCGAAACCGACGTTTACACTTACACCCTGTCGGCCGCGCCCGACGGCGCAATCGTTCGTATGCGCGAGGTCGTCCAAGGCGAAAATATCGAGTATTGGTTCGCATACGAAAACGGCGTAGACGGAACCTGCGACGAGTAACGCAATGGGCGGTATACTACATAAAGCGAAATGCTGCTGCGCCGACGAGGCGTCGAGCGACTGCGCGGATTGCGAAACCGCCTGTAACAACTCCGGCGATATTGCGTTTACGGTCGACTATACCCCTTGCGGTTCGGCCGATAGTTGCGCGGGCGTTTCGGGCGGGTCCGGTACCCTCGCCAAGAATTACGGCGACGAGCCTTGTTTATGGATGTCCGACGAAAACGGCGCGGCCGCGGGCGACTTTTCGGGCATGATCCATTGCACCGAATCGGACGTTTGGGAACTCGATATATGGTACGCGCCCGGCGCGCCGGTCGCCTGTTCGTCCTATTACAATACCGTCGCGGTTGTTTGCGTCGACGGCCGACCGACCGGCGTTTTTATTGTACCGATAACCGACGCCGAACTCGGCGGCCTTTGCGGTACCGCGACCGTTACCCTTACGATTCCATAATGGCCCCGAAACCATTTTTTATCGACTCGCCCACTTGTCGCGATCGTCGGCATTGTCGAACTTGTCGCGACCTGGTCGGCGGGCGGTACCTGCGCCGGGCCTGGCGTAAGGTTTACGAAATGCCCAACGACGACGCCGTCGATTTCGACTGCCCCCAGGGCGAGGCCGACGACGATCGCCCGCCGGTCGCCGTCGCCCTGGTCGTCGAACGGTCGGCGGTTTGCGACGCCTGCGCGGGGCGCGGCGAATGCTATCTCCATCAAATTAAACCCTGTCTCCGACGTACCTACCTGGCCCGCCCTGGGATTCATTGTCCGGCGGCCAAGTTTTAACCCTTGTTTTATAGGGCGAAAACGGGCCGAAAAATTATCGAAAAAAACGCTAATTAAATCGGTAATTAGTGTCGACAATACTATAGTTCTATGGTAATTTAGTTCTATGGTTAAGAAACAAACAACAACGACAACGGCCCGCAAGGCTAACACCGCGACGCTACTCGACGACCTGAACGGTTACGACCTGGTCGAAAAACATCGGACCTCGACCCGCCGCCGCGTCGTCGATCACTGGCGCATTATCGGCGATTGGACCGAGGCCGACCAGGTCCTCGCCTCGACGCCCTGGTCGCTACCGTCCGGCGCGTTCCAAACTTGCGGCGGCCCGAACTAACCAAAACGAAACCAAACCGAAAGAAGGTAAACAATGGACCCCGAAACAGTCGACCCTATCCCGAGAGCCTACAACCCGCATGACTGCCTTGTTAAAGGGCAGTGGTACAACGTGACAGTACTCGGTGGCGTTCATGCCTTCTGGGTTCGACGGCAATTGAACCGAGCAGAACTGCGGCCCGTAGCCCTAGAGTTCATGGGGTCGGACATCTACACGCTGGACGATATCGAAAGCGTCAGAAAACAAAGGAAAGCACCCAAACCGTAAACCCCAAACTCGAAAGGTAAGACAATGATCGCCAACGCCAACAACGAAACAACGACAACGCCCCAGGCCGTTACCCTGGACAACTACACCGGCCGCGCCCTGGTCGTCGCCTACGGCCTGGAAACCGAGGCCCACAACTCGACGATTGAGGCCCTGTAAGATGGCCCACAAAAAGGAACCGAATAAAAATTGCGAACATTGCGGCCGGTCGAGTAACCCAGGCCCATAACGCGGCCGCCCTGGCCCCGAAAAAAAACTTAAAGAAATCCGTTTTAACGGTCGACAATACTATAGTTCTATGGTAATGTACTTCTATGGTTAAGACGTTAAACAATACGGAACCCCAAACGAAAGGTAAAACAATGATTTACACCGACCAGGAAAACGCCCTAATCGCCGCGGCCGAAAAAACCGACGCCACCCGAATCCGCGACCTCGTAAAAACCGCCAAGCTGGCGAAGGAAAACGCCCGCGAATACCGCGACCGAGCCAAGGCCAGCAACAGCCCCGGCGGAAAAGGGAACCCTTACAACGCCAGCATCGGAGCCGCCACCGCCGCCACCGAAGCCCAGAACGCCCTCCACGACGCCGCCGCCCTCCTGACCGCCATCGCCGACGCCCGCGGCATCGGCCGCGACGAGGCCAGAGCGATCGGCGAACGCATCCGACAGATCGCCGAAGCCTTCGAGGACGCCGCCTTCGCCGCCGAGGAAGCCGCCTTCTTCGCCACAGTATAAACCGCTAACCGAAACCAGCCCGGGCCCACGCGGGGCCCGGGCCAAACCACAAAGGAAAACGCCATGAAAGCCACGACCCAAACCCCGAAAGGTAAAACAATGAACAACAACGCCAACAACAACAACAACGAAAACGAAAACCAGGGCGACAAGGTCGACGAACGGTTCGTCGCCGAGGCAATGGACGCCGCCCAACAGGCGAACCGATCGTCGACCAAGGCGACCCAGGCCGCCGACCGGGCCGCCTCGGCAATGGTAACCGCCGAGAGCCGCGCCGAGGCCCT
>Ga0098058_1000209_pt1 | contig 20234 bp, 22 predicted proteins | sample 19_taG_FD_75061 | JGI IMG/M metagenome (GOLD analysis project Ga0098058, IMG submission 75061) | Marine viral communities from the Subarctic Pacific Ocean - 19_ETSP_OMZ_AT15317 metaG | ecosystem: Environmental > Aquatic > Marine > Oceanic | place: Pacific Ocean | collected 2015-01-19 | reverse complement strand
TTGTTCCTTTAAAGAATACAGGCCCATTCTCTATTGTCATATGACAGAAACTGCATTGTAATGTTGTTCCATCATCTTCTATTTTATTTTTCAAGAAACTTAATCCTTGGTCTTCTGCACTTAACATATAACCTCCTTATTAGCCTCTTGCCTGCCAGCCAGTTAGAGCAGGTTTCATTATCAATCGTATAGCAATGTCTAAGCATTGCGTATGATGGGGCTGTTTATCAAGAGGCTAATTTTATAATAGGGTATGTTAGTAATGCACCCTATCAATAAAGTTTTAGAATTTAATGAAGTTTTACGGGATTGAGAGTATCATTCAACTCTCTTAATGATTATGCGATTGATTACGCCTATCAAAATCCCTAAGTTTAACGGCTAAAGTTTTATATAGCTTTCGTCCACTAAATACATTCGAGACGCCCATTTATGTCAACATCAATCAATGTATCAGTACTACTCGCATTCGCTTTAGCCGTATAAATAGATTATTCCTTTATACCCTTTGTTTTACGAATCTTCATTATTAACCCAATAGAGGGTGCGGTATATTTCACCCTCTTGCCGTCTTTCCAAATCCATCCTCTCTTACGGCTTTTAGAGATTTGTCTTGGATGAACGTTTAGCTCTCTTCCGAGCTCTTTGTTGGTCTTGCGTCTTAAGTCTGCCATTGAACACCTCTATAGTTTATAGTATGAAAAGAGAATACCGCTATTATATCGTATTTCTGTAACAAATGTAAACCAAGTACCTGGTTGATACCTAAATGTCCAGTAAATACCTTTATCAAAACTACCTATTGTGAAACCATAATATGGATTACCTGTCTTTTTGCATATTTTCATTGATTACCCCTTTATCGAAACATCTCAGTAGGTGTAAGCGATCATTGAATGCTAACCGTTCCAAGTCTGCCTTATTGGACAGCAATCTGAGACTATGTTTAAATGTTTTATAATTAGGCCCTTTTTAACGCTTTTAAAGAATGTACCAGAGTGCAGAGAATCATCGGAATGACTCTTACTACACTCTGGTTACTGGGATGACTTACGTGACCTCGGCTTCCGCTGGTCAACGGCATTACATTCGTTATTGGGATGACTTACGTGGACTAAAGGTTCCCCTGTCCTACGGCACCGTTACGTGTACTAAAGAACTACTACCATTGGATAGATGTGACGAATCGCTCGTACTTCGGAGTGAACGTAACTTGGTACAACTGTTGTTCTACCCCGTCATCATTGGTAATGACATCAAGTATCTTGAGTGATTCGGGTTTCATATCATATTCCGTATCTGGCTTGAACTTGAGGGTTCTGCCAATTCTCTCACATTCCCCTTTCATCTGACGAATCGTAGACTCAAGCAACTTCTCTTCTCGAGGATTAAGGTCGATAGCAGAAACCTCTTCGTCCTCATTGAGTAAGAACGTAACTCTGATATTGTCGGTATACACTACTTTACCGTCTGTGTCACGTTCCACAGCCTTAACCATTTCTGGTTTGCCATTGTTCTTATAGACAATTTGACCATCTTTCTTTCTTGGTACATAATCATCTGTTACATTGGCTGTGTTCTTATAGGATAATATGGTACTGATTTGTTTTATTACACTACTCATTTGATAACCTCATTAGTTAGTATTATTGATTAACTCGGGTCACTTCATTGCTTGCCGAGAGGCAAGAGAGGGGCGTTCTTAACAGGCAACCTTCAATTCTCTGCTGGCACGGCACCCCTGCCCAGTAGAATTGGAGGGGGACTGTTGAGTGAGTTTCCCACACACCCATTCTACAGCAAGTTTTCAAGAATCCACATTATTTTTTTTAATTGATTTCTAAGAAGCAGTACACGTAAATTCCTCTATGGATATAGCGACACTTAGTTATACTACTCTCCTATTTAATATACATCAAGTCTTAGTGGCTACTCTAAGAGTACTCTAAGTAGTATATATATAATATATATATAGCGTGGGTAGTAAATACGATACAATAAAGTCTGATTTAGTCTTTCCTAAGTGGTCTGGAGAGGTTAGTGTAGACAGTTTAAGGAGGAAGCTAACAAATGCCGAAGTTCGGAAAAAGAAGCAGAGAAGCCCTAAAAAGCTGCGACAATAGGTTACAGGCAGTATTCAATGAAGTTATCAAAACAGTGGATTGCTCTGTACTTGAGGGTCATAGGGGTCAAGCTCGCCAAGACAAGTTTTATGAAGAAGGTAAGAGCAAGGTTAAATATCCCGATGGACGTCATAATAGACTCCCCTCTCGTGCTATCGATTGTGTTCCTTATCCTATTGATTGGAATGATAGGGAAAGGTTTACACTATTTGCTGGGTTCGTATTAGGGATAGCGACAAAGCTTGATATATACTTACGTTGGGGAGGAGATTGGGATAGAGATTGGTATGTACACGACAACAAATTTGATGATTTCCCTCATTTTGAGCTCTTAGATGTACCAGGTAACGATTAAACACAGAGATAAGGGTACAAGGTCATACAATATATTTACAGAGAGAGAAGCAAAAGAAGAGGGTATCGAGTACAAGTATTGGAAGGACGCTGATATTGGCGAATACGCTCTCAGCGATGACAAATATGTCGCCCTCGTCCTTCAAAAGAAAACTTATGAAGCGAATAACGGTCTTAGTAATACATACATTCGTCTACCTTTTGGTTATGCCTTTCATAATCCTAAGTATCCTGGTAAAAAGTTTAATGCAGAGGGTAGAAAATCGCATCACACATTATCTGGAAAACCGCAATTAGAGGTTAGAAAGGGCTCCACTAAGTGGAAAAACCTTGCTGTAGCCTATTCTACTACTTTTCAGTATGATATTGCAATAGATCTTGTATTTGATTCAACAACCCCATCGGAAAGAAGGACGTATAAACGATGGATGAAGACACAGGAGTTTAAAAGTATGGTAAGAGATGAGCTAAAAGGACTACTAAAGGAGAAGGGTTACGGGGAATCTGACGTAATAGACCTCTTGACAGAAGCACAAGGTATGGCAAAGGAGAAAAAGGATCTTACTAACTTCATACGTGTTATAGAAAATATACAGGATATGCTTGGAATGAAGGATAAAACAGTAATAAGGACCACAGACACTCTCCAAGCAACCCAAACAAAGCGTCTTTTAGATGAAATAGCCGAAGAAGAGCAGCATCTTATAGGGCAAAGAGAGACAGTAGAGGTAAAAACCTTGGGTCCTGACGATCCAGGTGATGAAGATGGCTGAAGATTATGAGGCATTGTACGAAAGGAAGAAAGCTCTTGCTAAATTACAGAAATCTATAGCTTTATTTGGTAGATACTGCTTTCCTACTGCTTTACGCAAGTCTACACCCCCTTTTCACCATCAAATATACAGATCAATACGTGACCAGAAGTTAAAACGCGTACTTATAGCTGCTCCCAGGGGTACAGCTAAGTCCACTGTCATCTCTTTATTGCTTCCTTTACACCGTATAGCCTTTAAAAGAGAGGACCAAGAGGAGTTTATTGTCATAATCTCCGAATCTCAGGCACAATCTATCAATTTCTTGTCAAGGATAAAGTATCATCTGTCGTTCTCGGAGCGATTTAAGGCTCTTTTTGGTGATATGAGCTCTCAAACTGCTCAAAAGTGGACAAATTCCGATATTATTACTTCAAATGGGACAAGAGTAGTAGCAGTTGGTACTGGTCAGAGGGTTCGTGGGTTTATTGAGGGCGATACTCGTCCAACTTTGATCATTGTTGATGATTTTGAGTCAGAATTGAATGCTTTTACTGATGAAGCAAGGGCAAAGAACAGAAAATGGATGACAGAAGCTGTTATTCCTTCATTAGCTGATGATGGTAGGATAATTATGATAGGAACAGTTATATCTGAGGACTGTTTCCTATACTGGGCTAAGGAGTCTACGGCCTGGAAAGTGCTGTGGTATAGTATAATTGACGATGATGGCGAAAGTATTTGGGAAGAAAGGTTCCCACAATCAAGGATAAATGCTATAAAGGCAGAATACTCTTCTGTTGGGAATATAAATGGGTTTTATCAGGAATATATGAACATAGCTCAGTCACCCGATGAAGCCCCCTTTCAGCCCAAATGGATCAAAATGCACCATTATGACTTCAAAAGAATAGAGGGACAGCCCTGTTTAGTTAGAAATGTTGGTGATGAAGAGAAAATAATACCTATTGAGACGTATGGAGGCGTAGATCCTGCTTCTTCTTTATCGGCTAAAGCTGACTTTTTTGTTGCTATTACCATAGGAATCGACCATGAAGGGAACAAATATATTGTTGATTTGTTTAGAAAGAGGATATCTCCAGCTGAGCAGCCTGATGTAATCATAGATATATGGAAAAAATACAAACATAAGAAGATGAAGATAGAAACTGTTGCATACCAGGAAGCATTACGTGCAGCAGTAAAGAAAAGAATGCTGGAAGAGAACATATATATCCCAGGATTAGAGAAGGGAGTAAAGCCAAGAACAAGGAAATCAGAGAGATTGCTGTCATTAGTACCTATGTTTGCTAAGGGTGAGTTCTTTTTTAGACCCCAAGACACAGAAGCACAGGCAGAATTTCTTTCTTACCCCAAAGGAAAGCACGATGATGTGATGGATGCGTTATGGACTTCTCTCGAAGGAGCAAGGCCTTGTAGGATTAAAAGTTTAGACCCAGATGAAAAAGTGTCTAAATATCAGAAAGTTCTTGATTGGATGACATTATAAGTTTTAACTTTAAGAGAATGAGTGTATATACATTAAATAGAGGTTTGTTTTGGCAGTTTATGACGCTCCTTTAGAGGGAGCACAAGAAGAAAATCTTAATCCTGACGACCTTGATGCAGGAAAAGGCGAATCTGGTTCAATAGAAGAAGAAACCCGTCGCCTCTTTGATCTTTATAAGAACAAGAGGTATGATTGGGAGGTTCAAGCCAGGGAAGACCAGGAGTATCGATTAGGCCGTCAATGGACGATAGAACAGGAAAAGAGCCTAAAATCAAGAGGGCAGGCTCCGATTGTTGTTAATAGAATCCATCCAGCTGTAGAAACAGCAAAAGCACTCCTTACTTCTAACAGACCTTCGTTTAAGGTTTCCCCAAGGGAAGATTCAGATACAAGAGTAGCGAATGTATTAAATGCTCTACTCACTTATATGTATGATATCTCCGACGGAAGGACTGAAGTACGTAAAGCGGTTGATGATTACTATGTAGCAGGACTTGGATATCTATTAGTTTATCAAGATGGACAGGCTGATGGCGGTAAAGGGGAAGTAAAGTTTCGTTCAGTAGATCCTTTCGATGTATACGTTGATCCTAACTCAAGAGACAGATTCTTTGAAGATGCAGAAAATATTATTGTATCACGTATTTTTACTAAAGCACAGGCTAAAAAGTTATATCCATTATATGCAAATGCTATTGATTCAGCTTCTGGTGGGGAATATACTACTGATCAGATTGTAACAGGCAATACTGATAATACAGCAATAAAGTTCCCTGGAGATGAGAATACATTCGAATCAGATACTTATGTCAGAGGTTATGAAAGATACTATAAAATTCGTGAAATAGCATATCGGGTCCATGAAAAGTATTCAGGTAAAGAATTAAGACTTAACCAAGAGGAGTATCAACAATACCTTGAAACGGAAGTTGGTGTACTTGGAGAAGGGGCACAGACTCAGGTATTTGAGGGCGAACAGATAGAAGCAAAGAAAGGACAAGTTGCACAGCAAAGAGACCAGGTACTTAAACAAACAGCAGATCAAATAGACGGTGGTATCGAGAAACAAGCGTCAGAGCTTGAGGTGCAGTATATTGAAAAAGAGAAAGAACTCAATGAGTTGTTGGAACTGGGTGAAATAGTCCCAGACAGGGCAGAGCTTGAACTTAGTAATTTAAGAGAGCAGATTGACAAACAAGTACAAGATGCTTATAATCAAGCCCTTGAGAGTGCAGGCCAGGTATCGGAGATACCTACTGTAAAAATGGCAGTTAAGGCTGGACTCATAAAGCTTGGTTTAATAGAAGCAATCCCCGTAACAATAACTAAAGTTAAGATGTGTGTTGTAATTGGCGAGACTTATGTGTTTGGAAGAGTACTTCCATCATCAACGTTCCCGATAGTCCCAATATGTAATTTACATACTCGTACTCCATATCCAATGTCAGATGTGCGTATGGTAAAAGGACTACAGGACTATATTAACAAAACTCGTTCACTTATTATAGCACATGCAACTACTTCAACCAACATGAAGGTTATGATCCCAGCTGGTTCAGTCGATATGGCTGAATTCGAGCAGAAATGGGCACAGCCTGGTGTAGGTATTGAGGTAGATTTTGATATGGGGCAGCCTGTCGTAGCCAGTCCAGTACCTCTACCCAATGAACTCTACCAAAACGAGCAAACAGCCAAAAGCGACATCGACCACCAACTTGGACTCTACGAAATGATGATGGGAAATTCCCAAGCTGCCCCACAAACTTACAAAGCAACTATTAGCCTGGATGAGTTCGGACAGAGAAAGATTAAGTCTAAACTTGCTGATATTGAAGCTGGGTTACAGATCCTTGCTAAGGTTGCAATCCCAATGATGCAAGAATTATATCAAATGGATAAGGTATTTAGAGTTGTTAATCCAAATAACTCTATGAGTGAATACGCTATAAATAAGCGTTTATATGACGATAAAACAAAAGAGATACAAGTTTTTAATGATATTACTGTTGGAGCCTATGATGTTGTATATGTTTCAGGTTCGACACTTCCGTCTAATAGATATGCGGAACTCGAATTCTACATGGAAGCATACAAAGCTGGGCTCATTGATAAACAGGAAGTTTTGAAGAAGACAGAGGTCTTCGACATGGAAGGAGTACTTCAAAGAACCGATGTTATTGCTCAATTACAGCAACAACTCAAGTCAGCGACTGAGCAACTTAAGAAATTAAGTGGCGATATGCAGACGCTCACACGTGAGAATGTACACTTGAAGCAAAAAGTAGAGGTTGAGAAGTTCAAGACTCAACTCGATTCAGTAGAAAACAAAGCGAAAGCTGCGGGAACACTGTTCGACAAGAGATTGGGCGATCAACTATCATTGGTTGAAAAAGAAGTACGGGATGCAGCAAAAGAAGCCAGCAAACCTCCATCCGCATCTAATGGAGCTGCTAAAAGGAAATAAAAAATGGAAGCTAATAGCCAACAGGTTGAACCACAACAAGAAGCCCCCCAACAGGAAGTTACTCAGGATGTCCCAAGCTTTGAAGCTGCGATAGACAAAGAAATAGCTGAACCTCAAGGGGCTACCTTCGAAGAGATAATAGGGGTTACCGAGCAGGAACCAGGTCAAGTACCTGTACCTTCTGAGGTCGCACCCCAAGGTAATGATCAGGTTAGGTATCAATACTGGCAGTCAGAGGCTGCCAAGCTCCAGAATCAATTAGCTGAAAGAGATGAGATTCTGAAGCAGCAAACTCCTGTGATAGAGTATGTTACCCAAAATCCACAAGTACTTAACGGAAGTGCTCCACCTCCTCAAGCTGGTCAGCCAGTGCAAGAGGCTAAGAAGGAAGAGGAATTTCCTCCTCCACCTCAAAAGCCCCAACCACCAGCTGGATACAGTAGAGAGGATGCGTATCAGGATGCAACAAGTGATAGTGCGAAGTATGATTCACAGGTAGAGCAATGGAGAGATGATATGCAGACATATAATCAGCTCCACACATCCTACCAGGTAGCTACTATGCAGGAGACTCACGATAAGGAGATCTCAGAACTTAGGAAGTATGAGCAAATGAGACAGCAAGATGCGAGACAACGATCAGAGCTTGACAACGCCACAAGATATGTTAAATCCAGGTATGATCTTGGAGGAGACCATAATCTTAATAGGTTTGTCAATGAAATGAATGATCCTAATTCAATTAACATGGATGATTTAGTAGGTTATTGGAAACATAAGAACGGGATAGTGGACTCAGGTCCAATGCCAGTTCAGAATTCGCCCCAACAATCACAGCCAAGTCAGACATTTCAACAATTGAAAAGAGGTCAATCAGTTCCAACTCCGATGGGTGTTCAAACGTCTGCTGGTAATCAGGCAGCTGATCCTTCTAATAATTTCATGGCATCTCTTATCAATGAGGAGAAACGTAGTAATTTACTATAACACTTAATGATGAGGTATTGATATGGCAACATATACAGGTACTGGTCAGTATAATGTTACTACTACTCCAAATAGTCCTGGTTGGACAGGGCAGAGTATTGATAGTCTTAGACGAACTTTTGGAATCGGCGATACGGTTCATGAATTAGCTCCAGAGACATCAATTTTCTTTAGCTATTTGAGTAAGTTAGGTAAGAAACCTACTGACGAGACAGTTTGGAAACCGATGGAATATCGGTCTCAATGGCAACGTCGCAATTTTGAAGCGAAGGTAGCTAAAATCACAGGCGGGGATGATGCCCAAATAACAGGCATTGCTGACCCAACTGGTTCAGATGCTACTCACTTTATGCTATATTGTGACTACAATCATCAGGGGAAACAGGTAAAATCAACTGTTCAACCCGATGCGTCTTCTTATATAGGGTATGCTCCTATTTATATAACTAAGAATCAAGTTCTTAGAATAAATGGAATATCTTATAAAATAACCGCAGAACCCGACTATTTCACATATTCTTCTGGTAGTGTTGGCGACGTGTCAACTAAAGCCGCTGCTGGTGTAGCATACGGATATATTACCATCCCTATCGCGAATATGATAGTTGTTTCAACAGGCTCCGCATTTGCTCAGCCTGCTTCTGGTGGATGGGATGAAAAAGGTCAGGTTATCGGATCTCAATGGGGTGAAGCTACAGGTGCTCCTGAGGGCTGGAGAGATGAATTGAGTGATGTGGAATTTTTCACACAGATATTCAAGACATCTGTTCCTTTGATGAGTGGATCTATGCAGGCTACCAGGTATCGTGGCTATGCAAATGAGTGGAAACGTATCTATGGAGAGCATGTCAAGTCCCATAAAATGGATCTTGAAAATGCTTTCTTATTTGGCTATGGTAAATATACCAGTGCTGACGTAAGAAACTCCTGGGGTATCGAACCGTTCATCCGAAACAAGGGTGGTAAGAAGTATGAATTAGCATATAATGGTACTGCTGCTGACTCAGCAGGGTATGATGTTAGTGCTGGTTTTTCTTACGACGGAATGATTGACGTCATGGATGACTTTATGAATTATGAAGGCGGAAACAGTGGTCAAAAACTGTGTCTAACTTCACGTAAGGTTATCAATGCATTACATAAAGTTGGAAGTGGAAACTTTCTACAGAACTCGTTTGATGCGACTACAAGTCAAATCTTTCAAGCTTCTTTGGAAGTTAAATCTTCGAGCTTCATGCCTATTGACATCACGTCTATATCTACATCATGGGGATCTATGAATTTCATAGCTCATCCATTGTTTAGACATGACATGGAAGATACGGCAGTATGCGTTGATTTAAGCCATGTGACAATGCGGCCACTTGCTGGAAACGGGCATTCACGGGATACATTCGTAGAAACGAATATTCAAGACAATGATATCGACGGAAGAAAGGACCAGATTGTTACTGAAGCTGGTCTTGAGGTACTCTTCCCAGAGACTCATGCTGTTGTAGACTTCGTAGCTGGCGGATAATCAAAAATCTGAGAGGGGGCTCTTTATGGGCCCCCTTAACGAACAATGACAATAGCCACACACATACTTGCGAAGCTCTTCCCAGATCCTAACAACAAGGAAACGTTTGTTAGCGATCTAACTAACGAGGTTGCCCTTGTAAATCAATCCCTTTGGGAGGTTGCCAATATGCTTCCTGTCAAAGATCTTATTAAGGTCGCTCAAGACCCAAGAGAAGGTGGAGATGCTGGTACTTCGATTGGTGTAGATGAAAAAGTTCTTCTTGTTTTAAGAGATGATATAGCATGCAAGGAGATAAGCGTTGAAGATGCTTTCAGAGCAAAGGATAGTGCTAGTATCCACTATGCAACTGCTCGTTCTCCTGTATTTTGGATTACAAAGCACCCAACAGAAGCTTACCCTTTTGTTTATGGGTTCCCTACTGGATGGACAAAGTTGAATATATTTACCTACAGGAAGGAAACTCTTAGTGATCTCTCTGGAACTGCCTTTGCATATATACCTCCTACAGCTTATGAGGCAGTATATTTAATGTCAGCTATGAAGATTATGCAGCAGAAGCTATCTTATATGGCTAATGATGAAGAAGATGCTGAATTATATCAGATATTTCAGGGTAATTTACAGCAGATAGAATTAGCCTTAAAAGACTCAATGAAACTCCTTTCGCCTAGAGAAGGGCATCAGGAGAGAGAAAAATGACACTTAAAGAATTATTAGAAGTAGTACAACTGCACCATCCTGGGCAAGGCGAAACAATGATTCGCCAGGGTTTAAATAGGGCACAAGATAATTTTAGTGCTAAGACAGGAATACTCAAGGCTACTGCAAATGACACAACAGTAGTTGCACAAAGAGGATATACTTTACACGATGAAATGCTTGAGTTATACAGAGTAGAACTTGATACCGAAATGATTCCAAAATTAATGGGTGGAGCTCTCTCTATCCCAATTGGAGATGTAGACGATGAGGCAGGGGTCGGTTCTTCAGCAACACCAATAACAGCTAAGGCAAAGGCTGATAAGTATGCCTGGTATCTCGATTGCAAGACGCTATATATAGTAGAAAAGTGTTCTGCTACTGCAGACTACCTTTATGAATGGCAGTCAGTTAGTACTGCTGGGATGACAATTAAGGTATATTATACCAGAAAGGCAGCTAAATATAGCTCTGGTGATTTAACTTTAGTATCAGAACTTCCTTCGCAATTTCACGAGGCATTAGCTTTTAAAGTGATCTCTGACTTTTATAAGTTACCTGGTGAAACATTCAATTTGCAAGTTGCATCATATTTTGATCAGGAGTTTGAGAAGGAAGTTAGAGAGGGTAAAAAATACGCTAAACGAGGCCATCAGAGAACTGGCTTCATTCAACCTTGGAGTTACTAATGGGATTTACAAGAGATCCATCGAGCTTATCAGGCTTTTTAGAAGGCGGAGTAGAAATTAACACACCAGAGTTTGTATCCTGGGATAGAGATGTCTTAGCACAAGGCACCGATTGGGGTCTTGGACAAGGATGGCAACTGAATATTAACGCAAGTGGATCTGAACTTTCATTTAAGTATGGTTCAGAAGTCCCTTTTGCAATAACTTCTGATGGTGAGGCTACACTAACTACTTTAGCTATGCCAACATTAAAATTAGATATATTAAGTTCATTACCTGAAGCCGCCTCATATCAATTAGGCGAGGTAGTGAATGTTTTGGGCTTCCTGTATGTTAATCAGGATGATCCTTCATAAATAAAGAACAAGGAGAAAGAAAATGGGCTGGAAAAGAATATTAACAACTTCCGATACCGAGTTCGTTGAAGATACAGTTGGAGCCATGTTCACTGGTAATACAGAAACTGGCATAACTGTCTCTTACGATGACAGTGCTAATGACATAAACTTAACGGTAGCGGATACAACGGTTGCAGGAGATACTGGTTCAACAGCAATGACTCCTGGCGATACTCTTACTATCGCTGGAGGCACTGGTGTCACGACTGCAATGAGTGGAGATACTCTAACTGTTACTGCGTCTACGCAATTGTCTACAGAGAATGTTGAGGATATAGTAGGTGGTATGTTAGATGGGACTGAGACTGGAATTTCGGTTTCGTACGATGACGATGGTGGTGCTAATATAGACTTCGTTGTTTCTGATACAACCGTAGCTGGTGACAGCGGATCTACTGGTATGACACCAGGTGATACACTAACAATTGCTGGTGGTACCAATGTTACAACAGCTATGAGTGGGGATACCCTCACAATCACAGCGACTGATGCATCGGCAGCAACTACATTCCAAGTTGAAGATGACAGTGGAGATGAAGTTACTATTAGTCATGCAAAAGAATGGGCTATACTTGGAGGTACAGGTATTGGCACTAATTGGACAGATACATCAACTGGAAGTGACGGCGACCCTTATGACTTGACTATTACTAATGATGGTGTAACTTCTAATGTAGCTGGATCAGGAATTAGTGTTAGTGGTGCAACAGGAGCGGTAACGGTTACAAATAGTGGTGTTACTTCTAATGTAGCTGGAACTGGTATATCAGTATCGGGAGCTACAGGTGCAGTGACAGTTACTAACTCAGGTGTTACCTCTGCCGTAGCAGGTAGTGGTATATCTGTATCTGGTGCGACAGGAGCTGTAACTGTAACTAATTCTGGAGTAACAGCTTTATCTGCTACTGCTAATGAAACAACAGTAAGTGGATCTACAGGTTCTATCAGTATAGGATTACCAGATGATGTAACAATTGGTGGTGTATTAACTGTTACTGGTAATTTAGTAGTAAATGGTACTACCACAACTGTGAGTTCGACAAACTTATCAGTAGAGGATGTATGTATCTCTCTTAATACAAACAGTGATGGAGATGACTGGGCAGGAAGTCTTTCTGCAGGTGACTCTGCCATATTGTTTGCTGGATTAAGTGCATCACCTGCTGTAGATGAGACCATAAAGTTGGTTTGTGATTTTGATGGTTTTCAATTCGATACTGGTGATGCAAGAGCTTGCTTAGCGGTAACTCATGCAAATAGTACAACATTTGGTACTTCGAATTCTATTACTCAAGGTACTCTTGCTCATGTGAAAGCTGCAGCTTATGTCTATGATGACACTCAGGGTACTTTGATATATGACTCTGGTAATGGTGTCCCAACAGATGGAACAATAGTAGCAGCAGCCGATGAGCTGTACATTTACTTTGCGTAATGTCTAAATATGCACGGGATGTAAAACAAATAGTAAAAGAAGCTGTAGTCAAAGAATCAGTATCAGGTCTTAAGCTAACAGTAAAGGATACTGATTTTTTGCTAAAGTTGATTATGCGTTCTCAATTTGAAGGTTCAGAAGTTGAGCAAGCGTATATGGTAATTAGTAAATTGGCCGAAAAACATAGGAGGAGCCTTGAAAGTTGAATTAACAATAACAGAGTTATCAATGCTTAATCAAACACTGGAGAATACATCAGTTAAGGGAAAGGATACTTTGCCTTTTTCTGTTTTATTTACCAAGATAGAGAAAGCACTAAATAAAGAGATAGAGAAAAATGGCGGACCTGATCAAGTTGTAGGAAAGTAAAATGGCAGGCTGGAAAAAGATTTTAACTGCCTCTATGAATAATACTACATCAGATGTTAATATGATGTGGTCGGGTAATACGTATGGTACCAGATGTGGAGTTATAGGTAACTATTATGTTGGTAATCATAGTTTAGGATCAAGTCCAGATGAAACGGACTTTACAGCAGATGTCCTTGACATATCCTATTATCCATACTTTAGAGTCCAAAAGGGATGTAAAATAGTAACCATTGGTGGATGTGGTAATACTAATTATTCTACAAATGGCTGGGCAGCGTCATTCTGGCTTGTAGACTTTGATCATAATGATAGTGATGCAGATACTGTAACTCAAATTGGTCATGATTTTACTTGGGCTGCTGGTATACAGGAAATGGGAAACTTTGAAGAAGATCTTGGAACCCCAGTTTCTGCAGCTGATGGGAATATTATAATCCATTCTGTAAGAGCAACATCTGGTTCAACTAATAAATACTTCTACTTCAATCCTTCTATAACGTATTTTATGGAACGATAATGATACGAAAAGTATACGTTACTGGAAGTGAAAAACTTGATGATTACTTTAGTGAACTTGTTGAAGCAGTTAATATTCTTACGGGAGATGTAAGAAGTGGAACACCAGGTGACAGTTGGACCATTGTTCAAATTAAGGCTTGGCTTGACCAAGAAGATATTGACTATAATGGGACAACTTTAAAGGCGGACTTATTAGAATTATGCCAGATCACATAACAGCAGAAACTCATAGACGCGAAACCAAAGAGCGTCTTGTTCGTATTGAAACAATAGTAGATCGTATGGAAGGTCATCTTACAAGGCTTAATGATAGGACAAGAAAATTGGAAATCTGGAGGGGATGGTTGGCAGGAGCCATAGCAACAATGACAATAATAGGAACAATAATAGGAGTAATATAATGGAAGGTTTAGGCGTACTACAGGAATTCCTGGAAGAGAAAGTATTCAACGATGAGACTAAAGCTAAGCTTGTTAAATCTTTAAATGATGCTGTTGATATACCAATCATTTCAGAGAAGACCGAAGGAAAGATTATCGACTCGATGATATCGATTGTATTTGAGGTATTTAAAAAGGTCCTACTCGGAAAATAACAGTGGATACTCCAGACTCAGACGGAATGTCAGTTTATGCTGATCTTGTCTGTGACCCTAATGCTGGAGATTTGCTTGATAACCTTGGCATAATAGGAAATAAAACTTATCCCGATGGGGTCGATAACTGCGTTAATTGCGGTTACGAAAAGTTAGCGAATCTTGAGGTTCTTGGGGCACACAGTAAACCTCTTTTTTATATATGTAGGAAGTGCAGTCATTTGCATTTACGGTACACAAGACCGTATACTATGAAGTGTATATTAAAAGCTGAGTCACTCTATTCAGATCCAGAGTCTTGGGATATGCCAAAAAGAAAGGATTACGACTGATGGATAAAGCTGATTTAGAAGGCGATACCAGTCACGGTAAAAAAAATAGGATCTATGAAATAGTTGCACATTACCTTGTACATGGTGATAAAGCAGCTGATATACTTGGTATAAAAACACAGACTCTTAGAAGGTATCTACGGAGAGCTAAAGCTCTCGGATTAGATGTAGAGAGAGGTAAGGTACTAAGTGATATAGAAGCTAACTATTCAAAAACAGAACTTTTAGCAATATCAAAAGGTGCTAGAATATTACCTGGACAACCTCCTACACCAGTAGTAGAATTTAATGGAGAAAGAACTCGTATAGGAGTAATGGGTGATATACACTTTGGCAGTAAGTACTGTCTCTACCCATTGGTCAATAAAGCATTCAAAGAGTTTGAGAAGGAAAATGTTGATATAGTGTGCCAAGTTGGAGACTTAACAGAGGGAATGTCAAATAGGCCAGGACAGATCTATGAACTTTCCCATTTAGGCTTTCATGAGCAAAAGAAGGTAGCTATTAAATATATGAAGAGATGTCCAAGGCCTCTTTATATGATAGACGGAAATCATGATAGGTGGTTCATAAAGTCTAACGGAGCTTTAATAGTGCCTGATGTCTGTGATGCTATTGACCATGCTACCTTTTTAGGGCATGATGAAGGTAATCTTGCTTTAGGTGACAATGCTACTGTTAGATTGTGGCACGGTGAAGACGGGTCCAGTTATGCAGTATCTTATAGGATCCAAAAAATAGTAGAATCATTAACAGGAGGTCAAAAGCCTAACGTGATGTTTTTGGGGCATGTGCATAAAAGTACGTACCTTTATGATAGGCATATACACTGTTATAGTGCAGGTGCCTTTCAAAGGCAGACAGCTTGGATGCGAGGTAAAAGACTCTCATCACATACTGGCTTTTGGATAGTAGACATTTATGTAAACGAAACAGGCGTTAGTAAAACAACAGGAACATGGTACCCATTTTATGCTTGAAGTATTTGCGGAGTACGGGGCAATAGGTGTAATGATTATGCTTTTTGCAGGACAAATAGTGTTTTTACAGAAAACATTGACCTCTAAATTGAATGAGATAGAGTCAATGGTTATCAAACTTATAGATAGATGGAATAAGTCAGACGATAGATATGAGAGACGCCACGAAAAGGCAGTTGGGGAAATGAATAGATTGACGGATGACCTGGCATTTTTGAAGGGCAGAATTAATGGTGGAACCAGGGGTTAGACAATGCCACGTCAATTAGCTGAATTAAAACAGTTTGGTACTGGGATAAAGAGTTCTCCGTCCGATACGGATATTCATCCAGAATCTGCTATTTACAGTAAGAATATAGATCCTATATCTGAGGCTGGAAAGTTAAAAGGTATTAAGGAACACTTGAAAGTTCTTCCTCTGGATGGTAATTTAAACTTTATTATTATACCGCCTTGGGATGGCTCTGCTAATGATGGAGCTGGTAACTCATTTCCAAATGGTACCACAAACGCTGAGGAAGAACTCATTATATCTATAAATAATGTTACTGTCACTGAAAAGGCACTGTTTGATACATCTGCTAGATTAACTAATACAAACTTTTGGACCAGCCTTGAAACTAAGCTTGAGACTGCCTTTGACGATTTAATTGGTGCTACTTTAGGTAGAGCTGCTAATGATCTAAACAATACATATACTGATGTTGACCATTATAGTTCAGATGGTACTGCATATTCATCTTCAGATGACTCAGTTGCAATAACGGGCACTGATCTACAACCATATAGACAGATTGGTCTTGAGTTCGAGTCAACAGTTGCTACTGTTGATATGTATGTTACCTGGAATAAATATGATGCGAATGGAGTGTCAAGTACGTATACATATTATGTTTCAGATCCATACACCTCCAGTGGAGAACTTATTAACTCATCAGTTACCTGGAATGTTGTATTAGATGATACTTCATATCTTGAGATGAATGCTACAGAAATGGAGTCGTTTAATGATGAAGCAAAGAATCATATTGCTTTCTATAGCATAACTCCTAATGATTCTACCAGCAGTACTGGAAGTGCTACTACGTATAGAATGAAAGTATTTAATGATGTTTATGGCGTTAAAACCATAGAAGACAAATATACTGCAGACGATGGGGGCACAGATGTCTATTACGACATACCAGGAACTCCAGCAGATGTAAGCTTAGAAAAGAACAATGCACAGATATATATTGGGACAGGGAATACTCTTCAAGCGAAAAGTAAGTGGTTTGGAAAGATAAAGCATAAGCAATTTGGTAATGCTATTGATGGGTATAGACTTACTGATTCAGAGACACTTCCTATTGATAAGGGAAGATCAGTATTTAACCTTGATCATATTGACTATGCATATGATGGAGAATATAATACGACTAATTACGAAAGAAACTGGGATCCAAGGATAACCTACGGAATATCCCCTGGGATGTTAAAGTTAGTACTTTTTTTAAGTGACGGTACAGAAGATAGTGCCTCCAATACAAACTTAGGTATGCAGAAGCAACCTACTTCTATGCTTACTTTTTCTCCGAATATGATTTATGGATCACGTTGGCTTTGGGATGAGTTAAGCGTATTTACTGGAGCAGGAGACCCAGGAGCTGGAGATGCCTGGACTCCTTCTGGATCAGGTGATACGGCATTAGCTGCATGGACACATAATGGAGCTGGGCATACTTACTTTTGGGCAACAGATAAAAACGCTAATAAAATTCACGTACTAAGCAGTGATGCCTCTGGTTTTCATCCTCATGATCCTAATCAATATGTTTACGACCATACTGTTCCAATATCGCTTACAGCAGATTTTGCAAATAGTTCTCAATCTCCAGTTGAGGGATCGAGACCAACTGATATTATAGAAACTTATGGAGACCAGGCTACAACTGGTAATACTATAGTCTATGTTCTCTTTACGCAAAAAAGTGATACAGCGTATACCTTTGATGAGGAGTTTTTATACTATTTTAATCCTGAGTCAGATATATCTTGGAATTCTTTAACAGTTACCTTACACGAATGTACACCCCCTACTCCTAAATTAACACACTATGGAACGTGGAGAACAGGGACTGGTGGATATTTTAATGAACATTTTTATCCTAATTTTGGCAAGAGAACTCACGACTATTGGGCTGGCACTTACAATGTTAAAAGTAACTACTTTTATTGGAGATATAATGATAAGGTAAATGAGCCAGCCACTGGAGCTCCAGAGGAGCCTGGTGGTGCTGCCAGTGGTGATACGGCACATGAAGGCGTAAAAGGTAATGAGTGGAAACATAGTCGAATGCATACCCAACCAGCTAATACAGCACAAATTGGTAAGAATTTAGGTTGGGATGGAGCTGAGGACTATCTCATTACTCCAAGAAGAAGAGGTCTTATAGATTTAAATGATGGGCATAATTCAATAGGTCTTATAGCACATGTAAAAGGAAAGTTTGTTACTAATGGTGGTTATTTTGGTAGTACCCAATGGAGTAATTGGACACCTCGTTATAAGTATATTTGGGCGAATGGTCATACAACTGAACAATATGACGATGTATGTATGTTCAATATTAACCCTAATCATGTAGGAGTTAGACATAGACAAATTGCTGAAGGATTTAAAAGAATCAATTTTTATAACGATGGGGAATCTCATACAGCAAGTATAAATCAAAGTGATAACACTAATGGGAATCATAGTGACAGTTATAACGCTGCTTGTGATAGAGGCATTTGGATGGCTGGTTTTGGATATAATAATGGATACAGCGAATATGATCACTATATCATTAAGTTTGACAGTGCTTCTGCCTCTACTGGATTTGATGGTTCAAATGAGATAAATCAAATGCCAGATGAAGTAGCTGGTATAGCTTCTATGAGCAGAAGGATTTTAGATGTAGTCAATAGTGGGACTTCAGTCGCTCAGGGAGCACATAAGTTTTGGGCTGTTCTCCAGGGGGATGATGGGACAGAAACAGTACTTGGTAGTTGGAATATGAATTTTCCTACTGGTACAAATGTTAATGCTGGAGAAGGTCGAGGGAACTGGACAGTAACAACTGAGGGATGGACTCCTATGATATTCAAAACACTTGGAACTCCAGCTATGGCTGTCGCTACACCGCATAACAGTGAAGCTTACAAGACAGAAGCTACAACAGTGACTGGTGTTGACTATGCAATGCAACTTAGTGCTACTCAAGGAGAGTATTTCATAGGAAGAGGTACATGGAAAAACGCTGGTTATACAGGTACATCTGGTTTTATCCCTCCAGCAACAGCAGATTTAAACGCAGCTACTCCCTATTTAAGTTATTATGAGAAAAGTGAGCTACCTTATGGATTGTCTTTTACTAATGGAGACGTTGTTGATGATCCTGATGCTTCTGCTAATTTTGAGAATGGTGTTATTTATTACTATAAACTATCGCTTGTATATGACGGATTCCAAGAAAGTCCATTAAATACTTTCTATTTTAAACATACTACAGGCGGCGGTAGATATGATACTACAGTTGTTAAGATACGATTAAGTCAGCCTCCAGAAAGATGTTCTGCTATAGTTGTATATAGAAAGAACAGCGTAGAAGAATTTTATAGGATGATTGGAGAGAAAAGTTTCAAAGGTGGATTTGGTAAAGTTGACGATGAATACTTTTCAGTTATGGTGGATGATGGGAATCTTGGTGCCACCTATGAAGCTATTACAGGAATGCCAGAATCATTAAGAAATACAAGTGTAAATTATAAATTGAGTTGCTCTGCTGGTGGATATTTAGTGGTAGCTAACTGTTATCATAAGGACATTGTAAATGGTCAAAACTTTATCTTTAGGTCTATGCCTGGTAACTTTAGTGTATTCCAATGGTCAAAAGACTTTTGTATACTCCCGAATGAGCCAACAGCGATAGCATATTGGGCAGGAAGAATCTTTGCGTTTGACAAAGCTAATATGTATAAGATCGATTTAAATACACTTGCTATTGAGGATATACACGAAGGAGTTGGTTGTTTTGGAGAACAGTCATTTGTTATAACTGATTATGGGATGTTCTTTTGTGATGCTAATAATATGTACATGCATGATGGAACCAGGATAACTCCAATAGGTAACGACATATTAAAGAATTCTAAATTTGATGACCTTGGTACTGAGACAAAAGCGTGGCACAATATAGAGCATGCATACGATCCTTATGTTCAATATGATGCATTTAACCAAAATGTTATGTTTCAGTTTGAAGATACTGATGGAGAGTATGGATCCTGGAATTACAATATCCCACGTAAAAGATGGGATTTGATTGATATTCCTAAGCCAAAAGCTTCTGTACAGGGCAATTTAGGCGAATTATGGCTATCTGACAGCGATTACATCTATAAATTGGGTGAAGGTTCAGGTAGAAAGAAATTCGACCATTATACGCCATCCTTGGACTTTGGTTTTGCTACAGTAGATAA